>Ga0210036_1005937_pt1 | contig 10337 bp, 10 predicted proteins | sample CryGeymeta201515_FD_185469 | JGI IMG/M metagenome (GOLD analysis project Ga0210036, IMG submission 185469) | Groundwater microbial communities from Crystal Geyser aquifers in Utah, USA - Crystal Geyser metaG 2015-15 (SPAdes) (version 2) | ecosystem: Environmental > Aquatic > Deep subsurface >... | reverse complement strand
AGCGGAAAACGGGCTGGCCGGCGTCTTAACTTTCGCCCTATTTTCATTTAATATTTTTTACTTGTTTTATAAAGCGTTAAAGCATAGATCAAATGAGTTTGATTTGCTCCTGCCTTTAGTAATTGGCAGTTTAGGTATTTACTTATTTGAATTTTTTAACACCTCTTATTATAAAGGCAAGCTTTGGCTGCCGATCGCGGTAACTTTGTCGGCCATTAATTTAGCGAGAAATAAAAAGCTATATGCCGAGAAAAATTAAGATAATACAAATTATACCGACCTTGGATATCGGCGGCGCCGAGCGCCTGATGGTGGATTTGGTTAAGGGGCTTGATAAAGATTTTTATGAAATAGAAGTTATTTGCTTAAAACGTTTCGGTGTTTGGGGGTTAAAATTAAAAGAACTGGGCGTAAAGATGTTCCTCGTCGGCCAAAAAAGAAAAATCAGCCCGATTGGCTTTATAAAGTTAGCGTCTATTTTAAAAAGGGAAAAACCCGACTTAGTCCATACCCATTTATTCGGCGCGGATATTTATGGCAAGCTGGCGGCCAAACTGGCTGGCGTCAAGCATATAATTTCCACCGAGCATAATATAAACAGAAGCGAAGGCAGGATAAAAAAAATGGCAAAAAAATTTGTTTTTAAATATAACGAGATGTCGGTGGCGGTATCGCAAGCCGTCAAAGACTATATGATAGAATATGAAGGCGCGGCCGCCGGCAAAATTAAAGTGATTTATAACGGCGCCATAATTGAAAATTTTTTGAATCAGCCAAGCGGCAACGGGGAAAAGGATAAAATTACCATCGGCGCCGTCGGCCGGCTGACTCGGCAAAAAAATTTTTCCGGTTTAATCACGGCAATCAGCCTAATAAAAAATAATAAAATTGAATGTTTGATTGCCGGCGATGGCGAATTAAAAAAAGACTTGCAAAAGCAAATTAAGGATTTGAATCTTGACGATAAAGTGAAATTAATCGGCCAGCGAAAAGACATAGGCGTTTTTTTGTCCAGTTTGGATATTTTTGTCATGCCTTCGCTTTGGGAGGGTTTTGGCATAGCGGTACTGGAGGCCGGGGCGGCCGGTTTACCCGTGATAGCTTCAGCGGTTGACGGTTTAAAAGAAATTATTGAGCATAATAAAACCGGCATATTGGTCGAGCCAGCAAATGAAAACGAGCTAAGCGAAAAAATAACCTATTTACTTAATAATAAAATAGAGCGTGAACGGCTGGGCGGCAATTTGCGGGAAAAGGTTATTTCGAATTTCAGTCTAGAAAAAATGGTTCAGGAATACGATAAATTATATAAATCTTTAACCGGTTATGCGCGTTTTATTGATAAATAAATACCATTATTTAAGGGGTGGGGCTGAACGCTCATATTTTGATACGGCGGAGTTGTTGGCTAGCCATGGCCACGAAGTGGCCTTTTTTTCCATGAAACATCCGGAAAATTTGCCGACTGAATGGTCAAAATATTTTATTGACCAAATTGATTATCAAAATGAAACGAATTTATTCAAAAAAATTACAGCGGTTATTAATATTTTTTATAATTTCAGGGCGAGAAAAAATTTAGAAGAATTAATAAATGAATTCAAGCCGGATGTAGCCCACTTGCATAACATTTACCATCAGTTGTCGCCTTCTATTATTAGCGTTTTAAAAAAGCATAATATACCCGTAATTATGACTTTGCATGACTACAAGTTGATTTGCCCTAATTATAATTTATACGCCAGCGGACAAATTTGGGAGAAAAGCAAGCCGGATAAATTTTATCAAGCGTTTTTAAGCAAAGCGGTAAAAAATTCTTATTTAAAAAGTTTTATTTGCGCGGTTGAGGCCTACTCTCATAAATTATGGGGAATTTACGGCCAAATTGATTTATTTATCTCACCAAGTAATTTTTTAATCAAGAAATTTGAAGAGTTCGGTTTTAAAAATAAAATAATTTATTTGCCGCACGCGCTGCTAATAAAAAATATTAAAATATCCGATGGCGCCAAGGGAAAATACATATTATATTACGGACGGTTAAGCCAGGAAAAGGGGATAGGCGATTTAATAAAAGCTTTTTCTCTGTTGGGGACGGGAATAAAATTATATATTTTAGGCGATGGGCCGATGAAAAAAGATTTGGGTTTATTAGTTGAGTGGTTGGGTTTATTACAGCGAGTGAAATTTGTCAGCCATAAAACCGGTGATGAGTTTTGGCAAATCGTTAATGGTGCGGAATTTATTGTTATGCCTTCACGTTGGTATGAAAACGCTCCTTATGGCGTCTTGGAAGCCATGGCGCTGGGTAAGACCGTTATTTGCCCCCATCTGGGTGGCTTAGCGGAAATCATCCAAAATGGCTTTAATGGTTTTTTATATAAAAACGGCAGCATTGACGACTTAGCCGACATAATGAAGCGCCTTACCGCTAAACCGGAAATAAAAAATCAGATTGCCATTAACGCTTCACAATCAGTAAAAGCAAAAAACAATCAAGAAAATTTTTATAACAAACTAATCAGTATTTATGAACAAGCGATGGCTAAAAGTAGAATTTAATATTATTGCTTTTATATTTTTTGTTTGGCTGGCTAGCCCGAATGAGTGTTCCGCGCTAGTTGGTAAAATTCAGGAAAATAAAAATCCGCGGCTGGCCAATTATTATTTAAAATGGAGTTTAAGCGATGCCGAAACCGAAAAACTGGCCAAATGGGACCTGTTGATTTTAGACATGGAGGTGCAGGAAAATAGCAGAAGCAATTTGATTAAACTAAGGCAGCTTAATCCCAACATAATAATTTTAGCTTATATTACTTCCGAAGAAATACGAAGTGACATCATTAATAATCGAGATGCTAAGCTTAGAAGAATATTGTTTAATGAAATAAGGGAAAATTGGTGGTTAAATGACAATTTATCCAATCGGCTGTCAAGTTGGCCCAATACTTGGTTAATAAATCTCACCAACCAGGCACCGGCGTCGGACGGGGAGCGTTGGAATACTATTTTGCCGAAGTTCGTCAAAAATAATATTTTATCCAGCGGGCTTTGGGATGGAGTATTCTATGATAATATTTGGCATGACATCAGCTGGATAAATAAAGGCATTATAGACATAAATAATGACGGCAGCATAGAATCATCGGCTGAAATCAACAGCCAATGGATTGATGGAGTCATGACCATGCTGAAAAATAGCCAGCTATTATTCGGTGATGATTTCGTGATAATGGCTAACGGTTCTTCTTACGACCGGTATCAGCCATATTCGAACGGTATTATGTTTGAAAATTTTCCCACGCCCTGGGAAAAAAGCGGCCGCTGGCAGGAAGTATTGCAATCTTATTTCCGGGTTAAAGAATTAAATAAAAAACCGCACCTGTCAGTGATAAATTCATCCAGCAAGAATGAAAAAGATTATTTAAAAATGAGAAACGGATTGGTAAGCTCACTTTTGACCGATGCTTATTTCAGTTTTGATTACGATATGACTGACCACGGGCAAACTTGGTGGTATGATGAATATGATTATTATTTAGGCGCTCCCTTAAACGAAGCTTATCGCACGGACGGGCCAGGCGTGGATTATCCTCAAGGAATCTGGCGGCGCGATTTCGCCAACGGGAGCGTTTATTTGAATTCTTATTATCAAGAGAAGATTGTTGTTTTGCCGAATCGTTTTCGCAAATTGAGCGGCAGCCAAGATAATATAGTCAACGATGGCGGCTTGGTAAGTTATTTAGTATTAGGTCCCGGAGACGGCATTTTATTAAAAAATATATTTGAAATTTATAACCTTGGTTTATTGAATAACGTTAATTATGAAATCTATAGCCACGATTTGAAAAAAATCAGAAATTATTCTTTTTTTAACAAGTATTATAAAAATTTAAGCAGGTTGGCGTTAGATAAAAATGGAGAGGCTAAATCAACCGCTAAAAACATATCGGCTGATGTTAACGGCGATAAAAAATCGGAAAAAATTTATGACGCTAATTTTGGTAAAGAGTCTAATATTAATATTATTGACGCGGCGAGAAACAAGTTAATCGGTTCTTTTCCGGCTTACAATAAGGAATTTAGATGCGGCCTAAGGGTAGCTGTTGCTGACATCGATAATGACGGCCTGGCGGAAATCATAACCGTGCCGGCATATGGCGGCCCGCATTTAAAAATATTTGACCATAAAGGCCGGCTTAAGGGAGAAATATTTTTTAATTCGAAAAATTTAAGAGCTAATTATGACGTTGCAGTTGCGGACGTAAATAATGATAACTTGATGGAAATATTAATCGGCATTTATAATTAAGAATTTATGTTCAAGTCCACGAACATAATTGACATTTTCGCTTAGATTTGTTAACGTTAAAGGTTAAAATAAATAGGAAAATTAATATAATTTTATGAAGAAAAAGCTATTATTTTTAATCATTGCACTTGCTATTTTAGCCTTAATTTCAACCAACGGCGCCAAGGGTAAAATTTACTCCTATTTTAACGGCGACGCGCTTTATTATCAAGGAGTTGTTTATTTAGTTACCACTAATTCCGGCGTTGCGGAGTTATATCAGATAGATAATAACCAAATCGTTTTAACTTCAAAAATTAAAGCTACTGCTGAAAGCGCCGTCTGCGACGGGTTCGTTGACGGAGTTTTAAATGTTGAGCAGGGCGGTTTGTTTCTGTTTTTAACCGACGGCAAATACGTTTATAAATATGATATTAACGAGCCAAGCGATCCGAAGCTATTCAAAAGATCAAATGACGAAACCAGCAGCGTTTTTTTAGGTTTGGGCAAAATGGACAATAAAGTATATTCGGTGGCCGAGCAGGGAATAAAAATCTGGAATGACGACTTGGTCGTGTTTTATAACGCCGCTTTGGCCAATTCCATTCCGCACAATTTAAAATTCAGCAAAAAGGGCGGTTTTATTTTCAACGTCAATAACGATAAATTAGAAATTTACGACGCTTATTCTCCCAAATTGATTTCGCTTATAGACATCCAGGCCAGCGACAACCATGAAAGAAATATTTTTAACGATGAAACCAGCGGTACGATTTATGCGGTTGATGACCGGGCGGTGAAACAATTTGATTTTGCGGGTAATGTGATAGAAAGCTTTAAACATACCTCCAGCCAAGGTTACGATATTGCCTATACCCCGGGCGACGACCATTTATTTTTTTCCGACGGCATCGGTATAGTGAAGCTTAATAAAAACGATTTAAAACCGTTAAGCTGGATTTATACGAAAAATTTTAACGGCACGGGCGGCTGGGCGACCGGCTTAAAAGTAGTGAGAGACGATTATGGCGAAAAAATAATCATTTTCGTCGGCAATAATATAGTCATTTTGAATCAAGATTTAAAAAAAGTCGGTGCTATCGCGACCAGCGACCCCGGCAACATTTGTCTGGCGCAAGAAAGCGTATTTTTATCGGTAAATCTAAATAGCGCTACCCCGGGCTCGGAAGTGTTTTTGAGCGGGCGAGGTTTTGACCCGGGCGAGGAAGTTTCCATTTATCTGGCTGATAAAAAAGTCTCTTCAGCCAAAGCGGATAATTACGGCCGATTTTATCGGGCTGTCGTTGTGCCATCGATAAAATCAGGCCTGACAAATATTAAGGCGATGGGCGAGAGCTCAAATAAAAATTATGAAGTTAATTTTCAAATAGAGGGGGCGACTATACCTACCGGCAGCAAGCCCGTAATGTTAGATAAATACAGCGCGATTTCCGGAGAGGAAATATTGGTAAGCGGCATCGGCTATAATCCAAAAGAATACGTTTTGATTTATTTATCTTTCGACAAGATCGGAGTGGCTTTAGTGGATAGTGCCGGAGCATTTTCTAAAACAGTGAAAATACCAACAGTACAATCAGGCGCTAAGGAGATCAGGGTTCAAGGCAATGATTCGGCTATAAGTCATAGCGTTGATTTTTGGGTGAATTAATTTTTATATTATGAAAGTGTATTTTATCGGACAAAAAGGTGTACCGGCAAAATTCGGTGGAGTAGAGAAGCATGTTGAAGAGTTGGCAACGCGTTTGGTTAAAGCCGGGCATGAGGTATTCGTCTACACCAGGCCGAATTACACCGACCGAAAATTAAAAAAATATCGGGGGGTGAATTTGATAAGCTTAAATAACCTGGCGACTAAGCACCTTGACGCTATTAGCCATACTTTCCGAGCCTGTTTGGATTTGACGAAAAGAGACGCGGATATTGTCCATTTCCATTCCATCGGCCCGTCGTCATTAATTTGGCTGGCGAAATTATTAAAACCGGGCGTTCCCATTATCACGACTTTTCACACTAAATGTTATGAACATAAAAAATGGGGCGCTTTCGCCAGGTTGTGCTTAAAAATGGGCGAATCGGTCGCTTGCCGCCTGGCCGATAAAGTGATCGCGATTTCGGTGCCGCTCGCTGAATATGTTAAGCTAAAATACAAAATTAAGGCCGATTATATTCCCAATGGCGTCAGTCCGGCTAAAACTTTAAAAGCTGAAAAAATAAAAAAATGGGGGCTTAAAAAAGACAGTTATGTTTTAACGGTGACCAGGCTCGTCGGTCATAAAGGCGTACAATATTTAGTAAGTGCGTATAAAAATTTAAAAACGGATAAAAAGCTCGTAATCGTAGGAGATGGCGCTTATACCGACGGCTACGTAAAACAGCTAAAAGAACTGGCGGCGGGAAACGAAAATATTATTTTTACAGGCAATCAAACCGGTCGCGAATTGGCTGAATTATTTTCTAACGCTTATGTGTTTATTCAGCCGTCAGAATCGGAAGGGCTTTCCATCGCTTTGCTAGAGGCCATGGCGCATGGAAAATGCGTGCTAGTGAGCGATATTATTGAAAATACCCAAGTGATTGAAAATTGCGGGCATATTTTTAAAAGCAGGAACTCCAGAAGCTTAAAAACAAAGTTATTATATTTGCTTAGCCACCCTGAAATAATTAAGCGTTATGGCCTATCCGCCAAAAAGCTGGTGAGTAAAAAATATAATTGGCCGAAGATAGTTTCGTTAACCATTAAGTTGTATAGTGATCAGATTTATCAAAGAAAAACAACGGGTTTTAAAAGATTTAGGTTGGTTCAAAAAATTACAAATTTATTTTTTTAAATTCTTAATGATTACAAGGGTTTTGCTATGAATGGCGGGAGCCTCTTTTTATTTTTAAAATTTCGTGTATAATCTAAATATGATTTTATTTATTAATACCAATAATGACGGCGGCATTAAACTAGCCTTAAAGCAGGGGAGTAAGTCGGTGGCAGAGAAAATGTTTAAAGCCGAGCGGCTTGAAGCGGAAAAATTATTGCCCGCGATTGAAGCTATGCTTAAAGCTAAGAAAATAAATTTAAAACAAATCAAGAAAATAGAAGTGGCCAATCGGGGAGGCTCGTTTACTTCACTGCGCATCGGCGTGGTCACGGCTAATGCTTTGGGCTATGCGCTGGGAATTCCGGTGAAGGGCGGTCAGAAGTCAGAAGTCAAAAGCAAGAAATTTTCGGTAGTGGAGCCGTTCTATGACCGGGAGCCGGAAATAACGATAAAAAAACGAGCGACTAGCCGCACCTGATTGTGGATACTTTGTTGATAACTCTCTTAGGAAATTATCAGAAAAATTATTAAAAATACCCGCCCGGGGACAGGTGGGCGTTTTTTTATGATTTTTAATTTAAGTTTAGCTATAATTTTAGTGGCGGCCGAGCATTGACAAATGGCGTTTAGTGGAGTATAATTATAGTATATTGGTGAAAAGTGGTGAATAGTGGTGAAAAGCCAATTTCTCATCTGCTGGTTTATTAAAAATAAAAATAAAAAAGTCCGCCCGTCAAGGCGAGACCAGCCGGCCAAGATAATCGCGCCGGCGAATTTGTCCGGCAATCAGCCGGAGCATGGGGAAAAGGGCCGGTTCCGTGCCTCTACCCAAACGGAACGATTTTTAATAATTAAGGCAAAGAAGGGGTCTGACTAGACGCTTGTCGCTAGCCAGGCTTCTCTTGGGCCTTAAATTTCACCCTGTGGAATAAAATTCTTTCAGAATTTTAAACTGCAAAGCAGTTTATTCCACAGGGTAAAAAACAAAAACAAAAACAAAAAATTTAATAAAATATCACAGTGCCATTACACTGTGTTTAAATATTACTTAATGTTCATCGGCGAATACAACCATAACTTGGACGCTAAGGGCAGAGTGGCGGTGCCGGCGAAATTTCGGGCCGGACTTAAAGGGGGCGCAGTAGTTACCAGAGGACTGGACAACTGCCTTTTTTTGTATAGCAAAAAATCCTGGCAAGACTTGGCCGGCAAATTGGCCAAGCTGCCAATTAGCAAAGCCAATACCCGCGCGTTCGCGCGCCTGATGCTGGCCGGCGCCATGGACGTTGATTTTGATAATCAAGGCAGAATCATGCTGCCGGAATATTTAAGGAAGTTCGCGGGCCTGAAAAAGAAAATAATCATCGCCGGTCTTTATGACCGCTTGGAAATTTGGGATGAGGCGGCCTGGAACAGATATAAATCAGGCACGGAAAAAAAGAGCGTCGACATCGCCGAGGCCTTGGGCGAGCTGGGAGTGTAGAAATTTTCGATTTTAGATTTAAAATAAAAACAAAACTATGATTAAATTAAATCTCTCGCCAAAAGGCAAAAAGAATTTTTTTAACATCAAAGTGAGGGTGATTAAGGCGCCGCTGGTTGATAGCCGGGTTTTAAGAGAAGTGCTGGCGCAGCGGCAACGGGCGCTGGTGCTGTGACCGAACTAAATATGGAATATAAACATACGCCAGTCATGCTTAAGGAGGTTATTGAATTGCTTGACCCCAAGCCCGGGCAAAAGTTCATTGACTCAACTTTGGGCGGCGGCGGTTACGCCGGAGCAATCGCGAAAAGAGTTTTGCCGGATGGAGTTGTGCTGGCGCTTGACTTAGACGAGCTGGCCCTGGCCAATGCCGGCAGGAAATTTAAAAACGAAATCAAAAACAAAAATATAATCTTAGCCCATGAAAATTTTAAAAATTTACAAAAAATCATTAAAGAAAATTTTCCGCCGCCTGCCTTATTTGACGGCGTCGTTTTTGACCTTGGCTTATCATCAGCTCAATTGCAAGACCGGCTTAGAGGATTTTCTTTTAACTTGGACGCGCCGTTAGGCATGAACTTCGGCTCCGGCGTTAGGCTGACCGCCGAAAAAATCGTAAATGATTTAGAGGAACCAGCTTTGGCTAAAATTTTTAAAGATTACGGCGAGGAAAGATTCGCCAGTAAAATCGCCCGGGCCATCGCGCGGCAAAGACAAATTGAAAAAATAACCACCACCGGGCAACTGGTAAAAATAATCAGCGCCGCCATCCCGGCCAGATTTCAGAGAGGCAAAATTCATCCGGCCACCAAAGTTTTTCAGGCCCTGCGCCTTGCCGTGAACGACGAGTTGGAAAATCTGCGTGAAGCCCTGCCGCCGGCGGTGAGCGCTTTAAAACCGGGCGGAAAAATCGCGGCGGTATCCTACCATAGCTTGGAAGACAGAATCGTTAAGCGATATTTTAGAGAAGAAGCTAAAGATTGCCTGTGTCCGCCGGCTCTGCCGCTTTGCCGCTGCGGGCATAAGGCGCGGCTGAAAATAATCACCAGCGGAGTTTTAAGGCCGGCCGAGGAGGAGGTCTTAGCCAATCCCCGGGCCAGAAGCGCCAAATTGCGGGTGGCGGAGCGCATTTAACCGGGTAAAAACAAAATATGCAAAAAACAAACAGCAAAAACAAAAGGTTCGATTTAAAAATTTTTAACAGAATTTTGGGTTTTTTAATCATCGCTCTGGGAATTTTATATATCGCCGGCGCCAATGATTTGGCGATTAAGGGCTTTGCTTTAAACGAATTAAAATCGCGGTGCGATAAATTGGCCGATGAAAATAATAAATTGGAACTTCGCGCCATGGCTTTGAGCTCTTACGGCGTCGTCAGGGAGAAGGTGAAGAGTTTAAAAATGGTGGCCGCGGGCAACGTCGCTTATATTGCCGCCGCCGAAGCCGTGGCCGTAAAATAATGATTTATTATGTCGTTTTGGAAACAGGGGCGAAACCATAATGACCAGATTAACAATAGTCGCATTAATTTGATAATCGCGATTATTTTTTTATTGGCCGGCGCCGTTGTCTATAAATTATTTTATCTGCAGGTTATCAATCAGCAATATTATTATGATTTGGCCGTTGGCCAGCATCAAGTCTATAGCGAACTATTGCCTCGGCGCGGCCGGATTTTTATCCAAAATGATACGGCCGGCGATTCCGGCCAGCTCTATCCCTTGGCCACCAA
>Ga0210036_1005923_pt1 | contig 10355 bp, 5 predicted proteins | sample CryGeymeta201515_FD_185469 | JGI IMG/M metagenome (GOLD analysis project Ga0210036, IMG submission 185469) | Groundwater microbial communities from Crystal Geyser aquifers in Utah, USA - Crystal Geyser metaG 2015-15 (SPAdes) (version 2) | ecosystem: Environmental > Aquatic > Deep subsurface >... | reverse complement strand
GGCCAGTGGTAACACATGTAGTAACACATACATTCTGTACAAGACCCGATGAATATCTTAGACAATGATATCTAATTACAATGAAACATTCATTACTTCATTCTGTTGATATACATTAAAATAATCTCCAAAAAAGCAACAAAAAACTCGAGATAGAAAAAAATCTCGAAATTGGTGATACACTAAATCGTCAAATAATCTCGAGTTCAGAAAATCTCGAAAAAAATGGTAGCAAACTGGAGTCAGGGAAAATCTCGAAATTGGTGGTAACAGATCTACACTGTTTTTAAATTTGTGAGCTGGAATTTTTCAAAAAATCAGAAACAATTTTTGCTTCAAATTTGAGTTTCCACCTCAGAATGATCATTCATGTAATCTTCCATCATTGAATTGAAATCTTGTATGGTCGCTTCTGTTTTCTCGGAGTCTCTAGAAGCACGTAGTTCCGTGCTTGTCTTGGCTGGATCTGCGCCTGTTCGCTCAATCTCCATTTCCCCCTTCGACTCTTTTTCGTTGGTCAACTTTGTCCCTTTTATTTGTTGCTTTAGATCTTGCCGGCGACGCTCCTGAATCTCATCAATGAAACTGCATTCCCAGAAATCAGGCGGCGTATCTTGACTTGAGATTCCGGGCGTGTATTTGGTGTGGCGGGAGTTCTTTACTGCATTCTTCTGGAAAAAGTCTGGATCGTTGACGCTGATGCCTTGACGCTCAAGGGCCCGGTAATAATCACGACACTTGACACAGTCTCGGCAATCGTTGCAGTCGGTTTTTCGGCGTCTTGCTTCCACATATGAGGCACGACCATATGCGGGTGCAGGATTGTTATGATTGTCCATGAAGTCATCTTTTTCGAATCCTTGATCCATTTCGTCAACAAATTTGCGATCGCGATTGCAATCGATCCAAGGGCCCTCGTATGATTGTTTCTCTTTCTTTTTGGGTTTATCGATTACAATCTTGTTGGCTCTGTCGGTGATTGATCTAGAGGCCTTGCTTTTGCTGTCGTTGGATGGGACTGCAGCGGTCTGATTGGCAGAAGCCAACAAGTTTGCTGAGCCCTCGTATTGAGTTTCGCTCCCTTGCGTGTCCGCAACTTGTGGGGTTTCTTGTGTCATCCTTGTAGTTGCTCTAAATGAAACACCAAAGGCGGTTCTTATCTCAGGTGTATCTTCGGCCAGGGCTAAGCGAACTTGGGACTGGACACCTCGAGGAGCGGAACTCCCTTTTTGATCGTAGGACTGCTCCGCATCTGCCAGCGAGAATCGTCTCGGTGCACTTCTTTTTTCCAAGAGAGAATCGGGGTTGTCCCACTGAGTGCTGCTTTCTTGCGAGAAAGCCGAGCCAGGGGGGGCACTCTCGTAGGACAGACTCGGCTTTTGGAATGATGCTTTGTTCACTTCTTTCGGCGAGAGGGTTACTACTTTCTCCGTCTGTGTCTTCTCCCACTGTGTCTCACTTCCTTCTGACAACTGTGTCGCCTTTTCGGGGGTTTGTTGGGTAGAAGTAGAAGAAGCTGCCGCCGATTCCCTTTGAGATCGAGAAGTGGGCTCTAAATGCATTTCGCTTGATTTAGAGAGCTCCGTTTCCTTTTCCAGACACTGTGGTTGTGTAAGAGTAGGAACCTTCGCGGCAGGTTTCGTCGCAGTTGGAGGGCTGGGAGTTTCCGGCTGAAATTCGCTTCCCAGCGACAGTCGAGGCTGTGCAACTCGCAGCATTCTATCAGAAAGCGAATCGGTGTTGCCTCCAAAAAAGTGTCCGCTGCGAGTCGTCAACTGAGTCTCCATTTGCGTTGAATAGGGACATGCGACTATTTCATCGATGGACGGATGCTTCGATTGGGAAGATGGCGCAACCAGACGATGTGTGGCTTCTGGAGGCGCCGTGAAGCGATTTTCGTTATTTTGTAACTCACTGACGGGTTTGGCAAAGAGCTGTAATGGCTTTTGATTAGCTCCGTTGTCACTTTTATCCATGATTTTCTTGTTGGACGGTCTAGTTGTTTTGATTGGGGGCTTGCTTGATGAATCTGCTCCAACTTTCGATGCTTCGAGAGGCGTGTCAGATACAACATTTGCTATATTCGATTTTGATTTTTTTTCTTCCTTTGTCAAGCTAGTCGATGACTTGGGTAGGGATAACAGAGAAGGAGCTGGACTACTGCTTCTGGTCTTATTGGGTGGTGTTTTGTGAAAGGTTTCAGGTTTGGAAGCTTTCGTGGCAGACAAAGACACTCGATTCGCTCGTTTGGCCGATGATGCCTGTAATATTGATTCTTGACTGTCCTCAAAACTGCTATCATTTAAGGTTGCTGGCCCGAATCGAGATTGCTTTGAGTTTTGGTTGGATTTCTTGATTGGGACCGTCGTTGTCTCTGGAGAATCGGAACGTTTCCGCTTCTTCTGGTTGATTTGCTCTGTTCGACTCGATGCATTTTCTTTGCTATTCTTTTTCGTCTCCTTGGGTGTCATAAAGCAGGCCATGAAGGTTTGCTTCTTGGTAGGTTGAGGCTTGCGAGTGTCCAACCACTCAGGTTCGTTCTTTTTGACAGGTTTGCAACTTTTAGATATTTTGATGGACGAGGGAGATTCCTTGGTCTTGAAACATGTCAACTTGGTTTGACGCGATTTCGACCTTGTTGTGATATCACCTTCATCGTCCCAAAGCAAGCATTCTTGTTCGGCTGGCGACGAGCTCCGAGACGAACCGTTTTTCTTGGCACGAGCAGGGTAAATAGAAGAGCTGTGCTCTGGTGCAGACCCTCCGGTATCCTTCTTCATGGCACTGGCCTTCCAGGAGTCGTCATGCTTTGATTTCTCCGCATCCGCATCTTTTGTGGCGATAGTATGATCATCCCGCACAGGCTCGTTTTTAACATCTCCTTGTTGACTGATTATCTCGGCGTCAGCTGGAGGCAGGTCAATGATGGTATTATCTGACGTAGCTTCCTTGGTTCCGCCTTCTGCTGATGCCCTGGTTGATGGGGACGACGTCTTTGTAGGTTGGTCCGTGTCACTTGCCACTGCCATTTTTTCCTCTGTTAGTTCTTTACCACCCGAAGGATTCTTGAAGTTAATACTATTCATTGGAGATGGAGCGGACACTGCACTATCAGTGAGATGCACAGACGGAGTAGCTTGACTGTTGATCTTCTCCGTTAATGGATGTGAATCAGAAGAAGTTTTATTGTTGGACAAGGCAACAGCAACCGAATACGCATTGGAAGTTTCGTTTTGGGAAAAAGGTTGCAGATCGAAATTTGGTTGAAAACCATGAGTGACATTTTTTGAAGTCAGATGGGTCGTAGGGTGATCCATTTCCAGATCACGTAAAGCATTGTCATTGTTGTTGTTGATTTTGGCTGCTTCATCTAGTTGTGTTGATTTTTTTCCATTTGAATTCGTATCGTTGGTGACTTTCTCTAGCAACGTGAGAGACGGCACCTTGACATGATGCTCCAATTTGGCTTGGATGTCTTTCATACTATCCATCATTTGCAATAGTGACAAGATGGGTGTCACAATTTGTTGTAGCTCGCTGTACCGCTCTTGTTGTTGTTCGGTCCGCAAATTGAGTTTGTGAATCGTTTCAATGTCCACTATTTGTTGGAGTCGAGCTTGACGTTTGCTGGTTTCCGACCGTTGAAGCTGGCGTTGAAGTTCTGCAGCTTTGGCAGACCAATCTTGTTCTTGCTGTTGCCATTGTTGCCGAGCCGTATGCAATTCATGTTGCAGTTGCTGGTTGAATTTTTCGGCGGCTTGCAAGTGTTGCGTCAAAGTAGCATTGGCTGTTCGATAGTCATCGTTTTCTTGTTGCAGAACAGCATCGCCTTTTTTGACGTTGGAGCAATGGATACATCTCGTCTTGTCGCTACTGATGGTGTTTTCGGTTTGGCCATGATCTTTGTTTGTAGGCGACGAAGCCGGAGAGCCGCCCGTTTGAGATACTCGCTGTTGTTCCTCTTGGACAGGCGGCTTTGCTTGTGTTGTACTTTTGTTGGGAAAGTTGGAAATGTCACCGAGTTTGTTATGCGAGACAGATGAACTTTGTGGTTGAGTGGTGTTGCGGCTAGTAGAGGTTCTGTCAGTTGCGGTTGCCTTCAAGCGAGTTGATTCGTCATCCTGTCGTGTATTGGAGTCAATGGTATCACGCGACTGCGATGTGGATGCCGATGGCTTGAGATTATGTGTCGCCACTTTAGTCCGTGGTTTACTTCGATGACTGGGACGTTTAGATTTAGACGATCTTCCCAAAATGTTGTACAATATCGTATGATCAACTGGTAGATCTGGGGAAGACATGTTTCTTGTTTCTTCTACTCTAACTTTTTTGGGCTCGATTGTTCGAATAAATACCGCAACGAGACAAAATACGGCTACTGTAGTAGACTCAATAGCAATTGAAAGGGTTTCGTGCTGTTGTTATCATTATTTTTTGTTGGTGTTCCAAGTTCCAAGTAGTACTTTCTTTGCCTCCAACACAACGATAACGATCGACAACAACAAGGCATCAAATTCGCGCCATTTTCTTTCAGTCCAACTCTACACAACTATGTTCGTACATATGCTTGTCGTGGCATTGTTCAAAATCTCTTAACCCTACTGGAGTGTCAAAACAGTACTACTACTCTACAGCAGTACCCCTCCCCGCGGCTAGCTACTACTTGCTTGATTAAGTGGTGGCACTGCTCCAGAATGCAAGAAGGATTTGGGTGCAACTTCTTCAGGCTGCCGCCCGAAACAATTCGATATTAAATAGGAGTACTCCAGTAGTAGCCTCCTTCCTAAATAAAAGAAAAGCCAAGCTATATGGAGCGAGGTTTTGGGGTGCTCGATTATCTACAATAGTTTGTTTGCCACCATGCCTCCTGCTACTTCCTGGACGGGCACTCAAAATACTCGCTGTTTGAGATTTCAAGAAAGATTTACTAGTAAACTAAATAAAAGATGTTCCCATAATTTGTGACAGCTCATCCACCAGCTGAGCTGGCCGTGATGAGGAATTGACAATGCCTCGTCAGAGTGCACCTCTCTTGTTGCTGCAGCCATGTGTTGTTATTCTTAAAGATAGATCCCTTACCAGCCGGAGACGATTCGTTCGGCGAGAGGAGGACGAAAAGGAAAGGTCGTTCAAGAAGGGCCATCCACTAGCGCGACCTAGACTTGGTATCCGGCGAGCTATTAGATATATTTCAAGACTGAGTAGCACCAAAAAATGATCTCGCTGAACGTCTAGGTTATTATCAACCACGAATGAATAGCTAATGGCAGGCAGAATTGGCACACACACTACTGAGAGACCAGCGAGCTACAGATTTCTGTCCACAAGAAGCGCGTAAGGAGGCCCTAATAAAAGTCTCCGAAGCCACTTGTGAAGAGTATGTAGGAGTATTATTAGCCCCGAATATTCGCTCCGAGTATTTAGCCCCGAGTACTCGCACCGCCCTGAGATCACTCAGCAAGACTTGCTGTGCTCGAGCCGCTCTCTGCTACGTAGTAGTGTTAAATACCAGGTACCTGGTACTCGTATTTTATTATCGTTATGTTACCAGGGTAACCTCTTCGGTGAATCTTATTCTCCTCGTTCTTCAACCACAATCCATCTATGATTGGCTGCCATTGAAGTACCAGGTAAGTACCTGGTAGTGGTACTTTGTACCAGGTACTATTCGTACCTGGTACCACGTATGTAGTACGTAGTGTATCGGTAAAACCTGCTCCAAGTGGTATTACGATTTCACAGCGCTTTGAATTGGCAACCGACCAAAAGGAAGTTCGGCTACAGTACGTACTTTTGGTCTAATTTTGTTCATAACATACCACTTAATTCCTGAATTTCATGAATTGAAAGGAGCAGACATTTTGATAATCCCGTACCAGTTACCGTAGGAGGAGTAGGAATTGTAGTAGTAGTAGTGGTAGACTACTACTGTACTAACAGGTACCTGGTACCTGGTAACTCGTAGTCCTACCGGTACCTGGTACCTGGTGCCACTCTGAGTGGTACCTGGTACCATAGTATTGGAATGAGCAACGTAACTTTGGCCTCGGCTCCCTGGTATCCTCCCTATTCGAACGCTAATGCAACCCCTTAATGCCTGAAAAGAATGAGTTATGGTACCAGCATTCACATGGAAATATGGCTTGATGACTGAAAATGGTTGCTCGTTCTCATTCACAGACTCTCTGCGTAAACTTGAAAGTGAAGAATCATACTACAGTAGCTACTACCAGTAGACAACTACTACTGCCTAGTACCAGTACCACTCTAGCTAGTTATGGTACTGGTAGGGGGTACTATTTCTAGAGAGTATTAGTCTCCTCTAGTGCTAGTAAAAAGCAAGATCTGACTGACTACTGTACACTGTACATCATCTACGCTTTTCCACGATCAATAAGAGAAGACGTGCTTTGGAACCGTGAATTAATGTTAGTCTAGTAGTTACTTCCCCGAACGGTTTTACAGTTGGACTGTTGGATTCTCAAAAAATTACTCCGAGTAGTTTTCAACAAAGAGCGCACAGCCTATTCAAGAGTCTAATAAGCCAGTTACCTATCACCGAATTGAAATCCCCCCCAGCATGCGGTCTGCACCAACCGCTGCTACATTTGACGCCCTGCTGCGAACGTCACCGTGTGAAAGCGGAATATTAGGTGTGCGAAGAGCTTGTTCATCGGAATCTAAAACCAAGGCATCCACGAGGAAGAATTCGCGACACTCTATTTCGTTGCTTGTTGATAAAACAGGAGAGCATAGCTTTGTCTTGACAAGCACCTCAACACCTTGGCAGCGAAGGCGATCGGCCCTCATGCGGAGTCGAGATTGTGGCAGGAAAAGTCCAAAACCTGTCAAGCGCATTCGGCGAATTACTGCCTCCTTGGACAGCCACAGCGATACCAGCGACAGTGATGGCGGCGAAGTCGTTTCCACTAGTCGATGGGATAGCGAATCACCCAGCACAGCTCAAATCTACTCACCTGTCCCGCGGTGCCCAATGCGCAGTTCCCCGCACATTGTACCCCGGAGGGCAACGGCGCCAGAGAATGCAGCGATTTCCTCTCCTCAAATCCAACACCGAAATGCCTCTTTTAGAACTCAAACAGATTCTCCAAAGATGCCCAGACGTAAACCCTCGAATAGTTCTTCAAAAGCTTCACCTCCTGCCAGAAATTCCTTTCGTCCACGCGACTTGCCTTGCATGCAGAATGCAGACTGCCGCAGGTAGCATACAACAGAAATCCGTCGACAGTGGATTGGAGAGCTTAAAGATGAAGGTTCGCGGGTTAGGAGTCTCTGCCCCTTCAAGATGGGACTTAGCAGATGAAGTGAAAACGGAGTCATCCTAACAGAGATCCATAAAAACTAATTTTGATAATATCTTTCATCCATAGCTTTCAAGCTGTTTACGTTGTTTCACTTTCCTAGCAATGCTACTATGACGCATAGCGCGTTAGTATTACTACGACCTAGCCAAAATGATTCGGTGCCTCATTTCGTAATCGTCCTCTTGAAAAAAGGGATCAACTGGGGCATGCGCGCATTAGTATACAGTGGCTATCGTTATAGAATCAAATAATGTTGTAAAGATGAGTGTTCTCTCAAACAACAAAACTTGTTTCCTGTTGTCATTCATTTGTCTGACAGAAAAGATCGATGAAACCTCCACTTGCGATCTTCAGTCTTCATCTAGAAGATCCAAAAAGGAATTGTACGTTCCAATGACACCCATGATACTGCCAATAAAAATGAGCCCCCAATCCATCAGCCATTCAAGCATGGATAGTTCTGAACGTTCAAAAACTTTCAAATGAAAGTAGCTGGGAGCCAAAAAGCCCAATACCATGCATATACTAGAACCTAACAGCCCAAGAAACTTTCCAAAACTCGGGACAGCATATGCCACCAGTGATGTGAGCAGTACAACTAGTGCTCTCGTTGCGACACTGTACTGTCGAAAGGATGCAAAATTATCTTCCATGACGTGTCCAACGGGAAACATCATAACAGGGTACGTCAGGTAGAGTGCCAGGGACAGCGCCACCTTGACAAAATTACCCCACGGTCCTTCGCTGGATAAATTTAATGTTATGGGCGCTTCAGTTGCAGATCCAAACGCCACATATCCAGCCACTCCAAAGGAAACCATTAGAGCGGTTATTCCGCCAACCACTTTTGCCAACAAGGCTGGAAAGCCCTTTCTCTCTGCACAGGAAGATTCTAGTGGCAATACCAAATTAACTCCTTCCAAAGAATAGATGGCAACACTTGCAACATAGATCACACCTTTCAAGTTCGTAACGGCCCGAATGGCTTCGTGATGATATTCGTATTGTTCAAAATCTTGCAATAAAACGGCACTTAACCCCAGCAGATTCGCCACATCGGCAATCAAAGAAAAAGGACTCAGCGTCTTCATATCCTGGACTTGCACCAGTACGCTCAGGACGGGGACACATCCAAAGCAAATCCAAGCACGACTTATACCAGGAAAGACGGAATGGAGATTGGCCGCAATAAAAATAATGTAGGCTGTGGCAAATCCGACCTGACTAATGACAAGACACGAGTTGACAAAGTTTTCGCCCGCTGGACCACTCACAACACGTCCAATGTCCCCATATCCTCTAATAGCTCCTTTGTTTGCATCGCTCAATTCCAATCGTTTCCGAGTTTTGACCAGCAGCAGCATGGCGTAGACATTGGCAGCCGAAACTCCCATGACGGCGAGTCCACCCATGAGCCATCCCGATTGTTTAAAGGCATAGGGTTGTCCTAACAAGCCGGCACCCACAAAAGAAATAAAAATATTGACGGCAACTTGGGCATTTGTGGCGGTACCCACGTGACCAGTTGTAGCACCGATGTGGGCTCCTGTTTCAATAGAAACGTGTCTTCGAGTGGCAGAAGAATCCACTTCTTCTTCCTCGCTGTCATCGCTGTTGTGACTGTAATCTCCTCCCTTCACGAGAGGCTTCAATTCAATACCAGCATCGGCTATGTCATTATCACCTTGTATTTTTTCGGGAGACCGTGGAGAGACGGGAGGCGATTCGCCGTCGAGAGCATCCTGATTGTAGGTCATTCCTCGTTTGATCACCATAATGACCAACAATAAATGCTACAGTGGGTTTGTACTTTGTACTCGGGTAGTTCCAGCTGGATTCGTGGGTTTGACGTTCTTCTTGACTAGTACTTAGTTAAACTGCGTCAAGCTCTCAAAATAGTAGTTAAAAGGATTTTTTGGCTGTTTCTGTTTCTACTGCTCTAGTGAGAACTGCATCAATACATGTTTATCTGTTGTACGGAGTCTGATTACGGCGTACTGCGATAAATACCAGGTACATCATGGTCTTGAAAGACGCCTTTCCAGCTACTGGTACCTAGTACTGTACCATAACCTTATAAAGCAAAATTGTACTCTAGTGGTACCTTTTTAGTACTAGTACTGCCTACTGTAGTACTCTACTACGAGTACTACTACAGTAGTAGTAGAATACTCGAGTATTAGTTACTATCGGAGTAGTAGCTACTACCAGATACTAGCTACTCGAGTAGCTAGTAGTAGTTGCAGGGACCAACACTGCCGTACCAGGTAAATAATACCTTTAGAGCATCCACTAACTTTTCTCGACTTTATCTTAAGAATAAATATTTGGTATAGACCCATAACCTGATGATTTGATCGAAAATATTTAGTCGGAGGCATTCACTAACTTTTTAGATTAAAGTCTTCGACCAAATTCCATCAGTTCCATTTTCGCAAACCGAAAACGAAAAAGAGACATAAATTTTTAATAAAAAGAGACATAAATTTTTAATAAAAAAGATAATACAGCTTCATCAGCAACAGCCTATCTCCTATCTATTATTAGATAGACTACTGCAGAACTTTAAGCCCCTCTTGCCACATTAACTTGCCCTTTACACCCTCTTTGATACAATTGAGAAGACAGATTAACTTGGTATAGCAGCATTAAGTTAATCTAAGAAGTACAACAAGCAGGAACAAAAAATTCGTTTTTTGCAGTCATCATCATGGTTGCAACCACCACAAGACCTCCAACAACTCCACCTGCTGCTGGCTCAAGGAACAACAATGCCAACACTCCCAAGTCTTCCAACACCAAGAAGACCAAGAAGAGTGCAATACACCACTTTTACCACGGGTTAAAAGCCGTACAGCGAACAACGTCTAAAGCCCAAATTATGTCTAAATATATTTCTGTTATGTACTTACACTAAAGCAAAGAGGGTCTACAGACCAATTGACTTAAATTGGTTTTAGTTAGCATAAGCTTTGGCTAAAGCCATTGAGCTTTGTTATATTTACCTTATTCCATGTCTTAAATTAACAA
>Ga0210036_1005912_pt1 | contig 10370 bp, 6 predicted proteins | sample CryGeymeta201515_FD_185469 | JGI IMG/M metagenome (GOLD analysis project Ga0210036, IMG submission 185469) | Groundwater microbial communities from Crystal Geyser aquifers in Utah, USA - Crystal Geyser metaG 2015-15 (SPAdes) (version 2) | ecosystem: Environmental > Aquatic > Deep subsurface >... | reverse complement strand
TGTAAGAGACTGTTAAGAACAATAACGTTCCACAAGAAACCATTCCACAACGACGTTCGCAATGACCAATGCAGGTCATTATTTCCTACTCGTTTGACTTGCCAGCGGTGAAGGTTCGAGGATAGTGATTATGTCAGTCAGGTTAACCGCTGGCCTCACCTTTTCGTCGTCACTCTCGTTGTCACGTTGCTGCTGTTCCTCCTCCTCTACATGGACCGGTTCTTCGCTTTTGCTCTTCTTTCCATCCTTCGTCCTTTTGAAAAAGCTCTGGCGTACTTCCTTATTTTGCGGTTGAGCTGGCAGTGTTTCGCTGCCTAGCTCAGACTTGCTCTTGGAATTGGACGCTGCCATGTGGGCACCGACAGCTCCAGCAACCACACCGGGTGCCAGTTTGTTCGAAAACATTCTGCGCTTCTTTTTCTTACCGTCCACTGCTGCTGGTCCATCCGCGTGTTGCTCCTGCACTTGCTCTTGCCCCTTGGCACCTTCCTTGGACATTAGCTTACCGTAAAAAAGTCCACGGCGCTTAGTCTTTTCTTGCTTCTTTTCTTCTTTTGGAGTATCTTGCTCTTCGTCGACAAAAATATCTGCTCCTACACTTTCCTTCTCCTCATGCTCAAAGGGCGATTCGGCCACCCTGCTGCCGGATACTGGCTCACTCTCAATTCTCTGTAACTGCATTGAGGGTAACACAATAGGAACAATCATCTCTTCTTCTACTGCACCAGCAACACCCGCTTCGTCGTCAACAGTATCATTCCTGGTGGATGCTGAATTGGGAGCGGGCGTCTCATTGGTCAAACGAGGAATGGCGGGAGGCAAACTAGCAGCAGTTTCCTCGAGCTGATCCTTGGAGATAGCAAAGTCATCTCCCTCCTTGGGATCCATGGAAAAGCTGTTGGGAAGCACATCCTCGGGTGTTTCTGGCACTTCCGATTTCTTTTCAGAATTGGCAGCGGCTGCTGCAACTGCTGCAGCAGCAGCGACTGTTGCACTTGCCGCCATTATAGGAGCAAAGGGAGCAACCGATTTGGTTTTGGAGGCAGCCACTTTGGCGTTCCCGGCCTTGTGTTGAGAACGGGGCGAGAGAGGAGCTTTGATCGCTGTCATAAAACGATGGGCTGGGCTGGTTTTCTTCTCAGTGGAGCTACCGGCATCTTGGGTGGAAACGGTGATATCGACAGGGAGCATGGTACGAAACTTGGGAGCCTTGGATTGCTTCTTTGCCTTGAGGGTTGGTGACCTGGAATTGGAAGCAGGACGGCTGTTGAAGTACCCGTCCGTCTTTGTGTCTGACAAAGTATCAGTATGAACGTTGGACATTTCAACGTTTTTGCTGCGAGGACTGATTTGCTTCGACTCAACATCAACAGGATAGTTTTCATATGGAGTCTCGACACTCATAGAATCGTCTGCCAAATCAGCCGGGCTAATGGCAGCTTTTTCCGATCGCTTTCTTCCGAAACCAGGAAAAGCAAAGAACCTATGCCCGAAACGTTTGGGTGATCGACTGTCGCCACGACGGCTGCGTCGGCTACCCCGACTGCCTCTGCTTCGCTTACTACTAGCATCATCTTCCAGGTCGGTGTTTTTCGAAGCACTATCTTCATCCGTGTCACCTTTAGACCTAACTTTGGACATGAGTTCAGGAAAGATACGACGGCGGCGGCGACGCTTAAGTTCAGCCTCTTCGACTTGATCGTACATCCAGTAGGCTCCGGCGAGAAGACCAACGGCCGTTACCAGAGCTACCCAGGCAAATCCCCTCATAACATTTTCGCCTATGTCGCGGTGCGCTCCCGTCTTGTAGCTCAACGCGCCATTGATGTTCTTGGCGTACAATCTCTTCTTCCCATAGGGATCAGGACAATCGTTGGGGTACTGCGAGAGACTGCAGGATTTAGAAAACGACAAGATGTTCACGGCACTCATCTCTTCAAAGTCATAATTCTCTTCTTCGAGGTCACGGCCATTGTTGTTGCTGTTATCACTACTGCTGTAAATCTGAAAACAATCAAAACCTCGGAGGGCTTCGTTAAAGGCCTGCAGCTGATCCACCGTCCTGTTGTAGTTTTGTCCGTTGCAAAAAGCACCGTTGTAGTCATCAATCACAAAGTCGCCACTAGCGCTACACCCTGTTCCTGTACTGGTGAAGTCTTCGGCATAATCGTAAAAGGTGAAATCGTCGCCGAGATAATCATCGTCAGCCTGAACCTCGGCGTATTCATCGTCATTACCGTCCTGGCTATTCCTATCTTCGTCTTGACCTCCACTGGTCGTACAGTAACTGTTGGCGGTATCAACGCCTAGTCCAAGAGGACCAGCAAACGATTCGGCTCCGTACGTGGTAAAGAACGAATTAATAAAAGAGTCCTGGTGACAGTAGGATCCCTTGTGCATCTTGGGATTCTCTCCCTTGAGGACACCATAGAGTGTATACGCTGCTTGGGCCTTGAAGCACTGGGTACGTCCCATGTACCAGTAGTACTCTCCACCCCATCCACCGCAGCCATTGTCCGTTCCGTCTTCATTGTCGCCGTCATCCTGTTCGTCGTAATCTTCGCCCGTTCCGTACGTGGGTCCGTACTTGCTCCAGGCACAGTGGTGATATCGAATGTAGAGGGCATCGAACTGATCGAGATCTTGCAAGACATTGGCGGCATCCTTCCAGTACATTTTGTATTCGGTATTGGGATTCTTGAAGGACTGAATGTAATAATCGTTATCCTTCGCCGCTAGTGCCCCCCACACGGAAAGGAGCAGGGAGGAAAGGACAAGTTGGAGATGGAGGTTCATCATTGTAAAAGAAGCTCTTGCAGTTTGCAGTATACCCTTTTCCTTTATCTCTTTTTCTCGTGAAGTACACTTTCTGCGTTTCGAAGCTATATTTTTTGCGATGAGGTTGTTGTCGAGTCTATTGATTATAGAGACTTGTTGTGTTCGTATCAGTATCTACTATTACGCAGCTGGTACTCTTCGTCGAGTACAGTACTCGTATTACAGTTCTACTAGACTAGTAGGTCTAGCTCATCTACTCGGGCTCTCTAGTAGCTAGCTAGTGAGTGTAGTTCTAGTGCGATCCGCAAACCGAAATATTGCAAAAATATCGAAAAGTGCGCGCCGGTAGCGATGGCCAACGGTTTGGAGGGAAACAGAGGTGCACAAAGCCGACATGCACGATTGATATTTCTAAAGTTTACTATCGAATGAAGTGTGGCAGTCAACGAGGTGAGTGGACTCAAAGACGTCACACATGCCATTCAAGGAAGTGGTTCCGGAGAAAAGCGTGCTCCAACGGATAGGATGCAGTTTTGGCGTAAGTACCATAGCACGAGTGCCGATACACTGCGCGGTGAAAGTTTAGCCATCGAACTTGAGCAGCACCTTCAATTACCAAAAACAACATCACTAGCCTACTAGACTCTAGTTGGTCAACTAAAATAGAGTCTAACAGTGCGTTTGACGTTATCACTACCAGTAGACCCTACCGATTCTACAAAGAAGTTTCTTTTTGTGTGTGTCTACTTTGGATTTGACTGCTGCCAAAATTTGATATATCATCGCTCACGAGAAAAGAGAACATTCTTTTTTTATTGCTCGTCGATTACTAGAGAGACAAAACTAACAACGTTACTTCATACTACTTACTCTAGCTCATAGAGTACGTATTAGCCTATAGCCTATCACATACTCACACCCCAGCAAGCCCGACACTCCGACCCCGACACCAAGATGAGATTAACTGTACTGACCTTGGTTCTTTTTATGGGCGCAGCACCTGCCGTGTCCTCTTCCCCTTCTCAACGATCCCTGCACATTGAAGGACATTTGAAAGAGATTCCCGATACGGGCCGCGAATGGATAACCCTCGAAAATGGTGTCGAATTTCAACCAGCCGATGGTATGGACCTCAGCATGATTGACGATGAAGTCCTGATGGAACAACAAGAACAACAACTTCGTAGCCGCCGCGAATTATCTAACATGCTCAGCAGCAGTCGCAATTCACACTCGGGTTATGCCAACCAATTCGTCGATGGATCGGGTACCTACTACAATGATTACGCCCAGGCTTGGAGGTTGCTGGGATTCTTTACCGATTGCAATGCTCCTCTCAACAACGTTAACGAATGTTATGGTGATGGTGGTAATTATGACGGCCACGATAAAGATGGGGAATCACCGCCCTGTCAACGAATGCTATTATGGGCGGCGGTAAGTGCAGTAAACAATTTTATGTAGTGTGGACTAAGTGGGCTTTGTCCGTCATTGCTTCTTCTTTCGATGTCTCATCTTTGCCACCACTTTTCGTCGATTGCTGACATTTGCCTGTAGTACGTCGACTTGGACTATGAGGGAGGCGGAATTGCCGAGTACCAGTTCTACGATCGCCGTGCACAAAAATGGGACGATACCAGCTGTGTCGCTGGAAATGGACGCTGCGCCAAGATGGACTGCCATTTGAAGAACACCCATTTCAAATTATTGGGCTTCTTTAAAGAACCCAACTATCACGAATGGATGGAACAGTTGTTCAAGCATCAGGGAGTATGTTTGTGGAATGACGGCGAGTACAGTTTTATGGACACGGATCGATACTTGTGGCCTTGTTACTGTACTTCAACCGGTCAAATGGACGAAGATGGCAATCTTCTGTACTACGATACCAAACCCATGGCAGAAGGCCGCATTGGATTGGGTCTGTACACGGATAGTCGTTGCAAGTACGATTACACAGGAACTTTGGACATGATGGAAATTCTGGAAAAAGGAGCTGACAAAAATGATTACGGCAGTGTCGCTCAACTAAAAAAGGGTCTCGAGGAATGGAACGATGCCTTTGATGTCTTCAAAGTATGCCAGCCCTGTAAGGCTTACAACCTTGGATACAATAAGGACCTCAACAAAGGGAATGGGAATCGTCAAGGAGGCAACGATGACGATGGAAACGCTTCTCCCTTTTCTTGTTACGATGACGCTGATTATGTGAATGTAAACCAGTGCATGAAGTTTCGAACCAAGACGGAAATGTTGGCGGCTGAATTTCGTGATCTAATGCTTGCGCACCAACAGGGCAACATTGTGCAATTTGAAGTCATGGGCAAGACATATGGGTATGGTGGTTACCGAAGCGACAAGGGCACCATGATTAACCACAAGTTCAATGCGTTGACTGGACAGACCGGCATTCCAACTTCCACGATTGCCTTTTTTGTTCTATCCACTGCCTTTTTAATTTTTGCTCTGGTGGTGTTCTTCCACTTGCGTCGGAAGCGGAATCGAGTGCTGAGCGCATCCTCGAAGTCATGGAAACTGAAGACAGAACCGCTAGTGTCCACCAGGAGTGATGATAGCGCTCGTCGTTTCTCATAGAGAGCGTACTTTCTGGACATTGCCGCACGCGCTACAGCATTGCCGTGGTTGGTGTACATACATATATCTAGTTGGTAAAACTAGTCTCCATACATTTGCTTATTATTCTAAATTATAAATACTAATGGTACCTTGCTAACAGGAATTACTCCGCAGAGAGAAATATTTGACATGCAGCGCATGTACCATGTACGTAATCACTGAAGTACAAGTCACCATCATTCATCAATCATGATGAAAGCCCCAGGATTTCTTTGATGTTATCGACCGATGTGACTTTGTTCTTGATTTTGTAGAAAGGGCCATCGTCTCCCTTAGGACGGAGCTCGACATTTGGTCCCAACGCACACTCTGCACATTCGCTAACACATTTTACGGTATCTATTTTGATACATTCCGGTGCCATTTCTTGAATCATGGCCAAGGTTTTTTTGCCTCCCTTTTGAGTACACGTGGGTCCTGTACAGACGACAACGGTTCCTTCCCAGGGCTCCGCCATTTGTAGACGAGATGGATGTCTCGTGCGAGAGGCAGGGTCGCTACTGCCGTAGAAAGATGTGAGAGCAAGGGCACTGCTCGCCAACAAAAGGGAAAAGATCATCAGATATGAATACATCTTTGAAACTATTCAACGGTTGCTGGGGACGGAGGCGATAATACAGAAGGGAGAGAGATCAATCAGCTGGCTGCTTTTTGGGTGTGTTTGCTTATGTATGGCATCATATTATTATTGTCTCCAAAATCGAGCTGTGGAGAAACTTCGAATGTTTCAAGTATGTATGTAGTAGTAGATAGTAGTACGTGGTAATCGATCCACCCAAGCATACAAAATATCAATAAAGCAAACAAATAATATTGTACAGTCGCACTCTAGGGGGTCTACTAGTCTAGTAGACTACTAGTCTACTATTTAGTAGTTAGTAGACTACTGGAAGTATGCTGCTCTAACAAATGTTGCTTCAAACAAAAACCGTAACCATTATTTCTATCTAACCTCCAATCAAATTCATTATCGTCTCTGTATTTTCATGCGTATTGTTGTTTACTACTACTTGGCCTTTTTCGTAACCGTCGCTTGTCAAAGAATAGTATAAAAACCACCATGGATGGATGATGCATTGGGTATTGCCGAACAGCATTGGCTGTAGAATGATTGTTATGTGCCACACACATTTAATGGATGGATTGGGCAAAGCGTTGAGTTTGGCCGTCTATGTGTCGTATTCAGTGACGATGTAATCGCAAAGCGGGCCAGTATACGGATATGGACACTCGCAGAGACCATCTGCATTACACAAGCCTCGTTCAGAGCATCCATATTCCTTGCAATTGAATTTCTTTTTCGGGGTGCAAGCTTCCGTATCAAAATCACAATAGCTTAAGCTGTCACAATCCTCGTCAGCGGAGCAAGGAAGAAAATCACCAGCACTAAATGAACACATATTGCCACCATTCCCACATTGAGAGGTATTGGCAATTGCTCCGTTGACCATACTACAGAGGACTCCATGGTATGGCTCTATACAGGAACACAATCCATCCTCCTCGGAGCATGTTCCGCCATGTTCGCAGCCATAGATGCGGCAGTCCCGTTTCTTCTCACACGCAAAGCCTGCAACGCCAGGATCCCCTGGGCAGTCACAGGCGCCAGTAGCATAATTGCAGGATCCGCCATTGCGGCAGCTACCATATTCTTCATAGCATAAATAATTGACTTGGCAACGCGCTCCATGCCATGGAAGGTTGCATCTGCAAATTCCATCATTTTTATCGCAAACTCCATCTCCATAGCAGGGATGGGGCTGATCATAACACGCAATCTCAACCTCGCACTTATCTCCACTAAACCCCGCATTGCAGTTGCAGAGGCCTGTTGTGACGTTGCACGTGCCACCTAAACTGTCACAACCACCATTTTTAAGACCACAGCTTCTGCATGTCAAAATGGTGCCCAATGACTCATAGGCGGTAAAGATCCTGGCTTTTTCATCCAGCATAGTCACAGTTGACCATCCCAGACCAGCTGGAGTAGGCCTGAACTGTGGTGTTTCGAAGTCCACGGGGTCACTGAGAAACATAGGGTAGAAGGTCGCCCCGAAGTGTGCATGAAAATCCTTCTGTTCCAAGATAGAAGCTGTCTCTTGTGGGAAGTGTTTCTTTGGTGGATTTTCTTCAGGGACAAGCTCTTCCGCTAAGGTAAGGTTGAAGAGTTCCCCTTCATGAGTCATGATCCACCTCCGACCTCCAAAAAAGATAACGCTGGCGGGGTATGTTTTGTTGGAATAGTACACAGGCATATTGTAGACTCGGACAAACTGGCCTGTTGCCTCATTTGAAAGCAAATGGTACTCGTCACTGATAGAGATATCACCAAAAATGCCACTTGCTGCTGTGTCAACTTGTGCAGGGAACCCATCTGAATTCCTGTCCAGCACAATATCTGGACAAACACTGTCAAACTCACAGTCCAGACCAAACTGGTCATGAGGGCAGCTGCACAGACCATCCTCACAGGATCCCTTGCAGACATTGGGGTCGCAGTCCTTGCCCACCAAGCTAAATACCTGAAGTGGGTGCAGTCTTTCAAAGGGGTCGTTTATTTGCCATTCCCAGTCTGGGATAGCTGTAACATCATAAGATCTAGTTGGTGCCGACTTGGCAAAATAGTTGCATGGGTCGTTAACTTCAGAAAAAGTCCATGCCTTTTCTCTATTGCAGTAAGCCAGAAGGATAGTGTGTGTTCCAGTGTCTCTGTACTGCCGGTGCTGGTTTGTCCTCGCACTTTTGGATGAAAGAATACCACTGTAGTAGGGAAGCTTCGCATTGTACGCATCATCAAATTGAACGTAAACATGAGTCGCGAGAAACTTTCCATTCAGTTGACTTGATTTGAGAAACGAGTATCCCAAAAAGATGCCGGAAAGCGTGATAACGTACAAGACACGACGGAAGCAGTAGGCTTGCTTTCGTTTGGGGACTTCAAAGTCACAGACTTGCATTGCCTCAAATTTCAACTTGTTTGTAACAAACCCTAACTTGGCCAATTGAAATCCCAAGTCATCGACTGTGGTAAAGGCAAAAGATAGATCATGTTTGCGTTAGAGTGATTAAGGACTTTGCATCCTCGATTCGATTTACAAACAATGTTCCCTTCTCGTGCACTTACTCTCTGCCATAAAATGCAAGGCAGCAAAATTTAGCATGATGGAAATCACATTGTCTGCTTGCATAGTCAAAACAAAAATGGTCGTTAACAGCAATAGACCAGCCACAAGTTGAGCTACACAAGCAATGAGCCACGTAGGAAAGGTAGCACCAGGATGGTATTCCAGTACTTCAGGATAAAAGCCATCTTTCAATTTCAAAACAGCTTCTATGAGATCAGATTGGTACGCCAAAGCCAAGAACAAAGTCACAGCCTGTGAACATGTCACCGTCAAATCTACCATTGGTGGAATTCTCAAGGGGTTACCACCATCATCTGCCCAATCAATAATGTCAATGAGTGTCAAGGAAATGGTGACAACTTGTAAGGTGTAGATAAAGACCCCATACCAGAAGGCTTGGCTGCGGGTCTTGCACATATAAATCATGGTGTAGGTACTTTCATTGAAGGGGGAGTGCCAATCAGCCTCTTGCAAATCAATGGCTTCTTCAATGGTGATTTCCTTGCCAGCTTCATCGTAGAAATGCTCGTTGCCCTCCTCGTCAACCATCCTGTTGAGACTTGATTTGCTTTTAGGGTTGACATGTTCGTTTACGTGCTGACCTGTAGCTTCTGATGTGCCTGAATTGATCAGCTCGGCATTATATCCGTGGTTTTGACACAGTAAGGCAACGGTGTCAGTGTTTTTGCTCATGTTGCTGGCGCAGTCCTGATTCGTGTTTTCCGTTCCTGTCGAGCGACGTACGTGGCTCCCCGATGATATCGCGGAAGATCGCATATCATCATTCTCATTGTTGGCATCAAAAGACGGGGCCAGGTGACGTTTGTTTTTGCTTTGATCGCGCTGAGACATATCGGATCCTCTTTGAAATGTGACCAGGTCTTGCTTATCATTGGTTTTTGCCAAGTTTAGTCCGCGCGCCTCCATCTGTCCCGTGACCGTATTTTGCGATAACGGGCGACTACTGGAACGACTCGTAGCCGTGGATTTTGTGAGCCGCGACTTGCTTGAATTGCAGGAAGAATCGGACAATAAAGAGTCGGACTGCTGCGATTTTTGCTGTCGTTTTAAGGTTGACGGTTGCTGCAGATCTGGCGATCTATTCTGCTTCTTGCGCTGTTGCATTGTGCGGTCTTGCTCTTTCTGATTTTTTTGTTGCCGTTTTGGCTGACAGGTGGACAGGGGCACCTTTTCTTCGTCAAAGCCAAAATTTAATCTTGGTGTTGTCTTGACATAAGCTATCAGATCTTTTAACAAAAAGTCGCTGTCCCCATCCGATTCCTCCTCGTCGGCATAGTAAGTAGCTTGCGATGTCTGTCGCTCCAGTTTGGAAGAAGTTGAAACCACAGGAGCGATAGGCCGCCCTAATCTTCTGGATGTCTTAGAGGGAAACGCGCAAATTGACTCACTGGCACGGAATTTGTCTTGGGATACGTGCTGCTCGTCATCAGACAACTTATCTTCAGAAGATACCATCTTCGACGATGCAGATTTGCTGGTGCTCATGGTGTCTCCACTCGCTGTTTGGTCGGAGAGAGATGTCTTCCTATCCCTTTTCTTCCTTGGGTAATGCTGCTGCTGCTGTTGTTGAGTCTGCATTCTTAATACCTTAGGTGAATTAAGACGTGGTTAAGACGAAGCTGCACTGTTTTGTGTTTTGTGAAAATAGGCACGAAATGTTAGGTTCAATTTCCTGACGATGGCATCAGAGAAGAGCACCCTACGTATGGCAGAATTTCTCTGTAAGGGTTACAGAGATATCTGCCATGCCCGGGATATTTTACATAACACAAATCTTTTAGTTTCTCTAATATAGCATTTACAGTACCG
>Ga0210036_1005911_pt1 | contig 10371 bp, 6 predicted proteins | sample CryGeymeta201515_FD_185469 | JGI IMG/M metagenome (GOLD analysis project Ga0210036, IMG submission 185469) | Groundwater microbial communities from Crystal Geyser aquifers in Utah, USA - Crystal Geyser metaG 2015-15 (SPAdes) (version 2) | ecosystem: Environmental > Aquatic > Deep subsurface >... | reverse complement strand
ACAATAATAATACATGAAGATCATGTTGTACTCTTCGTTGAAATATTGAATAATCAACGCTTTTGCAAGTATGATTGGAATGACTGAATCCTGAGTTCCAGATTCCATTTTGGATTGTTGTTGTAAACGCCAGAAATATATGTGAGAAAGGAATTTCTGTGGAGTCACTAATGAGTCCCGCCGATAGTCATTCTATCGCTCTCGTTTTAAGCTGGCCGATCCAAGTCCATCTGCTCTTTGTATTCTCATTGCATATGCTAATAGCTAATACCTCTCCTCATTGCTAAACTATTGCTGCTCCCTACTATCTTAACCAACCAACAGCTCAACCAATCCCTTTAGTAAGAGATAAGCAAACCTTAGATCTTTTCACTAAAACAACAATCATCGCAACGGATATATTATTATATTTCATCGTGGATATTTGATATTGCATTTTGCACCAAACAAACAAGCAACAACCGAGTTGACCCAGAGTATTGAGTACTGTAATAATACATCAAAACCATGAGTGACGACAAGAAGCCTGCTGCAGCAGCAGCATCTCCCGCTGCGAAAGCCCCTGCCGGAGGAAAGAGGTCTTCGACTGGTACGAGTCTAGCACCGCTGGCCAAATACAAACTCGTCTTCTTGGGAGATCAGTCTGTGGGTAAGACCTCCATCATCACCAGATTCATGTACGACAATTTCGATCGACATTACCAAGCCACCATCGGAATCGATTTTCTTTCAAAAACTATGTACCTGGAAGACCGCACGGTCCGTCTGCAGTTGTGGGACACTGCTGGTCAAGAACGATTTCGATCACTGATTCCTTCGTATATTCGTGATTCTAGTGTAGCGGTTGTGGTGTATGATGTTAGCAACCGTGCGTCCTTTTTGAATACGACCAAGTGGGTGGAGGATGTTCGCGCGGAACGAGGAAATGACGTGGTAATCTGCCTGGTTGGAAACAAAACTGATTTAGGAAATGATAAACGACAAGTGAGTACCGAAGAGGGGGAGGAACGCGCCACCAAGGAGAACCTCTTGTTTATGGAATGCAGCGCCAAGGCCGGATACAATGTTAAAAGTTTATTCCGTAAGCTCGCTACAGCTTTACCTGGAAGTACGGATGGAAACGCCGCAGCAAACGGAAATGGCGCTGCTTCAGGAGGCAGTAACGTGCTGGACGTTGTCTTGTCACCCGCACCGTCGAACTTGGACGAGGCTAAGTCTTGCGGATGCTGAGCGCGTCCAATAATTGAATGCTTTGCACGCATAAATTTCTTCGCTCTCTTGATTGCAATCCAATGGCTGCCTTACACCACACACTCTTTAGTGGTCAATTAAGAACAATGACGAAATAATAACTACTCTTGTAAAATTGAAGATTGGAAAAATCTTGGTTTTGTGTATAGAGCTGAGCGACCGAGGACCTAGTCGCCACCATTGAAACGGTAGATCATATATATATATATAGAGTACATATATATACATATTTTTGTTGCCCACTGTTTGTTCGTATGACTTATAAATTCCTTTAGTCAGAACACACTGCACAACAATGACTACAATCTTCTATTTATGTTGTAGTAGTCTACAGAATTCATGTCATTGCTTAGAGTGTGCTCGTGTGATTCACTATTATTATTTGAAAAGATTGTTTTAAAAGACACTTGTGCGCGGAAGGTAATACTTACCGAAAGCACCACAAGATCACCCGTTTGATCGAGCGCCAGACACTGCAGTGCTTGCCTAAAAAACCACTCGCAATTAATCTTTATTCATTTTTTGCCTTAGCTCCACCTCGTAGCGATGGATTGCCTCCTTTGTTGTTACTATTCGCACCTCCAGTGAGCATGGGTTGAAGGACATTGTTCCACACCGCTTGAATTTGTTTTGCCTTGGTAAACGCCAAGATAGCAAGGAAGCAAGCGACAACCATCCAAGTATGATCAAAAAGGTCGACGCCACTTCTGCAAACATCTGACCATCCCGCACAACCATAGTTTAGAGCTTTTCCGGTAATCCACGAGAATAAACCCATAAGCATGGGAATCATATACCTGCATAATCAATATTGTTACCAAGAAAGGTGAGAACTTAGTGATTTATTTCGAATCAAACTAATAAAGAATACACACGAATACAACAAAACAACAATAGAACAATTCATCAACTTACAATTCCAAACCAAGGAGTGGATTGCGTCCATTGTTCAAGGACTTGTACATTTCAAAGTCTTTATCAATCTTTCCTAACAAGTCACGCTTGGATTTTTCAATGCTACTCTTGCTTCCAAACGTGGCAATAGAATTGAACTTGTCCAGAGACCGAGAAACAAATTGTTTGTGATCTTCCGCCAGCTCATCCTCCTTGACGTAATTCGAAGCTTGGGGACCAGCAACACGGTCCATGCTGTTCTTGTATTCTTCCATGGCCAAATTGATGGCATTGGTGTTACTTGCAGCTGAGGTGGCTTCCAACATGGTCGTTGCTGCCGGAAAATCAGCCCCAGTCTTGAACATTTCCGCGTAGGCTTCAATAAAGGTGGCAAGTTCGGGGCCGGTGATTTGTCTGCCGTGAATCGTTTTGGGTTCCAAGTTCGTAAAGACGCGACGGCAGTACTGATCCAACAGCCTCAAGAAGACTGGTTCAATTTTATCAACCTCACCATTGTACGATTTCTTAGTCACGGCGAAACCTGGATGTACCAATCCATAAATAGTAATTTTATCGAAACATGCGACAATTTGTTCGCGAGTTTCCTTCAGATCATGGGCATCTCGATCCGACATGACCTTTTCCAAAACCTTGTCCATTTCAGCTGCCATTTTGACCACGTCCTCTTCCTCTTCAAAATGCTGCCAATCTCGCACCAAAAATTCCACCTTTTGAAAAGGCTTGTCGTTGTTCTTCTTCTTCTTTTGTTTTTCGTTGCGACTATTGTCGCTGGCGACGCGTCCATATTCCGTAAACAATCCCAACTGCTGCAAAACGTCTTCTCCGATCATTTTGTCGACATTGTATATTTGGTAGGAACTCAACAGCGTACTGAGTCCAAAAATAGAAGCCGTCAACTTCATGGTGGTTTCATTGTCGAACATGCCCTGCGTGTCCACCAAAAGAACCGCCACGTTGTTGATAATGTATGGATGACTCCACATCCAGATACCGGTAGTATCGCGCTCACTGCCGGCCCTCCAGTGAAATCCATCGTAACTTTTGAGTGAGTCAGAAAGTTCGTACCATTCCTTCCTGTTGTTGTTCTCGTCTTCAAACTCCTCGGGATGCTCCAAGGAATGTAGGTAGCGAAGAAAAAATGACAAAAGAAAGGACTTTCCTGTTCGAAAGGCACCGACCACACTGACCACTGCAACTTTCATGCCCGAAGGAATGCGTTTAGTAATCGACTCTAGCTGGTCCTTTTGGTACTCGAAGGCGTACGCTGTAAGGGTGGTTGTGATGATTTTGTGATCAGGGGGAGGTGCACAAGAGTTGTTAGTGCCGTTACGGTATTTTTTCCGTTGCAAAATAAAAATAACCGAGAAACAACAAACTTTCTTTCACCAATGCCAACAACAACAACAACAACAAATATGAGTGGGCGAGTGAGTGACATACCATTTTCTTCACTACCAATGCGCACAATTTGCAAAGCTCCACGATGTGCTTCAGCATCTTTATGATCCACCATAACGGCCGAATGGTCACTATTGTCCTCTAGCAATTGTTGGTGAGTGGTGGTGGTGGTGGTGGTGGGACTGCTGATGTTGTTGTTGTTGTTGTTGTTGTTGTTGTTGTTCTTGGATCGTTGTTGTTGCTTATTTTTGTCTTCGGATTCTAGATTTGGAACATCCGTAGTATCATCAACATCCGTAGTAGTAGCATTCGTCGTAGTACTGGTAGCAATGGGTGTCTTGTTGTCGTCGCTCATTGTAGCTAATATTATGGTTTGATTGAGAGTAAGAAGAACTAAAATATTATTAGGTTTTGTCGTTATTATAATTTTGTGCACTGTGTCATAACTTACCACGGTACAGTAGACTAGTCTAGTAGTGTGATTGTTTTTCTACTACTACCGTACTAGTAGTAGTAGCACATAGAGTACTACTAGCTTCTACTACTAGCTAGCTACTACTGCTACTCTAGCTAAGCTACTCCGAGTAGCTACTACTAGCTCGACCTGCTAGTAGCTACTAGTAGTAGCTACTAGTACTAGTAGTAGTCTACTACTACTACTCTAGCTAGCTAAGTAGCTACTAGTAGTAGACTCTAGCTACTAGTAGTAGAGCACTACTACTACTACTAGCTAGCTAGTAGTAGTAGACTACTACTACTACTACTAGTAGCGACTTGCTCGACCTCGAAATTTGAAGAGATATTATTGAGGACGCACACTAGTTCGTAGATGTCATAGATGTCACGTCATTAGTAGACTAGTAGTAGCACTGCTGTAGTATGCTGTTACATCTTTTTAACTTTTTACCGCCGCTTACAAAATAAAGAGCAAAAACCGATACTAATAATAAAATCACAAAACGAGCAACAAATCAAGCGCACACAAACACAAACACAAAAACGTCAAACGACAACAAAAACACACTCATCCCAACAAGAGGATAGAGATGGATCAATTCTTTCCACAGCTCAAAATGGAGGCTGTTCCTACGGAAATTGGGATCTTGGTCGTCCTGTTAGCTGCCACAGTTGTGGTCTATTTTCAAATTCCAAAATCAGGTACTAGTAGCAACAACAACGACAAGGCGACAAATCATCGAGACTTGTTGGACTCGTCCCGACCAAAGCCGCAAAATCCCAAAGTCAATGTATCTCAAGCAGCACCTAAACCAATTAACGATGTCTGGGAAGAACGACGGAAACGAGGCATTGCACATGCTCCGACGGTGGTCAAGCAAGATTCGCAAGAAACGAAAAAGCCTTTTGGTAGTTCGTATTACTATGCTCACAACTCCACAAAGAATAAGGGAGGCTACAGCGACGGGTTGAAGATGGAAGATTTTACCATGAATGGACCAAGATTGCTCAGCAAGGGTGGTAATAGTAATGGTGTTGCTGCTGCTACACCTACTATTAGTGGTGATGGTAGTAGTGCTGGTGGTGCTGGTGCTGGTAATGATCAAGGAAATGACATCAATTCTGAGAGGGAGTCAGAGTCAGACCCAATCTCAGTCACCAATCCACAGCGATCGCAACAGCAAGAAGCAGATATTGGAGCAGCTTCCTATACGACTACTAGTAGTAGTCAATCTCCTGTTATTTTTTTTAAAGATATCACACGATATTTGTGGGATGATCCTGGAGATGCGTCTGGAATTGGAACCATACGCATCGATACATTGCCGGGTCCAACCTCGAGCACTACCATGGATTGGAAAGATGCCAAGATACAGACCGTATCGGCAACGCTCATCGAGGGGAACAATGGGTTGTTGGTGATTGCCAAGGACGAAAATAATAATCCGTATCGATTGCAAATCAAGCGTCTTTACGATGCTGTAACAGAAGTACGGACCGTGGTCAAACCGAAACGGTTGTTGGTTAAATTGTACAAGAAAAAGCAGAGACCAATCTTTGGAGGAACGACCACTTTAGAAGCCTGGCCTCATCCACAAAAAAAACATGCTGATTAGCAAACATACAATGAAAAGCAGCACTAGAGTCTTTCGTAGCTACCAGAGTAAAAGAATGTACAAATAATGCGAAGTATTGCTTTTCTTTTGGAATACTTGTTTATTTGCATACTCCGTAGGTACATACTATCGTCATCTCAATCCATCAAATCATGGAAGAGATTAGTAGATGATAGACGATCGACATCAGTGGTTGTAGTTGCAGAAAAGTATTTGCTAGAGTACTACTGCAAGCATGTCTATAGTGATGAAGAACTACAGTTTTCTCCGTTCAGCATTTACGTTGTTCGATTTCAACAGCACCAGCTACTAGTAGCTAGTAGGTATAGTGTACACAACGTACAATGCACAAAATTGAGCTTCAACGGACTGCATGCTATCCAACGCAACAGCGAGTTCCACTGTGCTTTGCAGAGAATGCGCTGAACAAACTTGATACTATTGTTGTTGCGCATATCTTGATTGGCGAGTTCTTGAATATGACTGAATCAGGTCTACTAGCGTAGTAGGTCTCTAGTCTAGCTAGTAGCCAGCAACCAGCTACAGTATTCCAAAAAATATTGGAAAACGATTAAATTAATTGAACTGGAGAGAGAGAGAGCTCATCGCATCAGACCAAAAACTGGATTGAATGATGATTGGATCATCACTGCCAATAAAAAGTGATAATGTTCTTGTCACAATTTTTCCTACACTACAGCTTAGCTTTAACCTTATTATGTGATTGCGTCAGGTGCAACTGACGTTCATGGCATACTCGACTGGTACCCGAGTACAGTACACTGTACTCTACTACACTACTAGCTAGTAGAGCATTCTACCCGTACTTAGTACCACTACTAGGCGAATACTCTACTACTATCAAGTAGTCTACTAGCTACTAGAGTAGTAGACTACTACACGACAAGAATAAGCTGTATTTATCGCCAGGGTGTTGCTGACTCAATCTAAGAGCTTCTAATTGAAGCGTACGGGCGACACAAACAACCAACAAGCTGCTTCATCTTCAACGCAGCCATGCACGGGATAAATACCGTACTACGTACTGTAGCTACTGTAGTAGACTAGTGGTAGATAATAATAATATCAGAGGTGGCAACAAAGAAAACAACAGCTTCCCAAGAGAGGTGTGTCTGTGTCCACGAGAGACAAGTGTCAACAAAACAAATAATAATAACAGCACATCTAAATTACTGAGCAACTCGTGCGTAGTGTTGATCCAATCCTTCTACAAATATTAATAACAAGATAGTGACCTCTTATCCTCACATTCTGCTTTTCCGCTGTCAAGAAGGAAAATACATACAATAAATAATAAATAACTCGAAAGACCTGTTTACATACATCCCGAGTCTCACACCATCAATAAAATGCTAAATACTATTATGGTGCGACCAAGACGACAAATATCCCACACAACGAGTGCAGCTGTTACTACCATGGCGAACTCTCTCCTGATAGGTGCGGCTCTGCTCTGTATTCTTTCTTACAGTCTTGTACAAGTACAGGGATTCACAACCCCTGCAAGACTCCCTGTGTCGCTGTCCACCACCACCACCACCTATAACAACAACAACAACAACAGACTAGGCCATGCTTCCACTTTGTTACCATCATCTCCCACTGCATTGAATGTGTGGTGGTTTGGTGGTACCGAAAGTAGTAGCGATGTCAACCAAGACGGTGACTCGTGTGAATTGGTTGCCGTACGGATTGAAAGGCCGTCGTCCAATTCAAGAAAGATTATGGGATCCATTACCGTTCCTACACCACTGGCCGACGTGTGGGCTATTCTGACAGACTACAATCGATTGGCCGTGCATGTGCCGAATTTAGTAGAAAGCAAAATTATGCCCAGTAGCAGTAGTAGCAGCTTGTCGAGAGGAGGTGAAATGGGTGATGGCAATTTTCGCTGCAAACTCTTTCAAAAGGGAGCACAAAAGATTGCAGGATTCGAATTTGGGGCCAGTGTGACCATGGAAATGACGGAACGTATTGTCACGGCAGCGGCTGCGACGAGCAATTTGGACGAGACGGCGCATGCTTTTGTCCCGCAGGAACGATTGATCGAATTTAAGTGCGTTGATAGTTTCTTCTTTTCTGCGTTTGACGGGGAATGGAGAGCCAAGGAACAAATTGGTCCGGATGGTCAACTGGAAACCGTATTAAATTATGAAGTCGACGTTCGACCCAAGGGTCCTGTCCCTGTAGCAGCTCTGGAATGGCGCATCCGGGAAGATGTTCCCACAAATCTGCGGGCAGTTAAAAAGGCTGCCATGGAAGTAGGACTGGAGGGAGTTATGGCTTCTCGTCAACGAGCTTCAGCACCTGCTAATAGACGCATTGTCAATGAACAGTCGACTCCGCGAAGGCTCCAACAGCCTGTCGCAACTCCAGTTGCCAGCGCCAGATCAACAAGCCGCGAACAGCAGCTGCTGCGGCAACAACAACCGCAGTTGCAAAACACCAATGCTATTCGCAGGGCTACTGTTCGAAGCCCTCGCCTTGCCAATCCCTTGGTACGACGCAATGGTCGACCTTCTACTATTCTTGCCTCTAACGAACAACGGGTTCGAAAGAATACAGCAATCAGCAAGAACGACTACAACACTAACAAGAACAACGACGACGACGACAAAACGGCGGGAAAGAAAAAGGCTCCATTTCCCTTGAAAGTGATATGGGAGGCTGATGAGACCATGGCAGCTTATTTGGGAGAATCGTAATTCGATGCAATTCGATTCAATTCAATTCAGCGAATGGCAAGGATTGTAAATTCTGCCGTCCGCTTCCCTCGCTATTTGATTTATCTTGTACAAAGTATAGATGTGCATACGAACATACGAACGGTGCTTTCTTTGCCACTTGTATACAAATTCGCCTTTAACTATGGCAAACCTTTATTCCGCATATCATACAACCTTATTTTACACAAACCTTGATTGCCGAACACATCATTGCCGAACACATCATATACAATGATTTTGTTGCTTTGCCAACGGATTCGCTGGTCACGTTTACCAACAATCCTCGCGTCTTTTTTTTTTGTCCGCCGGCTATAGTAGCTATCGTCCATAGAGGATGTCAAAAATAATATATTGGAATTTTGCAGTATCAACGTTGTCACCTGAAACATTTTTTGATAATGAGTTTGCCAGCTTTTGTGTTGACCACCGAATTTTTAAAAGTCAACCTGTCATTTATTTCTATTATCATTTTAACTCTTGTTATGGTTTAAAAAAAAACGTAATTCGTCGTCTTGATGCTATCGCGTATTTCTTCCACTGCCTGCGACAACACTGTCGGAAGCTCCTGTCGTTGGCATCCGCAAGGGGGTTCTATTGGGATACAATATCGCTGCTGTCAAACCTTATTTGACGTAACGAACGTAGTGATACCAGTGGACGTGGCAGATGAACAAAATGTTGACTGCTGCAAGTGCTCGTGGTATTACCAAAAGAGGCACCAAAGCAGACTTGACATTACCAAAAACACGACGAGGAGCATGATACCCTCTCGGGATGCTATTCATTTTTTGACTCGACATCCTTGGTGTGGTTTGGTGTAGCATTCTTGGCCAGCCAATATCGTTTCAATAAGTAAGCACTCTCTTCCTCGGGTGTCATCGTTCGTCGAGCAATCATTTCGGGATGTTCATCATCAATGCGCTCTTTCACACCCAACACCTCATCCAGCTTTTTACGGTGTCGTTTTCCCCATTGTCGTGTGTTATGCACACCTTCCTGAATACTTTTCCAATCAAAAACCAAAAAAATGGCAGCAGTGAACATTCCAAACGATCCAAAACTGATCAGTGTGGCCAGTCGCAAGGCTCGTCCTGCCACAGCTGAACCAACAGCATTTCGTACACTTATATCGGCAGCTTCCAATTCGGCAATGGAAATTTGATTCTTTTGTGCCACAGTTTGCACCAAATTATCGAGAGGACTGCGATACAACCGATACGCACGGTAGTAAAATGGAGCGGATAGTCCAAAGAGGACATGACTTGGTTCTATAAATGATGGCAGTGCAGGAAGTGATACTAAGGCTAGATCTATCTTTTGTAGTTCCTTCGTCAGTGACTTTTTCTCATCTATGGCATACGTTTCAGTGTGAGATTTGTCTTGCGATTGAGCAGCAGGCCCGAGCGTATCGTCAATGCTAGGACTACCACTAGTACTAGTAGCAGTAGAAGTTGAGGTTCCATCCTCACTGCTTGTATTGATTTTTCTCGAGAACCAAGAAGGAAAGGATACCATTGCAGTAACGTTCTTGTGGTGCTTTCACAAATAAATATGGGTCTGGGTGTTATTCGATAGAACAACAACAGCTGTGTGAGATGAGAAACATCTGCAGTACAGTAGTAGTCTATTAGGGTCTAGTAGGCTGTAGGAAAAGTTGCAAGGAGTTGCAAGTTCAGTTGTTACGTAAAAAGCTAGTGTGGAGACTATTAGATATTCATAGATAAATATTATGATAATAGTAGGAGCAAACTAGTGGTGTGTGTGTGTATACAGAGCAAGCATAGGCACACGACCTAATAGAGTAAGACCTAACTCCTGAGTCCTATCATCGTCCCTAATAGGAGACAAGGTAAACTGCCGTAGTCCACCTGGGCTTAATTTGGTCCCCTTGATTCATATATCCAAGTCTTGGAGATAGGGATCACATCACATTGTAGCCCAGCAATAAATCAAATCTGGTCCTGAGAAAACCAACCTTCAGGTAACAG
>Ga0210036_1005908_pt1 | contig 10373 bp, 4 predicted proteins | sample CryGeymeta201515_FD_185469 | JGI IMG/M metagenome (GOLD analysis project Ga0210036, IMG submission 185469) | Groundwater microbial communities from Crystal Geyser aquifers in Utah, USA - Crystal Geyser metaG 2015-15 (SPAdes) (version 2) | ecosystem: Environmental > Aquatic > Deep subsurface >... | reverse complement strand
GTTTGAGCGAGCCACTCGCCAATGGACTTATGGATCGCTCATAATGTGGAACAGGTTCATTTTACCAAAACTAGGCTCACAATTTACCATAAAATAATAAAATAATAATATTTACCCCTTAGAGGAGGTGGCGTCTGGAATGGGCACACCAAATTGGTTGATTAGTGGAGCTTTGCTGTGATATTGTACGAAATGCTCGACAATTCGACTCCCTTTCAATTTCCTGGTATGCACGATTATGACACGCAAGATGCCATTATGATTGCAGACTATAAATGCCCCGATTTTTTCCCCGAGTCGGCAAAAGGATTGATTGACAAGCTTTTGGTGGTGGATGTAACAAAGAGATTGGGTTATACTGCCAAACCTGGTACTTCCAACCATAAAGCTGTGTTAGAGCAGGAATGGTTTGCTTCCATCGATTTTGACATGTTACGACGGAAGGAGCTACCAGCTCCTTGGACGCCCAAATTGAAAGATGATTTAGATACATCCCACTTTTACGAGTACAACGAAGATGCAGAGGCCTACCGACCATACCGGTCACTGACGGAGGAAGAGCAAAAAGACTTTGATCAATTCGATTGGATTGAGGTGTAGAAGCTATTTTGTGGTCTGTTTGGAGTCATGTGATCAACATAACCAGATGTCTCGCTGTTACTTTGTCATGGTTTTTCATAAGAAGTACTCGAGTACTAGGTTTTATGGATCTACGGACAAGCAAAGTACTCAGCCTATAGGGCCACTGGCGAGAACGCGTTACTGAATTTATTTATTTATTTCCTTGATGCCACAACTGCTGCTGTAATTTCTTTTGTATGAGAAAATGGGCGCTGGAACAAGAAAATAAGCACTCGTTTCGGTGAATCGTCTCTTAAAGTGTTTGCGATATTTCCTCATTCTTGCAATTTCATCATCTGAGAGAGAAGAAGAAAAGCATCGGAGAGCGACCACAGGAAGCGTACGAAATGGATGCATTTTCTACTCGCCCGTGCAGGAAGCTGGAGAAGAAAAAGAAAAACGTGCGCAAAATATTCTTATTTTGCTTTCATCTATCGTACGCTACTAGTACGTTGCATTTACGAATTTAAGAAGAGCACGATGCAAACAGCTTTCAACAACGGGAGAATAGCTGCAACAATTTACTGGAATTGTTTATGCATCACAAGGAACGATCACTGCTTTCTTTCATTTCAAAAATACAAGCAAATCGAAACTTTATTAATTACTTTCCACAGACTAAAATTTAATCGTTCTTCTTTCCACCAAAAAGGCTATCCAATCCAAGCTTGGATTTCACATCTTCTATAGTAGGAACGGACATCTTTGGCAGTGATGCATTTTGCGAAGGTGCATCCGTGATTGGTTGATAAAGTGCCATGTACATAGCCCCTCCTGCCAAACTTCCCAGTACCAATCCTGGAAATCGACCTCTTCGCAGTGCCGTGATTCCTCCAACGCCTATAAACGCACCAGCCACATAATACGGACCAAATTCATGTCGTCGTTCGTAGGCAATACGAGCTTCTGTAGCAATTTCGGTAGTTGTATGTTCCAAATGTTCTATTCCTGTCTTTACTGGCTTACTGATAACCTGCGAAGTATGTTGCAATTGTTGCAAAGCCGAATTGATACTGGAAACAGTTGTCTTCACAGCTTGGTGCACACCATCCTTGAACGATGATAAGTTAACTTCCGGCGTGGAGAAACTTTCTTCTTTCTTGTCGCTGTTGCCATTGTTGTTGGTCTTCTTGTCATCCGAGCTCATGATAGACAAAATTGTAACCTTACAATGGAAATGTTTAAGTTAGTAGTGCGATAATTCCTTATTGTAATACAGAGGAAAAATAAAATTCCTTTTCAAGCTACCATTACTACGGTACTAGTAGTAGACTCTACTACTACTAGCTAGAGTAGTAGCTAGCCTACTCCTACTAGTAGTGTCGATCAAGCAGTTAAATTTACTAGAGTATCACGCAAAACGTAAACGATTTTTTTTTTTACTAGTGCTATCACGACGCAAAAAAATCATCACCATTTCTTTTTCATTTTTTTGGAGGGGTTGATCGATGAGTGATTTTAGTATGGGTTAAATTGCAGTAAATTGCAGGTTCGTAGCCTATTTAAATTTCACAGATTTTAACGGCAAAATAGCCAATACTGGCGTCGTCGCTACGGTTTCAGATGATATTTAGGGTTAAGGTTAAATAATATCGAAACGAAGTAAAACCGCTGTAGTACGTAGAGTAGTAGACTGCTACGGCTAGTAGTAGTAGCTACTCCGAGTAGGTAACAGTATTCATAACCCAACATGCTTAAATAATAACAGCAACACCACGATGCAACGATAAAAAATGAAATTGAAGCAACAATCACACAATACATCTCATTCAAGAAGATTGTCCATTTAATTTTATTGTTACATCGATCAATAGTAAAATCATCAATCAATAAGAAACAATCGATAACAACAATAAGCTAACAGAAGTACAACCATGAGCATGACGGAACGTGACTCTTTTCTCCAAAAGACGGGAGAATGTGTAGGTTTTCTGGAGAAGCTCTTGGACGGCAACACCAACAGCGGCAACAGCAGACTCTGGAATAAGGAACAGCGTCACGAAAAAGTTCAGAGCATGGTTCCCCTTTTAACACAAGGATTCTTTCTCATGGATCGTCACGTCTTGAGTTCCCAAGAATATTATCAAGGATGCATGGCGGTGTTACTGTTGCAATTGTTGTCGTGCAATCAAGACAACCATACTCCTGACAATTCATTGAATTCTATAGTCACGTTGTTGCGAGATGGACTGTCCTTGGCGTCTCAACAACAACAAGAAGAAGAAGAACCGCACTTCTTCTTGGGATTGATTCTCGATACGACTACTTCCGGTACAACTCCTCCTCATCCAGGATTGGCACTCACGGAATGGGATCACGTATTGGGATTGGTATCCACCTTACAATCCAGCATTGCCGTGGTCGAACGTCGTCGTGTCCAAAGAAAATGGCGACTATTATTGCCGCAAAATAAGCAACAGCAGCAGCTGTCTCTGTTGGGAACCAATAACAATAAAATTGCATGCGATTCATTAGAGGCCATGTGGGCGATTCCATTGGCATACATGGTGGGTTACGTCGTTTATCACCAACAACAAAAACAAGACCAACAATTACGAATAGATTGGAAGACACAAGTGCGTCCGAAAATTGACGCAATTCTGCAAACGGCCTTTCCTAAATTGCGGCCCAATGAATTTGTCGACGCCGGACTTTTGTTGTTGCGACTTGATTTGCTCTTGCAACAATCCACCAAGAATAAGTCTTGGCCATTTATGCCGTCGGATGTAACCAGTATTGCCCAGGAACTTTTAGAAGAGTACGTTTCAGATTTTTGGTGGTGGTGGTGTGTATATGCGTGTGCGCGTATGATACTATTATTGATGGCTTGTTACAGTATGGTACTCTGCACTTTTGTCTCAAACTCTTCATCCCAACTCACTTCGTCCATCAACTCGTAAATAACAGAAATCTTTTGAAACCTTTGACAGCTGCTACCGACTTGCCCCGCTACGCTTTTTTGGCACGATGCGCACAAATCTTTTTGCGGTATTTGGATGCTATTGACGAGACGACCTCTTGGGACACGACTTTGCAAGCGTGTTTCAAATTGTTCCAAAAACAGAGTGTTGTGGAATATTTAAGACAGGTTGAAGAAAATGCTCCCCCGCCTCCTACTCCTCCTCGATTTCCTAACAAGACTAAAACCAGCAGAACACTACGATTGACCAATGGCAACCACAGTACTGGAACCACCAACGTGGTACATGATGCAGCTGCTTCTAAGTACAACAAAGTAACAACAACATCGAGTTCACGAGAGGAATTTCTTGCTCTGTCCTTTCCAGTTTTGGTGCACATCGATGTTTTGCTGGCACACGATTCAGTTGAACAAGCCATTGACATTGCTGTCCGTATGGAACGATGCTCTATGTTATCGCAGGAAGATCAACGCCGGGCCTGGGCTAAAATATTTCAATGCCTGGTACAAACAGGACGCGTCTTCTTGGACGGCTTTCCCCTGCACCGTCCAGAGTACCTATCGAATCGTAAAATTATTCTCGAAAAGATTATTCCGCAGACGGGACCAGTTGGAATGAACATCTTTGTGGATGGTTATGTCACCATTCTCGAGCAAGTGGCGCTAATTCGCGATATTTCTGATGAAGAAAAGACCTATATTCAGCGGGCTTGTCATCAGACAGTTCTCCGTATTCTTCAAGCTAAATACAACGAAGATAGGGGCCTCCAAGAGTTTTGCTCGGCATACTGGCGCCGTCTGCAAGACAATTATCCAGCAATTGCTGGATACCGTTGGTCAACCTTTTCCGTATCGTCGTCTTCTGCAGATCAAATGAAGTGGGCCACACAGTTGCTTTGCGAAAGTAACAAGGTTCCTGTATCGCTTTATTATTCCAATGAAGATCCGACAATTGATCTCGATGGCTTGGCTCGACGAGAGAAAATTCAAGCCCAGCCACAATTGATGCTCGGCCATGGGCAAGAAAAGCCAACGGTTCGCCCATCCACTGTTCCAAAAGAGTCCCGTGATACGACAGGTACTGTCACCTTAGCTGTTGCGGAACCAGTCTATGCGTCTACACAAGCACAATATTCTGCCACGGCACTTGTCGATGCTCCTTCCGTCATGGAATCAGACAAGCGAGAATACGCTAATGCTAATGTGGAAAACGAATGGAACGACGAAAAAGGTGCCTATAATCAACACAAGCTAGAAAACCAAGACGAAATGAGTTACGATGCGGAAGAAAACTTACAGGAGGAAAAAGTTGAGGTCGTTGAATTGGCCGAATCCAGTGACGATGACGTCGCTGCTGAGGCCGAGCAAGAAGAGATGGAAGTTGCTGTGCCACGAGAAAGCGATGATTCCGACGAGACAGCAGACGAAGACAGCGTCAATGATCTATTTGAGTACCAAGACCACCACTCGGAAGGAGAGTCCGACGCGGATGATCACGAGGAAAATGTAGCTGAAGCAGCGCAAGGAGACGAAGAAATTCAAGCAGATACCGTCGATTTGACTGCAGACAGCGGTGACGATAGCGGCCACAATGAAGGTGCTACAACTGCTGAACCCCGTGGTAATTCGGAGGAAAAAGGCGAAGAAGAAAGTTACAGTTCGACTGAAGTGGAACCAGTCAGTAATGTTTTGGAAGTGGCGACAAGCCAAAGCCACGACGAAGTAGGAAGCCAGGCTGGCAGCCAAATGGGCACGGGCTACGGAAGTCAGACTGGATATGAGCCAGAAGCCCATGATTTTACAGAAGAAGAAGTATCCGAGGCGGTGCACACGGAGGACGAAGATGACGAACGCCAGCGGCTTCTAAAAATCAAACAGCAAGCAAAATCCAGCAACGAAATGGAAACTGCTCCTTCTGTCGAAGCAGCCAATCCAGTGACAGTCCGGGAACCTCAGACTCTTTCGGACATGGACGCTGCTGATGAGCATACGACAGAGCATGAAGAGGATCTGGGTGCAGAGTCCTCAGAATTGGACGAAGGCGATGGAACGGAGGCTCCAGTTTATGTTGCACCTGCCCTTGCAGGTACAGGTGCTTCACTCGAAGATTTCGCCATTCGCGCTCAACAGCCTGTTGGACAGGATCGAGACCACGATGAAGAATCATCTCGCGTCTCTGAGGATAATCATGAAACCTACGCGAGCACGCCGTGGGTTTTCAAGGCGAGCTATCAGCAGGAAGGAACAGAAAACCCCGTTGAAAGTGCGGACGGTGACACTGGTGTGGCGGTCAATTTGGGCGATTCCGGGTTGAGCTATCTAGACGAATCTTCACTTGCTGTATCACTAGAGGAGGATGATTCCAAAATGGCGGCTACAAAGGTGTTGATTGATAAAACTCCTGATTCTTTGCTGCAGCGAGAACAAGTCGCCAACGAAGTCGTCAATCAAGAAAATGACGCGGCGCAACACGGAAAAGAAGTCTCTGCCGGAGTATCACGTGCGGGTCGAACTTCGAAAGAAACTTCCACTCATTTATTGCGTCAAAAGCACTCACCAAAGAAAGGAATTGTCAACGTGCCGCCCGCCACCACCCTTAAGTTTGTTCCTTTGTCTGGCTTTGCTGATCCTAAACCGGATCCTAATCAGGTAATTAAGCCTGTACCAGTACCTGTACCAAGAAAACAGCAGGCTTCGGCCACTTCCGGCAATGCTGCGACAACAGCATCATCTCCTACCAAGCCTCCTACTCCTCCCGCAAAACCAACAATGAAGAAAATCTCGCATGCTCACTTGGCAGGATTTGCAGCCCCCAAACCAGTCCCCATTCCACCGCCGGACATATTTAGTGCCAAATTTGTCGATATGAAGCTATCTGGAAGCCAGCACAAGAAGTCAAGTGTTAGTCACTTGGCAGGAGAGAATGAAAAAAAAGCGGGAGTTCTGACGACGCCTCCTCATTTTGCTCGCGCCGAATCTGAATCAAATGTCTCCAATAGCACTATCGGTGTTTCGTCCGTGCATATTCCCCACCAATTGGCCTCCCCAGGCATGTCCAGCGTCGCGCCTAGTATACAAGACAGCCCTATCCGATCTCCTCAGCGCTTGCGCAAAGGTCGAACCCCGTCGAGGAAGGCCAAAGACGCCCGAGAGGAGGATCTACCAAAAACGACGCGGAAAAGTAACAAGAAGCGGACCGAGGAGAATGAAGACGATCAGGATTTGCAAGCCAAAATTCCAAGACGTCTTGAGATCCAAGGAGCGCCTCCGTCAATCCGAACAACAACAAGCAAAGATGACGAAATCTTGTCTCACGCAGGATCCAGGTCTCTAGCATCACGCCGTTCGACGAAAGGCCATGGCACTATTGGTTCTCCACGCGGCTCATCTCAGCGTTCTGCTCGAGCTACTCGAGGAAAAACCAAAATGAAGAGCGATGAACATTTCAGTGATATCGAGGGAAGTGAAGATGACAAGGACTCGCACGCTCGTTCAAAAGGAAGTATAGATGAGGACGACGGTGGTTCAAAGTCTACCAGCACTCGGCGCACGAAGAAAAATGAACCTGCTGAGGATGTAAACGACAAAGACGAAGGCAGCGTAGAGGTAACACAGTCATCAAAGCTTTCTTCGTGGGAAGGGCGCAGAGTCCGGATTACGACGAAAGATCAATACGAAGGATATACCGGAACTGTTACGAAGCGTCGTGGAAAGGGAAAGTACTGGTACATTGACTTGGACAATACCGTTGGAGCAGCCAGTACGATTTTCAAGATGACATCGGGTTTTGAAGAATTGGACAATGCAGAGGAAAAGGACGATGCCAACGTGAAAGTCGTCGACAGGGACGCCCAAAAGGACGATAGTCTCTTAACGGCATCCGAAACTTCGCGGCGGCCTCCCAAATATCCTTTGGAGACTACACCAACAAAGGCCGCCAAGAAGAACGAGTCTCGTAACGATTCCGTCGCTGTGACTTCAAAGCCGTCTCGACGAAACAAGTCCAACGACAAGGGTACTATTCCTTCGAAGCAAAAACGAGCGACACGTAAACGCAAGACTAAAGGTGAATCAATCTCCGAAGAATCCAAGAGCTCACGACGATCTACTCGAGGCGCAGCGAAAGGGAAAAACGATGAAGAAACTCTTGATGGCGAAAGCACCACCAATAGCTTCCGATCTTCCCGGAGTGGGAATGTCAGAACGGGTACCACTGGTGAAACGGACGAACCTGCAATCAAAACAGAATTCTCATTAAAAGCACACAAGAAACGAAAGACAGCTGCAGAAAAGGAGGAAGCTCTAGAGGCAATTCCAGAGGATGCAAAGATAGCGGAAGTGGAGGATGAAAAGCCAAAGGGGAAAAGAGGCCGACCCAAGCGTGCCGAAAACCCCACAGGCAAGGGGGAGGAACCTCGTGTTGCTTCGAAGGTGAAGGCAGCTTCACGTAAGCGAGCCGCTGAAGATGCTGATGATGGATCTGTTGCCGACAGCAAACGAAAGCGCGGCAAAAAAGCTATTGAAACTGGAGGCGATGAATCTTTTGCCGATTCTAAATCAACTCGCAATACTCGTCGTTCGCGTGCTACAAAAGCTGACGATTCTGCTGAAACGGAACCTGCGGACACCCGTAAGCGTGGCACAAGAAAAGAAAAGAAGGACATCGAGGAGAAGTCGACAACATCGGTGTCTACTCGCCGCTCTACACGATCGACGCGCTCGAAAAAATGAGGGGGCTTAAAAAAGAGCTTTTTGTTAGCCTGATCATAATATCTGCTTGTTATAATAGCCAGTCTCAAGAACACATCTTTGCTTCGCTTTGTACTTTTATCTAATATAGGAACAGGCTCTTCAGTTCTTGCCGAACTGCTTTTTGAAATTTGTTTGTAGACTTGCCACTTGACATTGCTCCTTCAGCTGTCCAAAAATCTGCAGAAACCGCATCGCCTACTAGTAGGTAGTAGGTTCAAACTTGTTCAAAATGGAATTGGAAAAGCCACCGCCGTTCTTCCTGGACTGTTTCTCGAGTTTTATCCCGACGCTATTCCACCGCGACATTTGAAATTCAAACTGTGACTTACTAACATAAGAGGGATTTCAATGGGGACGCTCTCTATCTCTCTCCAGCTCGATTTTGATTCGGCATACTACTACTAGCTAGTACCAGTTATCAGTAGTACCTATCTCAAACTTTTGGTCGCGTTGTTGCTTTCGTAATTTGAGAACGGCAGGAATACAACATGGATTCTCCGGAGTAGACTAGACTACTAGACTAGTCTACCAGTACCAGGTACCTGGTACTAGTAATGATTAATACTGATATTATTACCAGTATGATGATTGAGATGATCGCATTGTGTGCCGGCAGGATCCACCACTTTGGAGTTTCGAAGAACGGAAAAAGAGAACGGAAAAAGAGACTTGTCGAAAGAATTCCGCATCACTCACTCACGTCTGGTGACTCACCATCTTTCAGGAAATGAAGTAATACTAATACATAATCCTTTAGAGGACTGTTGACGAGTACTCTAGCCAAGAAGTAGACATATTCACAAAACTTTCCAGACACATCAAGAAATAGAACTCCGTATCGAAGGAATACATTTCAAAACATAACCATGATCTCTACCTTTGCCAATAAAACCTCTAGCGCCGCCAGATTCGGAAGGGCCACCTTTGCCCGTCGATTAAAATCTTCGACGGTTGAGACGGTAAGCTTTCGTTGTAACGAACTAAGATGAGATTGTCTTTCTGACTTCTGACATACTTTTTTTCTCATATAAATCTATTTTTCTCGTCCAATTTTTAAAACAGCCCGCTCCGTCTCCGCCAGCAGAAGCAGCAAAATCACTCAATAAAGCTGTGCAGCCAAATGATCCCAAAAGTGTTCCTCGTGCCCTTGTCTGGATAACAGCCGCCGGTCTGATTGGTGCCTTTGCCGGAAAAGCATTTGTGAACACAGATGTAGCTGCGAGTGAACGCCACAGCGAAATCAAGACCATGCCATTACCTTCGGCAAGTTCTATGGCCAAGAGTGGTTCAGAAAGTATGCCTCAAATTGAGGAAAGTAGGTCTAGGTATGATTCGATTGGAAAGGAAGGCCTTGGGATTGATCACAGGAAGACGGGCAAGCGTCGCACCACCATCGCCAAAGAAGAGTAAACAGCTTTGCTGCCTTACGTACATTTCATCTATACTACTCGAGTAGACAATTAATGATTACTAGCTGCATGTTGCATATAATTTTCCTTCTCGATTTTGTACATCACTGCATTATACAGCTTCCACTCTTGTAAAACAACCACACGAACACATTGTCCTAATTTTTTTCAGCTGTTCGTTGAGGTACCTGTACCGGCGGATGTCTCTGCGAAACTCTGTCGTTTGATGCGTCTTCACTCTCAATGAACTCTCGTCACAGGGCGAATTGGACGTCGCGCGGGTTCCTCTTCAGTCACAAAATTCTTCCAGCTGTGACTCGTATATTGTAAGCCTTTCTCAAGGGACAGTTTGATGAAGTCTCACTAAAAATGTTGTATCTACCTTGCAATGTCATGTGCTGGATTGAAGATTGGGTGACAACTTGAATCTCTGTGATTGTCAGAGCATCTGACACAGATGAATTCAAACTAGCAACAGTAATAGCTCCTTGCTATGCCCAAGAAGTTACCGTACCATAAATTAAATAGTGTGATATTGAGTACTTGTGAGGATTTATATATTACACATTATCTGACCCCATTGCGGGGTGCTCTTTTGGCTCAGAGGCATTATCTTCAGATGGTAGCTGAAGTGGTTAAGCGGTGAAGCATCAGGCTCATAACCTGGTTGC
>Ga0210036_1005906_pt1 | contig 10376 bp, 3 predicted proteins | sample CryGeymeta201515_FD_185469 | JGI IMG/M metagenome (GOLD analysis project Ga0210036, IMG submission 185469) | Groundwater microbial communities from Crystal Geyser aquifers in Utah, USA - Crystal Geyser metaG 2015-15 (SPAdes) (version 2) | ecosystem: Environmental > Aquatic > Deep subsurface >... | reverse complement strand
TTCCCTGATATGCTCCACCTTTTCATCCGGATTCGAATCTGGCATTGATTTTTTTATCGCATATTCGGCTTTTGATGTTAACTCCACAGCCTGTCGCCACCAATGAAAAACATGCGGCTGTGAAGTGTGAGGATAGGCATTGTCAATCAATGCCAGCGCCGCCGAATAACTACCCGCCTTAAACAAAGCAACGCTCCTGGATGGATCATCTCTCTGTGACCGGGTCTCTTTCAACGCATTTTCTAGAGCGCCAAAATCCTTATCTGGTTGCGTGTTCCGCTTACGTAATATGCTGACAATCTCACTGGCTTTATCCACATCATTAGAAACGAACTCTTTTGCCTTTGATACCAGAGACACCGCATCCATTTTCCAGTATTGAAGCAGTCTCTCCAACTCTCTCTGGGCTTGCATAGCCGTTTTAAATTTATGCGAGAATAGCCTGGACAATAAATTTTTTGCGCCATCAGATAGTTCATCCCAATTCAAAGCGCGCTGTAGTTTTCTTACTTTTAGATTACTTTGCAAGTCGGGCAGTTCACCTGTCAGCATCCAATACAAAGAGACAGAGGCGCGAAAGATATCAACTAAAACAGGATCGGTCTTTCCGGCGGCAATTGGATGTCGCTCTTCCAACACATTCCAGTCAGTTACTCTTAAGCGACCGCCGTTTTCTGCCTGCCACCACAAATTCTCCATTTTCAAATCAATATATGTTTTATTTAAACCTTCATGGACAATCGAAAGAAGTCTGAACAATTGCATGGCCGCATTTAGCGCAATCGGTTCATCAAAATGTCGCGCTTCGCTCTCATGTAGGAGCTCTGGGATTTGCTTTCCGCGAATGAATTCCATGGCAAGGAAAGGCCGAGAAACTTTCGGGTCAGCCATGATCAGGCGAGGGGCGGTATGAAGGCCATCTTTCAACTTCTCTTCTTCCAGCCATAATGTTTGAAGAGTAAGCGCCTCAATTTTTATCAGACTCGGGTCCTGACCGGGACGAAGAACCTTTAGCGCAACGCTGCCATCTTTATCGTTCCGATCCTGCGTATCGCGGGCGCGATAAACCGCGCCTACCAGGCCTGTTCCAAGCGGAGCAAGAATCTCAAAACGGCCGGCAACTAATTCCGGTTGTGGCTCTTTTTTTGCCGCTATTCTAGAATCCACCAAAACGTTCCTCTTCCACAATATACCTGAGATAAGCGCCCAAACTGCGCTTTATTGGGTCGGTTTGTTCCAACAATTCTCGGATTTGCTTTTGGTCAATCTCATGCAACTGTTTCATTAGTTGATTGTGATCAGATGCGGATACTTTTTTGAGCATGCGGTGAAAAGCCTGAAAGTAAGCCGAAATATTATTGGGCGACAAAGGATGAGAAATGTGCAATGAAGAAGAACATGGCATATTCAGTGAAAACTCCTGTGCGGCGCCAAATAAATCCTTTTCTCCAGCCTTTACAATCACTTCTTGAAAGTCACTGAGCGCTGGCACACGCCATGCTTTTAAAGCCGAATCGTAGCGAACCAGGCCAAATAGCCAACCTTTAAAAAATAGATTCGCCAATGGAACATATCTGGATGTAGATCCGGTATCTGCTGGCATGCCAACTTCAAAAATGCGCACAAATTGCGGGTGAAGCAAGAACGGCGTCTCGAGAATATTACGCAGTTCGTTTTCCACTTGGGCCGCATGTTGTTCAGCGACAAAGATATGAGCGCGTGATTGGAAAGCATACCCATTTCTCGCACGCGTGAAAACATTTGCAGTTTCAAGAGCGATAACATGGTGAAAACTGATTAGCGTGATGGATTGAGGGAAATCAATGGCAGGGTCCAGTTGAACAAATCGAGGAGTATAGTGCGAGAATTCGTTTTCAACTTTTTGCGCCAAGCGAGGGTCAGACGTTAGAAGAAAGTGTTGCCCTAATTGATCTTCAGGCGCATCCAGCGCATTGTATGGAAGCAAGGGATTGCGTGCCTTTTCCAAAAATTCAGCAGCCTTTGGCAGCATATTTGGCGCTAGATATGAGTCTAAATGTTCATCCAATATTCCCCGCGAATAATAGCCAGCCAAATCGAGAAGCTGTGTATATGCTTGTTTCAATTGCTTGCAGGTATAAAGTGTGGTCACTGCCTTCGATAAGCCGTCTCGTAAATCATCCTTTGCAGACACGACCAAAAGATAGAGTTTCAGACCATTCTCGTTTTTACAATACCACCTTATTCGAGCGCTTAATTTATCTAAAGTGTCTCCCTGGACGTTGGATTTATCACTTAACTCTGGACGGATGTGTCGAATGAAAAATGGCCTTTCCAGTCCATCGAAAGGCGGTTCATTTTTTCCGTCCTCAATGGGGGCTTTCCGAATAGACGACCTTACCCGCGAAGAGAGGGACTCACGCGCCATAAACCAATCTTGTTCGATCATTTGTAAGAGAGATAGACCATCTTCGGTGTGGGATTGAAATGCAAAATGGCGACGGTCAATGCCCCCGGCGGCGGGTTTTCCTGTGAGCGCTCGATACCAATCTTTCAACTCGGTATCTGTTTGCTTTGTTATTGTCAACCAATTGTCCAGGTGAAAATTTAGAGTCTGCTCAAATGAGATTTTTGATTTTTCCATTCGTTTCAACGTAAATTGCGCTTGTTCCAACAAACGCTGGAGAGCAGAGACACAGCTTATCAACAACGAAAAGCGATTTGAGCGGCTGGCAAATGTCGAGTCCCCAGCGCCGTTTAATTCTCGAGTGATCCATTCTGCGAGTTTGGATGTGAACAAATCGTCAAGATTGGCCGGTAAATTCCCCAGACCCATTCCACTGGATTTACCAAGCAGGCAAATATCCAGGATTGACGGAAAAATTGGATGAGAACCAGCCAAATCAACGTGCAGGAAATCCAGTGCTTTTTTCTGTGAAACTTCGTCATCAGGGATAGGCTTCGAAGAGGAACCCCAGGGAATTGGAATGATGCCTTCCAAAGGCCGGCCTGCCTCTCCACCGAAAAACAACGTCCGCAACAGGCGCAATTCGACCGCCCGGCGCAAATCACTGATAGGGAGTTTGAGGGTGGCAATACCGATGCTACTGACAAACGCTTGTTGGTATTTATCGCGTGCGTTGCTTGACCTCTCGCTTGAATTTTGTAATGCCTGATGGATAGTATTATCAGGGCTGATCAGAACAGTCAGTGACTCGCTCATTGCACGAACGACATCATCTAATTCAGTACTACTATAAAAGTCACCACCTGGCCTCTGGGAGGACTTCTTATCTACTAAGAAACACAGGTCAATCAAGGCAGTATCAGCAACGCCTGTTAACTCCGGGGCCGGATAAACAAAACGGGTAAACCCATTGTAAAGAAAACGATTTAATTCCCGTAAGGACGCGAAAGTATCTCCACTCGCATCGAAGGGAGATGTATCTCTCCCATTAACCGCCAGAATGGCCGTCAACCGGGCCGAGTTCATCTGTATACCGGAACCTTCTGCCACTTTATGCCGCAGTAAAAACGCAATATCCCATAAGGAAGAACTCTCCGGCTCGTCCAGATTCGCTATCAGAAAGACTCGTGGGACGCTTCGAAATGTAGTAACTGATTTCTGCAAAGTTTGGTAAACGACTGATTGCTCTCGCGACTGAAGAGACATAAAAAACTTTGTACGTTCGATCGCGCGAAAAGAAGGTTGGTTACCTGCTTCGCGAAGCCATTCAAAATAAGGCCTCTTCGACAGGCTGGGATAGTCCAAATAATCGTTATCACTTCGATATCCAATTTTTTCATAGGATTCAAGTAAGAACATACCGGATTCAGATGTTCCTGATGATTCAATCAACAATAAACGCAAACCGTGTGGAAAATTTCCAACGTGGCGTTCTAATAGATTTTCCTTGACCTGATTCAATACAATTCGCCCGGTTTCCCCCAATCCAATTACAAGAGTAGGTGGATAAACTGGAATTTCATCTCTTCGGAGAGGTTCGAGACGTGGCAATTTTGACAACCATTCCAACACAAAACGGTCAGTAGGCGAGCCAGAATCCCAAAAGACGCCATCCTTTGGCTCTGGCTTATCGTGAGAAATATTCATTGGGCGATGGTTAGAAAAATCAGACATACGTTTTTAATAGTATTCCAGTCCCCAATCCAAGATCAACAACTTATGAGGACAGCCCGCGCCTACAAAATGCAGGCGCGGGCATTTTGAAACCCTATATACTCCTAAGAACCTCCTATATGCTCCTAAGAACCACGTAATGTTTCGATTTGGCGTTTGTAGATTACGGTCGCAAGATCAGCCAAATCTTCATATTCGACCGAAATGCTGGGTTTCTCAGCCGGAGATTTCCCTTCACGATCTTTCTCGACCTTCTGCAATAATGTATTCACAATGCCGGTCGGATTGTCCAACTGGAATTGCAGACGCTCGATTGCTCCGTCAACGCCAATCTCATTCATACGGGCTTGGACTGCCTTTCTGACATCCACCATATCAATATACAATTGGTCATTGTCAATTGCCGAGCCTTTATTTACAAAGACATCAATCACATCCAGGAAATCCGGCGACTTATATTGCATGGGATCATCGAAAATCCTGGATAAATGAATGGGCTTGTGCTTACCGGGAAGTTCGAATATATACACATCCTGGGTCCCGCTGCGGTCTTTGCGTACAAATCCGTATGCTAAACACCAGAAGAAATATTCTATCGAGGAATGGTCTTCCAGCAACGCAACTACCGATGGGTGGAGAATTCTGTAACCGCCTCCGGGCTTAAGTACTTTGTAGATTTCCTCTTCATAGGCCGCCGCGTTTCGTTCGGCAGGATAGGTATGAAAACGAGAAACAGGTACGTCTTGCTGCACAGCCAACTGTTTATAGGCATCTAAACAGATTCTTCTCATATTGAATGCTTCGCTGAGAAGCAAGTCATCCGTTCTCATGATCGTCATGCGATATTTGTTATCAGAAGGTAGTAGCTCATATTTCGATTCGACAGCCATGGGATGCAGGGCGTTTAACTTATCAACCATCTTTTGAAAATACTCGTCCGCGCGCGCTTTCTCCTGCTTGAAACTTGTGGTGTCCACGCGCACATAGCACGAGACCATTTGAGGCGCTCTTTTCCCTGCAGTCCCCGCTTCGTATAAAGGCTCGGCGCGCATATCTACATTCTCGGCCAGCGCATCTGCATTGGCATAAGCCTCCATTAAAAGTTTTGCCACGGGAGCCTGTTCTGGCAAATCAGAAAACTGCGCTTCTCCCAATGACAAAATGAGCCGCAAGTTTTCATCGGTGGCCGCTTCGCCGCTGGAACGGAATTCGCCATAGGTGGATCTCCCATCTTTTTGAGAAATTGCCACCTTCAGTTCTACCTTCGGCAAGCCATCGCTGAGAGACACATCCCAGTGCAATTTATTAAGCACCGCTTTTACTTTATCCGGGCTGGCTTGATAAGGCCGTTCCCCGATGATTCGCTGCACCTTATCCAACCTCTTGTCCAGTGAATGATTGGCTTCCGCCAAATCCAGAGAACTTTGTACACTGCGATACAGACTGTCAATTTGGCGTTCCGGGTCCCCTGTGGCTAGATAATCAACCCAGTTGTCAGTCTCTGCCATGGTATTTTCTGTAATAGTGCGCATCGCGTCCGCCGTCTCGACGAGAGAGTTTAGTAAGATGTCGTATTTGCGATGGTCAATTTTTACCTGCTCCGCCTGCAAATAAGAAATCTGGGACATATGGGCACGCGGATGAACAAACGAATCCCACGCGCATAACCAACATTTGTCGTTCTTATGTCGCTTGTAATAAGCCCAGGCGTTATTAGCCGCCGCGTCCAGGTTCAACTTTGCCAGCCTCTCGGTGCGTCCGGCTCGAACTTTGTTGAAGAATTCAATGAAATCGCCCAACGATGTGCGAATTTCATTGAGGGTGTCACGGACATACCCTAACTTGCCGCCTTTTGCGCGTTCTGGGTCGTCAGCCGTCCCATTCAGTGTGGCGGTCAGCCAGAGATAGAGCAGGTCCCTAAATCGCTGGACCTGGTAACTCTGGCATTTTTGGAGCGCCTCGCCATATTTTCCGCGCTTTTCTGTCCCGTCGCTTAATTTTATTCCGTAATGCTCGTTGATGAATATTGGCGTTTTCTTCTCAATTCTGGAGAAGGCAACGTCGGGAGAATCTTTGGCGACCCGGCTGGGTGGAACCTCTTTTGTAAGAGGCAAATACAGCTCGTTTTCAACCTCTTTTTTCAATTTCTTCCCAGTTTCATCCTCCCCGAGGTTTACCAAAGCGCCAAAATAAATATTTGCTTCTCCAACACGCTGGCTGGCCGCCAAATTCATCAGGGCGACACGCTGAATCAAAGCGTTATCGTTAACCTTTTCTTTTTCCCAAAGATCGGCAACTACGTGCGTAAAAGACGTATTGAACCTCTCTTCGCCTAAAACGCCAAAATCGGCGCTGCTACGTGAACGTAGAAAATCCAGAGCGGCGCGCTTGCCCGAATAGTTCGGTTTTTCCTCATTGGCATCGTTTGCAATACCGATAACTTGCTTCTTTTCCACATCTTTGATAGGGCGCAAAAACTTGTCAAGGACATCAAGCGCGAATTGGTGTGAGTATACCTGGAGGTCAAAGTAGACCGGCACTTTGATCGTATAGGCGCCAATCGCACTGTGATAAGGCGCCCGTCGAAGGCGCTCTAATTTTCCTGCGAGATTGGAAGTAACATATTCGGTATATTTCTGCCCAGCTTGTGTATCCAAAATGGTACTAATTACATCAGACACCATTGGAAAGAGTCCCTCTTCAGGCAGCATATTATCAAATGAGTTTAATCCCTCCCCCACCGCATCAACCAGATAGCATACATCAAAAATGCGTTCATTGATGTTGATTTGTAAGTCGGGATCCGTCGGGTTATAGATCATTTTCCTCTGACCGAATTTTTGTCCGATCATCAGAAAACGGTCCAATTCCCGCCAAGCCGCAAAAGCGCGCGCCTGCATTTCTATATTCTGAGTCGCAAACACGCGGGGAAGTACGTAAAATCCCCGGACGCACAGATTTTTTTCTACCAGAGCCGATGCTTCTTTGCGCGCCAAAATGCCCATATCAACGAACATACCCGCCCCAGTGCCACCCGCGAAAGACGCCACAATGATTATTTCTAACTGGCGATTCCCGCTCACCTCTTTTTGCAGTTTCCTGACAACGGATTGCAGATGGGCTCGGATTTTGCTCTTGGGACCCCTGAGCAAGTCGTTGAAGATTGCAATGCGGCCAAAGGAACGAATCTGCCCAGAACCTTCTGCCAAGTTGAACGTCATTGATGCGTGACGACGGAGCAAATCATCCGCATCGAACCAGGATGCAATATGCGGGTGCTTTTGCTTTGATGGGTCTTCCTGGCCGTCACGAATGGTGCGGGCTAAATTGTAAACATTATCCCCAATGGGGATAAATTCAGTCCCAGGATCCAAGCGAACCGATCCAAGTTTCACTTCGGTCTCGGAAAGCTTTCCATCTTCTCCAGTCTTTCCGACCATTGCCATTGGTTTTAATGTTGTGTCAAAACAGAGAAGTTTAACTCCATCGGGAATTTTCCCGTTCCCAATTTCAAGCAGATCTTTTTTGAGGTAAGTCAATATCCACTGACCTGTACCACCGAGTCCGATAACGATTGCTGGGCGAGTCATATTAGTCTCCTTTTCTGTTTCTGCTAGTTTTATTGAGATTCCAACGGTTCATAACGAACCGTTATTCCACCCGCAAATGGAGTGGTAGATTCGGGCATAAGCGTTCCACTGTATGGATTTCTATTCATATCAATTGCAGAATAGTCAACACATCCCAATTGCTCCTTGGATTTATAAGCCTTAAGCGACTTCAATCCCAGCGATGGATAGGCCTGCAATGTCCGGCGCGAAACTTTGGTAACATTCCACCCTGTTCCGATGGGAATATCTGCTATGTGTGTGTCGCCGATCTCAAATACCAATGTTCCAGTAACAGGATTGTTGCGATTCAATGCAGTGACGATAATGCAGGCAATTATGAACATTAAAAGAATAATTCCCAAAACTTTGTAAGTTAAGGGCCGTGTCCATAAAGTATCGCGAAGAATGAAATCTGTTTCTACAATTTTATTATCTGGGCGATACTGGGCAACGTATGCTTCTTCGTCTTTTACTGAAACCGAAAGATGATAATTCCCTTCATCTCTAAGCGATGTGACCTGACCGATAAATTCATCCGGCCGGTTTGGATCAGGCGCAAAGGATACTTCGACCTTTTCTCCATCGCTGGATGTAACCTCGCCTTGAAGAGCAGAGTTGAGATCTAAAAAGACCTGTGACGGTTCAATTTTGTTGCCATTTCGATCTGTCAAAACGACACGAAACTCAATAGGTTTAATGCTGAAACTTGTTTTTGGCCCGCCATGAAGCGAATAAACTTGCTTGGGCTGAGGCTCGGAAATCAGTATTTTGAAAGGAGTGACAGGGGTGACCTCAAAAAAACGCGGCCCATCGACAAACAAGATGCGCTTTCCGCTAATTTTTGTATCAACATAGGTGGTTTCTGCACGGACGCTAAACTCGTATTTACCAACAACGCTTACATTAAGAGGGACTTGGCTACGGTAGGATTCCCTTTCATGGTCATATACCATAGCCAAATCCATTTGGGACTCACTGCCAGGCCCTTTCAAGGTGGCTGTTATCGTCAGTGGATATTGTGGATCAGGTTCTATAATCTCTAGCGGCGACTCTCGATTTATTAGTCGGTATTCGATATAAACCGGTGAACTCTGGTCATAGTAGGGCTCAAGATCATATTGCGGAACTGTGGAAGAAGGTGATAATTGCTCGGCGGCAAAATCCAGGGGTTCAAAAAACGCTTGAATTCCTTTGCAATTCGAGGTTATGGGAGCTCTGATGTTCCAATACCCTGCATGCGGTCTCGAAAACACATACCGTTCTATCGTGTTGTCACTGGTATAGTCCTTAACTATAAATCCTGGAAGCTCCAGTGGCCACGTTGTATTGTTTTTTAGGTCATCTTGAGTAATAGTATAAGTTTGGTCACCGTCCTGATAAGATATCTCAACGGCAATATCTTTGTCAATCTTGAAAAAACTCAAGGTTGCTTGCTGTAAATATGGCTCCATTGCAAAGCTTTGACACCCAAGCTTTTCTGCTCTAACACCTGCTACGGAGGTCATGATATCTAGAAATGTTGCTGGGATATCAATGCTTTGTGTAATGGCAGTAACATATCCTGCATGTTCTTGCGCAATGGTATCCATAGCATTGTAAAAAGAAACGTAGTTCTTATATGGAACGCCATCATTGGCATTGAGCAATATAGACCAAATATATGTACTGTTCCCGTATGCATTTTCATTCACTTTGTAGTTGCCCAGGCAATTATTTTTATCTTCCGGACTCAGGGTAATTTTTCCAGCTTTTTTGGCCTGTTCTAGAGCCTCGGTCAAGCACTTCTCTTGCAGCAAAAGCTCTGTATCGAAAGGAAACATCAGCCTTACCTTATTTGTTAAGTCATTTGAATACTTCGCAACGTCAATACCGGCAAACGCTGGCACCCCATCTGTAACAAAAATAATCAAGCGCTTTCTTGGCAAATCCCCAAGCGGAAGGGATGCAAATTCAGTAAGAATATCTTGGGCCTCTTCAAAAGCGACAACAGGTTGTGTATATGGGAAGTCATGAAAAATTACTTGCGCCTTCAGGTTGTCGCGAGATAGGCTCCATTCCTGTATAGTTCTTGGGGAAATGTTATCAACCAGGTCCGTTTCCGCCTTATCTCCCCAAGAAATAACAGCTATTCGATGAATAGCGTCAGGGCAATAAGACAGGACGTTATCACCCAGCCAGTTGATTACCCAATCCACAGCACTCTTGCGCAACCCTGATGGATCATTTGGCCCGCCACTCTCAGTACGTCGGCTCATACTACCTGATTGGTCAATTAAAAAAACCACATCGAGCGAGTAACACTTGATATTAGTCTCATCAGATGCAAGCGATTGGACCACTGGAAGAGCGTGGCCGATAGATACAGGTAAAAGGCTGCCTGAAACAAAAAACAGGAGAAGCGTAAAGAAGAGTATCGAATGTTTGGTTAGATCCTTCATAGGTTTTCCTGTTCCGGATTTCGCTGAAATTTGATTGACGTGTCTTGTCTTGCTTTAATTATTGTCAGGACTTTCGCTTGTCATTCTGAACGGAGTGAAGAATCTCGACCCGCCATCTGAGATTCTTCGCACACCGTCCTGCGTTCGGTGCAGGGAAAACCGCTCAGAATGACACATGCGACTCGCTGTAAGCGAAAATCCTGGGTC
>Ga0210036_1005903_pt1 | contig 10378 bp, 11 predicted proteins | sample CryGeymeta201515_FD_185469 | JGI IMG/M metagenome (GOLD analysis project Ga0210036, IMG submission 185469) | Groundwater microbial communities from Crystal Geyser aquifers in Utah, USA - Crystal Geyser metaG 2015-15 (SPAdes) (version 2) | ecosystem: Environmental > Aquatic > Deep subsurface >... | reverse complement strand
TTGTTTTGTGTTTCCGGTGTATTTATTGACAAAGCCGGAATCCCCTTTCTGGACAACATCTCCCCGGAAACGATTCTGACCCGGTTTATAACTTCTAAACCGTCATTGCCCCGGATAAGTGAGTTAAAACGGCCCTGGGTGTCCTTAGCGGACATCTCTGCGTCTATGTAAAGAGAGTTACGGGCTTTCGGTACTCGGAACGGTCCGAAGTTCTCCCCTCGGGCAAGGGAAAGCACCAGGGCAAGGGTGAACCAACTCTTTCCAACCCCCCGCGGTCCCCATAGCATAACAAGGCCATGATCGGGAAGCCAGGGGTCAACAAGGGTTTCCCGTTCCGGTAGAGGCATAATCGAAAACTCTCCGAGGGGGATAGCAAGGGACACGTCCAGCCGGTCCGTCTTCCTGTCCTTGAGGGCCTCCAGAGCTTCGCTAAGCACCTTCACAAGCTCCGGTCCGTCAGCCCCGTGGGTTATCGCCTCTGCAAGCCTACGCCTGACCGATCTTTCTTTCAGCCGGTGCACATAGTGTGAAAGATTAGCCGCGCTCGCGACCGCATTGTTAAGTGAGGAAAGGTACGCCTGCCCGCCAATGGCTTCAGAGAGGTTTTTCGCTATGGTACGGGCATGAACCGTCACCAGGTCCACGGCTTCACCCGCCTGGACCATCTGCAAGATGATCCGGTACAATGCGCTGTGACGTGGGTCCTGGAAGTCTTCTGGCGCCAGTCCGCTTGACCCGTTTGGACTTCGGCCAGATAGAAGGACGGCCCCAAGGACGGCCTGCTCAATCTCATAGGTGTCATGGGGTTGTGGGGATGTCATCTCGCCACCTCGGCAGTTGAGCGCCGCTCCCCGTCCGAAACGAATTTCAGAATTGACTCGGGTCGATAAAAAACCAACCGACCGATTTTCACGTATCGCGGGCCGCAGCCTCGAAGCCGCCAGGATTGCAAAGTTTTTCGTTTGAGGCGGAGCATCCGGGCCGCCTCGGTTTCATTCAAAAGTTCAAGTGTCATTTGGTTCCCCTCCCATCGCAGTTAATCATGATGCATCGACTTTTATTTAAGTTTAAAGTAACACAGCGAGGTTGTCTAACCCACGAAATCATGCATTTGATGGGGGGTTTCTGGCGAAGTTATTCGCGGTGGATGGTTACGTGTCCGTAGTGGTCCTTGGGGAGCGAGTATTCTGGGAATGTTTTTAGAAAATCGTCTCTTTCTTTCTCGTTCTTAGGTCCACGAAGTTCGTCCTGCAGGTCCCAATAGTTCCTCTTATCTTTGGGAGCCTTGCCGTACAGATTGATCAAGGTCTTTTCGGAGGGTAATCGGCCAGGTCCCCCCTGTCCATTCTTGCGGTGATGCTTTTCCAGCTCAATGACCATGTAAGCGGCATGCTCCGTTGATATGTGGAATTGTCGCCTTAGTTGATGGAGCTGAGAACAGAGTTCGTCGTTTCGGTCGTCGATTAACATTTTTTTAAAAGCTGGATCTTGCCCACGACCGCCGCGCAACCCAAACAGCTTATCAAGACTTCTCTTCGACGGGTCCCTCAAGAATTCTTCAAAGCGTTCTCTCAGGTAATCCGTAATCCAAGGCGGAGGAGGCATCCCAACCCGGAGTATTTCGACAAAGGCTTTCAGTACATGGATGCCCGGGTATTTGTCTTTCCGAAAAGACTGTTCGCCCAGAAGCAAGTAGTCAGCCCATGTGTATCTTCTAACTCCTGCCTCGCCCAGTCTCCTGGTGGCTTCTTTGTCAGTCGATATCTTCGGCATCGTAGTCCACCTTGAGAATAGGAAATCCGCCGGCCGCCTGTATCATTCGTTCAGCATTCGCATCCAGGGCCGCCCGTACCGGGTCCAAGTTCATTCGCGCATAGACAGCCGTTGTGCTTGGCTGCGAGTGGTTCAAGACCTTCCCTATTAATGGCAAAGAAGCGCCGCTTCCGGCAAGCCAAGAGCCGAGGGTCCGTCTCAAGTCGTGGATCCTCACGTCCGGGAGTCCGGCCCGGGTGCGGATCTCTCTCCAGGCCCCTCGGATATAGACCAAATGAGCGCCTTCCCTCGATCCAGGGAAAACGTAGGGATTGTCTTTGACTCTCGGAAGTTCAGAGAGTCCCGCCAGGATGGTTTGAGGTAACGGCAGAATGTGAACACGGTCGGCCTTTGTATGAGGGATTCTCCAAGTCCCTTGAGACAGATTGATGTCTTCCCATTTCGCAGAGAGCACTTCTCCGATTCGTGCGCCTGTGAAAAGGGTCACAAGCAGCGCACCTTGGATAAAAATATTCTTTTCCTGTGAAATGGACTCCATGAGTTTCTTGAATTCATCCGGTTGTACAAAGCGGTCCCTCTTCTGTTCGCCGAATCGTTCGATTCGTGTTGCAGGATTCAGACCGTCCAGCATTCCCCAGTCAATAGCCTTGTTGAACATATGACTCAACAAGGCAAGTATGCGGTTCGCCCTGTAGGGAGCCCTGGCGCCTATCCGGGTGTGCAGGTTCGTGATTTGCTTTCGGGTGATAGAGGATAACTTTTGATTCCGCCAGTGGGGGAGGTAAATATTCAATATGGCCTTTTCATCGCGTAGCGATTTTTTTCTTGGTGTCTGATATTCAAGGTATGATTTTTCCAAATCTGCAAAGGTCGGCTCTCTCTTCTTATCGGTCCGTTCCTGTGCAGGATCCCCGCCGTCTTCAATTTCTCCGATCCATATTCGGGCCTTACTTCGGGCCTCATCCAGGGTCAGAGCGCCGTAGGAGCCAAGGGTCATGCGCCTGAGCCGGCCCTGAACCCTTTTTTCAAGAATGAAAGCCTTTGACCCAGGAGTAAGGCGAAGCGCAAAGCCGGGGATCTCCGCGTCTCTGAGAAACGTCTGACCTACAGTCGGACAGGGTGTAGAATCAATCAACCGCTTAGTGATTTTCGCCAGCGTGAACCCCTTCGCTTTTTCTCGTGTAGACATCGTGTAGACACCTTTTTGACCCAAAAAGTCAGCGGTTCTGCTTTCAGAATTGTGTAGTCACTGTGTAGACAGCAGACATAAACTCAGGTCGTTTTCAGTCGTAAATCACTGACACAGGATATTATGTAAGTAGTTGTATGTCAAGATAAATAGTAATGCGTGGGGATTGAATGTAGACAATTTCCTAAAACTCTTAATCAGCGGGTCGCAGGTTCGAATCCTGCACGGCTCACCATAAAACTCAAGGGGTTACGGGATTTCCCGTTTCCCCTTTTTTTCTGCATATCCTGTGAAAACGCCTTCTATTGATTACGAACAGGACCCCTTAGCTTATTCTATGTTTGCGCCGACAACAGCGGCCATCTGCATCATGTTGATCGTCTGGCCTTCTTTCATATTTGTAAGGTCAGTGACCTTGCCTGATTTGCTTGTGGATTTTGTGTTTTTAAAGATCGGGAGCAATTTTGCATCTGCCACAATAAACTTGCCTGCGTTCTCAGGCTTTCCATTTTCAGTCTTTGTCTGGAGTTTATTCGCTTTAATATAGTCCCATAGTTTTTTGGTGATCTCTGTCCTGGGAAGTTCTGTTGCTCCCAGAAACTCTGCCATCTCATTTTTCAGCTTGACCGGTTTACTCAATCCTTTTGCTTCTGCCATTTTTGACTCCTTATAATTTCTCAGACACACATATGGATTAATTATTGCATTTTTTGTTTTTCTCATATAACGGAAAGCTACGGCCGACACCTTGTCCTCATCTGTCACCACCTCGTCCTCCTCTGCTGCCGCCGTATCCTCCCCTGGCGCCGCCGTATCCTCCTTGGCCGCCGCCTCGTCCTCCTCTGGCGCCGCCGTATCCTCCTTGGCCGCCGCCTTGTCCTCCTCTGCCGCCGCCGAATCCTCCTCTATTACCGCTGCCTTCAGGGCGAGGGCGAGCCTCATTCACGCTAAGCGCTTTTCCTTTTAGCTCTTTGCCATTCAGGCCATCGATTGCAGACTGCCCTTCAGCTTTAGAGGCCATCTCCACGAATCCGAATCCTTTTGATTGACCACTATGCTTGTCTTTAATAATGGCGGCGGATTCAACCTGCCCGAATGGCTCGAAAGCAAGCCGTAAGTCCTCTTCGGTGACTTCGTTCGACAAACTTCCTACATAGATCCTCATTTTAATCTCCTTTTATAATATATTGAGCCCGAAGGCTTCAATCAACCTCAACAAAGGAAGAAAACTATGAAAGAGAATACCATATTTTTCGGACTGGATGTACATAAAAATTCCATCAAAATCGCCACTGAATCTGATACTTTGTCTTTTCAAACCAGGCTGAACGCGATCTCTCTCTCTTCAATGTCCACACTCTCTACCCTGACCGTTATTTCATCTCCCATGGTGAAACTCTTCTTTCTCCTTCTCCCGATGAGCCTGAACCTCTCTTCATCGAACCAGTAATAGTCATCGGACATAGAGGAGACACGAAGAAAACCCTCCACAAATATCTCCTTAAGCTGAACCCTCAGACCGCGAGGATTAATACTTGTAACGAACCCTTCGTAAACGTTTCCAACCTTGTCCTTCATAAACCATGCCCTCATTGCCCGGACAATCTCTCTCTCCGCCTCATCGGCCGTCCGCTCGGTGGCTGAAGAATGGGCGGCTATCTCCGGCAGAACACTCTGGAGATAACTCCTGTTCTCACCAGTGATACCCTTGCCGGAGAGAATATCCTTAAGCACCCTGTGGACAACGAGATCCGGATAGCGCCTTATAGGGGAGGTGAAGTGCGTATAGCTCTTTGACGCAAGGCCGAAATGGCCTGTATTCTCAGTTGAGTATTTCGCCTGCTTAAGGGACCTCAGCAGAAGGATATTCAGCATGGGACCCTCAGTCTTTCCCTTTATCTTCTTCAGTATGGATCGGAAGGCGCTGACACCCGCCCCCCTGGTCTCAAGACCGAACGTCTTTAAAATCGGCCTTAGTTCATCGAGTTTGGCGATGTCCGGTTCTTCATGGACCCTGTAGAGAGACGGCACATGGAGGCCTTCAATCGTTGAGGATACGGCCTCATTGGCCGCGATCATAAATTCTTCTATGATCATGTGACTCACATTCCTCTCCGTCTTCATGATCGCCTCGGGGCTCCCCTGCAGATCAAGGAGTATATACGGTTCAGGGAGGTCAAAATCAAGACTTCCCCGTTTTACCCTCGATCTTTTCAGGATATCGTACAACTCCCCCATGGTCTCAAGGTCCTCCATGAGGTAACCGTATCTCTCCCTTTCAACGGGATCATGATCCACGAGGATTCTTCCGACTGCGGTATAGGTCAACCTCTCGTTGCTGTTGATGACACTTGGATAAAACTCCTTCTTCATCATCTTCCCGTCCGTGCTGACATGCATCTCAACGGTAAAGGCAAATCGGTCCGTCCTCGGCAAGAGACTGCAGAGATCGTTTGAGAGTGTCTCAGGAAGCATCGGAATAACCTGCCCGGGGAAATAGACGCTGGTACCCCTCCGTCTTGCCTCAAGATCAATCCCGGACTCCCACCTGACATAATGGCTCACATCCGCGATATGCACATAGAGTATAAAACCGCCTTTGATCTTTTTAATAGAGATGGCGTCATCGAAATCCTTGGCGTCCTCCCCGTCAATCGTGACCGTCGTAAGACCGCGGCAGTCGACCCGGCTCCCGAGACGTATGGTCGGACTTAGCCCCTTGGCCTCCTTAAGCACCGGGGAGGCGAAACTGCGGGGAAGGGAGTGCTCCTCTATGATCATATCGATCTCAACTCCGGGATGATCCGCATCCGGCAGGACCTTCAGGACGCGTCCCTCGGGAGGTCTTGTAGGCGTCGGGTATGAAGTAAGCTCTACAAGGACAAGATTGCCGCTCTTTGCCCCGTTCCTGTTGCCGGCGCTCACAAGGACATCAAAGGGAAGGTTTTTTCCCTTAGGCGCAACAAAGTAGCTTCCCTTCTCATGACACAGCTTTCCGATGATCCTCTTGCGGGCACGCTCGAGTATCTTGATGATCGCGCCTTCCCTCCTTTTAAGGCTTTCCACCCTCGCGATGACCCGGTCTCCCGACATCGCGCCCATGGTCTTTCTCCTGGGTATAAAGAGATCCGCTTCACCTGATTTATCCGGCAGGATAAAACCGTAGCCGTCCCTGTGCCCCTGAAATTCTCCAGTGATCAGGTTCATTCTGTCTGCTATACCGTACAGACCGGAATGGGTCCTGTATATGCTGCCTGAGCTTGTAAGGGATTTAAGCACACGCCTCAAGGATCCGGACCGACCGGAAAAGACCCCTATGTTTCTGGCGATCTCCTTCATCCCGACAGGCTTTGAGGTCTTCGTCTTCAGATACTTCAGGATTTCATCGCCCTCTCTTAAACGTTCAGGTTTTTTCATAGTTCTCAGCCTTTAGTCTTCAGTCTGAAGTTATCTGCCCAATGGTCTTTGTCTTTAATCAGTTACCGCCTACTGCCCACCGCTCACTGCCCACTAGTTTTATTCGTCTTCAGCCTGCATTTATCTGATTATTTATATCGCAAATGATACTGGCATGGATTTGGCGGGTAAATCAAGTACTGTTTGTATCGGTAAGCAAAAAGTAGCCTGTTGTCCCTATTTCCTGTTCCAAATGATTATTGTTCTTGCACTTGAGGCAATGTCTGCGTATAATTACGAAAATTATTTTGACAGGAGGATCAAACCCTAACATACGGATATCATGAACTAAAATCTTATTAGAATCTAATCAGCGGTGTGAGGCAAAAAGGATGGGTCTATTACCAAACCATGAAAATGCTTACGTTGATTCAGCGAAGATTAGAAACTATGTCCTATCCGCATCACACCCGATTGGGCGTTTTAAAGCGGCATATTTTCGTGGACTGGGATATACTCACGAAAAATGGAAGCAGTTTGAAGATGATATTAGGGAGCAACATCTTACTCTTGAAGCGGAACCTACTGAGAAGACTAAATATGGGCAGAAATATACTATAAAAGGTTTTGTGAAATGTCCGAATGGAAAAAGAGTTTTATTGCAATCAATCTGGATTATCTTGGAGGGAGAAAATACCCCTCGGTTTGTCACAATTTACCCTGAAGGAGGTTGAAATGGAATATAGACTGCTGGACTGTGTGGTGTTGATAAACGACAAACCTCGCCTCAAATTACGCGCAGGTGATCTGGGTACCGTGGTTGAGGTCTATAAACCCGGCGGTCTTGAGATCGAGTTTGTAAAAGCTTCCGGTGAAACACTTGCAGTCGTCACTTTATCTAAAGATGAGATAAGACCCGTTAAACCGGAGGACATCGTCTCAGTTAGATCTTTAAGCCACGTCGCATAAGATTAAAGTTGCCTGACCTCTTTATGTCTCTTTCTGCCCTACGTCGTCTGGTTTACTCCGTCCTCTGTCGTCTGCCATCTGTCGTCAGTTTTATGTCCTCTGGTCTTATCCGCCCTCTCTTAAACGTTCAGGTTTTTTCATAGTTCTGGTTCAATCCTTTCTATGAGTAATATATTCCTCTCTATCGTGTTTTACAAATTAAATACAAACCTTGTAATTTACGAGGTGGATCCCCTTTGCTGCCCGAACTGCGGCGGAGAGATGCGGATCATCAGTTTCATCACCGGGCATTCTGTGATCCGCCAAATCCTGGAGTACCTTGGGAGTACCTTGGACTGTGGTGGAGAGAAGGTTTTTCCCGTGACCCGCCCAAACAAGAACCCTTGCCGGAGGTCGTCTGTGAACCATTTGATGACGGATGGCCGGGTTATGAGGAGCCCAGTTTCGTAATGTGAATTCCCGCCGTGTGCGGTTTTTCATTTCACGGTTGAGGAGAGGTGTGGCCTTTTTCTCCTGAGTTCTTGCCAACCGTCCCCTGATCAGTTGTATGTTCTCCGGTTTAATGCAGAAAAAGACAACATAATGTCACCCCTGGATTTGACACCAAATATTTTTCTTGACGGCATGCAAGTTTGGGGGTATTTTTCTGATATGCTTGTAAAAGCAAATTCCTATCATCCCTCAGAAGAGAAAGCAATAAATGGGCGCTGTCCCTATTATTCCTCGTCCCTATTATTCCTCGACATGCATCTCAACGGTAAAGGCAAATCGGTCCGTTCTCGGCAAGAGACTGCAGAGATCGTTTGAGAGTGTCTCAGGAAGCATGGGAATAACCTGCCCGGGGAAATAGACGCTGGTACCCCTCCGTCTTGCCTCAAGATCAATCCCGGACTCCCACCTGACATAATGGCTCACATCCGCGATATGCACATAGAGTATAAAACCGCCTTTGATCTTTTTAATAGAGATGGCGTCATCGAAATCCTTGGCGTCCTCCCCGTCAATCGTGACCGTCGTAAGACCGCGGCAGTCGACCCGGCTCCCGAGACGTATGGTCGGACTTAGCCCCTTGGCCTCCTTAAGCACCGGGGAGGCGAAACTGCGGGGAAGGGAGTGCTCCTCTATGATCATATCGATCTCAACTCCGGGATGATCCGCATCCGGCAGGACCTTCAGGACGCGTCCCTCGGGAGGTCTTGTAGGCGTCGGGTATGAAGTAAGCTCTACAAGGACAAGATTGCCGCTCTTTGCCCCGTTCCTGTTGCCGGCGCTCACAAGGACATCAAAGGGAAGGTTTTTTCCCTTAGGCGCAACAAAGTAGCTTCCCTTCTCATGACACAGCTTTCCGATGATCCTCTTGCGGGCACGCTCGAGTATCTTGATGATCGCGCCTTCCCTCCTTTTAAGGCTTTCCACCCTCGCGATGACCCGGTCTCCCGACATCGCGCCCATGGTCTTTCTCCTGGGTATAAAGAGATCCGCTTCACCTGATTTATCCGGCAGGATAAAACCGTAGCCGTCCCTGTGCCCCTGAAATTCTCCAGTGATCAGGTTCATTCTGTCTGCTATACCGTACAGACCGGAATGGGTCCTGTATATGCTGCCTGAGCTTGTAAGGGATTTAAGCACACGCCTCAAGGATCCGGACCGACCGGAAAAGACCCCTATGTTTCTGGCGATCTCCTTCATCCCGACAGGCTTTGAGGTCTTCGTCTTCAGATACTTCAGGATTTCATCGCCCTCTCTTAAACGTTCAGGTTTTTTCATAGCTTTCAGCTCTCTGTCATCCGTCGTCTGTCGTCTGCCATCTGCCCTCTGGTCTTATCCGCCCTCTCTTAAACGTTCAGGTTTTTTCATAGCTTGGGTTCAATCCTTTCAAGGTTTTTAGGTTTGCGCTTACGCGCGTCCCGCTTTTCTTTAATCGAACAAAACAAATGGGGACAGCGCCCATTAAATTATTCCGGACGTTACTCATTCTCTTGTCCCATAATCTCCATGATCTGTTTACGAAGCGTCGGCATTTTCTTTTGAACTACGTCCCAGACAATTTCATAGTCCACCCCGAAGTAGCCGTGAATGAGCCGATCCCTCATGCCTGCTACGGCTTTCCATTCCACTTCCGGATATCGACTCGTCAGCTCAGAAGGCAGTTTCTTAGATGCCTCACCGATGATCTCAATGCTTCGAACAAACGCACGCTTGAGTGTTGCGTCTCGCAGGAACTGCTCTTTGCTCAACCCCTCTCTTTTAGATAGAAGGTATTCGGTTTCGTCGAGGATGTGACGCAGATACTCAAGCGGCGAGTGCGACATACTCGACCTCCTTAAGGATGTAAGGGCCAATATATGGACTGAGTGCTTCCATAGTAACCAGTTCAACTCTATGATGCAGTACATCTTCTAAAAAGAAGGAAAGCTTAATGAAGGCATCAAACGTCTTTCGGCCCGCTTCGAACTCGACCAACAGATCTATATCGCTATCGGGATGTTGTTCCCCACGAACAAAAGAACCGAACAATCCTATCCTTCCGACACCGAGTCCTCTCAGATGAGATCGGTTCTGATGCAGAGCGTCTATGATGTCCTGCTTTGTTCTTATCTTCGTTTGCATTGCATTCGCTCCGCAGTGAGTGGAACCGGCGCTGAACATAAATCAACCGGCGGGTATCAGTCGTTAAGTGTTGTGTCACCAGCAACTTAAAAGAATATCCCTTAAAATCCCGCCTTCTTCAGCGCCGATGTAGTGCCTCCAGTTCATCGAGACCACGAGGCACGCCGTGCCGCTGCCTTTCTGAGAATGGTCTCTCGCAGTTCCTCCCGCACATCGCGTTTCGGGATGAGGTCCGCTTTCACTCCTAACTCCTTTATAGGCTTAGCGATTTTCCCTCTTCACCTTTTGCTTGGATTTTAATGTCCTGATTTCTCGTTCTATCTCGTCAACGCTTTTCCCGGCAAAAATCTTTTTCCGTTCCTCTGTATAATCGCCGGATCCTTTCTCATGTTCCATAATGAACATGGTTGCGCCGGAAAGCCCCAGCTTTTTCACCAGCGC
>Ga0210036_1005890_pt1 | contig 10392 bp, 3 predicted proteins | sample CryGeymeta201515_FD_185469 | JGI IMG/M metagenome (GOLD analysis project Ga0210036, IMG submission 185469) | Groundwater microbial communities from Crystal Geyser aquifers in Utah, USA - Crystal Geyser metaG 2015-15 (SPAdes) (version 2) | ecosystem: Environmental > Aquatic > Deep subsurface >... | reverse complement strand
GATGGCGGCCAGCATGAGCAGTCCAACCAGCAGCCAGAGGTTGAGCGAGCCGAGCGCGGCGAAGGTGCCTGCCGCGAAGAGCAGCGAGTCGCCGGGCAGGAAGGGGATGACAACGAAGCCCGTCTCCATAAAGATGACAAAGAACAGGATGGCGTACGTCCATACGCCGTATTGGCTGATGATGTCGGCCAGATAGGTGTCGAGGTGCAGGAAGAGGTCAATCAGGAATTTGAGGGTGTCCATTGGTTTCTCTCAGGTTGGGATGCAGGCGGGCATTATACCGCGATCTATTCAGTCCAATACGGAATAATGGGGTGTGGGGTGTAGTGAAGACTTGAGGGTCACTTCTCGGCGGGGATGGAAGTCCCATGCCAAGCGGCGAGATTGGTAAAGATAAGGGAAATCCCGGCACGGTTCACAAGTGCGAAAAAACAGGTGCGAAAAAACAGGTTTACAAATTCTAGACGATTATGCTATACTGTGAGGCATCCACGGGCAGCAATCCCCTGGGCTAATCGAACATTTTAGCCCAACGCCTCCTCAAAGGTGTTCTTTTCCCTTGCCTCCCGCCCCACAAGCGTAGCCAAAATTGTAAAGGTGTTTTTGCCGCAAATTGGGCTTTTCTGAACCGTGCCGAAATCCCTTATTGACATGCCGGTAGAAGGATGGTTAGAATTGGCTCAATATGGAAGGTCAGAACACCACTAATTTTGTCAAGATTTTTAAGAGATAACGGGCTGGGTAGCCGCATTGGGAGTGGCAGAGAATTATTTGCGCTTTTCACGCTCATTTCTGCAAATAACTGGCGCGGAATCACAAGCCCGCTAACCAGCCCGAGATAACACCCTGGGAGAAAGCCATGAAACGCAAACTGAATTTTGTGAACGGTCTGTTTTCCGTCCTGACCGGACAGACATTGCTCACGCTGTCATCTCGCAATAGCGCCATACGGGATTCGCGCTTATGGAGTGTAGTTTTAAATTCCATAGTATTGACTTCGTTGCTTTTTGCATCTCTCGCAGGAGGGATGGTTTCGGCAAGTGCTCAAAATATAAGGGAAAGCAAGGCACACAACCCTCCAGATCATACAACGTACCAACCAGTTGAATTTATCCATCCGTCTCCAAGAATCGGAGAGCGACCCAATTCAGGACTGCAGTCTCCATCCACGCAAGACTATGGCGCTTTGCTAAAATGTGTTGATAGCTATTGTTCAGACCCCAACCCCGGGGTGTTTCTAACAGAGGAGTTCGAAACATCAACGGATACCCGGGGTATGAATTTCAAGATTCTTTGTTCGGGGACTGGTTGCACAAAGAAAAACGATGTTTATTACCGCATTGTGTATCAAGTGGACTGGCGCACCTTATACGTCCGCACGGCGTACGCTTCCGCGTATGGCACGGGATATTATGGCGCCAAAGGAACCGGCGGCGTGTTCAACGTTTTCTGCGGAACTGGGAAGGCAGGAGGGTGTACCCTGTTTACCCAGGGCGTTATCTCAAGGGACATCATCCACCAGGATCCGAACAAATGGTATCACGTCGTTGCGAATGCGGTTGGTTCGCCTGGTGAGGCATACGCGCCTACGCATTGGAAATGGTTCGTCCAGATGTCCTTCGATCCCGCGCTCCTGACCATGCCATTGCCTGAAGACATCTCCTGTCTCTTTTGCCCTCCAAACATGCTTGCATATCCTACGGCTTGCGGCGATGTACTTTGTCTTTACAATGACACGCAGGCTGCGGTTGGCGACCCGATCAATACACGTACGGGAGTCATGACCTACCCGGTCGAAGATTTGTCGCTTGCCATCAGTGGAGGGACTCTTGCATTTCATCGAATTTACACATCCAATGCAACTGCCGCGACTCCCCTTGGCCATGGTTGGACGCATAATCACAAGGCGCGCCTGGTCTTTTCCACTGACCCGGGTGGAATTCCAGGGTTTGTCCTGTTCAAATCTCCAGATGGGAATACGCATCGGTTTTGGGATATAGGTAACGGGAAATATACACCCTTCGCAGGACTTGCAAGCACGCTCACGAAAAATGCTGGATCACCCGCAATCTACACTCTTCGCACCAAATCCCAGATCGTATTTCTGTTCGACCAAAGCGGGAAACTGACAAGCATCTCCGATCCGCAAGGGCATGTAACAACGTATTCCTATGATAGCAATGGGCGTTTGACCCGCGTAAGTGCAGATACGAATATGCGTTACCTGGATTTTACTTATGATTCTCAGGGTTTAATCACAGCCATCACGGACTCATCCGGTCGTTCCGTTTCATACGCTTATGATTCGGCTGGAAATTTGGTAACCAGCATCGATGCGCTGGGACAAGAGTGGTATTACTCCTATGATTCCGACCACCATCTTTTGGAGGTAACTGATCCTGACGGCGCTACTAAAGTTCGCACAGAATATTATTCTCCCGCTTATATTGATTTCAACGCTGTCACGCTTTCCAACTTCGGAAACCAGGACGGTTCTCATACCGTTAGCATCGAAGACGATGGCCGCACCCTGCACCTGACAGGCAATACATGGAAGAGTATTCCATTTCCATACACGATCACACCCAATACCATTATTGAATTCGATTTCAAGAGCAACACGCAGGGCGAAGCGCAGGGGATCGGCTTCGATTCCGACAACACGGCTGAGTTGGGACGGGTTTTCCGCCTGTATGGCACGGAGTCGGGCAGTTTCATTGACGTTTACAAAGATTATGCCACCTACGCGCCCGGGTGGAGACATTACAAGTTCCAGCCCTATAACTATTATCGCGGCAAAACCTTTAATTGGACGCAAAACCTGCTCTATCTGTTTTTCACCAACGATCACGATGTGACCAGCCCTACTGCAGAAAGTTATTTTTCCAATGTACGGGTGTACGAATCCACCCAGCCGGTTGGCAAGGCAATCCGCCAGTACGACGGTGAGGACAATCTCGTCGTTTCCCTGCAATACAATTCCAATGGCACAACGACCATGACCGATGCGCTCGGGCATCAGACCGTTTATACATATGACGCAAGAGGAACCTTGACCGGGATCATTGACCCGCTGAATGCAGAAACAACCAAAACCTACGGCAACAATTTCCGCCCGGCAACAATTGCCAATGCCGCCGGGCACACATTGACCATGACATGGAGCGCGAATGGCGCCAACCTGCTGGCTAAAGTTGACCCGGCAGGCAATCGTACGGATATAATCTATGATTCGCTCAACAATTTGACCTCGGTAACAGACCCGCGCGACTTCTTGACGACCTACACTTATAACGGCAATTTGTTGACAAGCAAAACAGACGCATTGAACAACACCACAACTTACACGTATACCTCGGCAGGCTACCTGGCAACGGAAACCGACCCGCTTGGCCGCATAACCACTTACGCATATGATGAACATGGCCGCCGTATATCCGCCACGGAACATTCGGGAAATCTAACCACCTACACCTACGATGATTTGGGATTCCTGGTGGATACGACGGATCCGTCCGGGATTGTTACGCACAATGAATATGACGCGGCGAGGCGATTGACACGCGTCACGCGTAACTACACCCCCGGCCGGCCGCAGAACGACGAGAACTTATACAACCTTGTGACCGAGTACGCCTACGACGCGCGCGGCAATCAAACCGCAGTAACCGACACACTGGAGCGGACAACGCTTTACGAATATGATGATGCTGGCAGGCTTGTGCGTATCACTGACCCGGCCGGAAACGCCACGGTCAACGCCTATAATGCGGCCGGACGGCTGATTTCAACAACCGACGCGCTTGGACATTCCACGACTTACGAATATGATAATAGCGGAAGGCTGATCCGAACGATCAACGCCCTCGGGCAATCAAGCGGGATCACCACCTTTGACATTCCCACAAATACAACTACCGTTACCGATGCCTTTGGGCATGCAACAGTATCCTATTTCGATTCGCTTGGCCGCGTTTTCAAGGTTGTAGACCCATCCGGGAATTTCACCACCACAACGTATGACGCGAACGGGAATGTAACCGCCCGCGCCGACCAGTTAGACCGAACAACCACTTATGAATACGACGCCTTGAACCGCCTCATCAGAACCACCGATCCTAATGGCGGCGTCTCAGAGACTTATTACGATTCAGTCGGCAACCGGACCGCGACGGTTGACCCGCTTGGCAATATGACCACGTACACCTACGATTCTGTGGGACGCCTGGTGTCCACCACCGATCCATTGGGACGCGTCACAAGCACGGAATACGATTCCTTTGGGCGGCGAACCGCCAGCGTTGACGCCGCGGGCCGTCGCACTACGTACACGTATGATATTCTGGGCCGCGTGGCCGTTGTGACCGACCCTGCAGGCCATACGACCCAAACCACCTATGACGCCCTCGGCAATGTGGTCAGACGTACGGATGCCAACGGAAATTTAACGAGTACCGCCTACGATTCTCTCAACCGCCCGATTACCATGACCGATGCAAACGGAAATATCACCAGCAACACCTATGATGCGGTGGGCAATCTTGTCACTGCTACCGATGGGCTTGGGAATACGAACACCTTTACCTATGATGCTTTGAACCGCCGCATTGCGGTAACGGATTCGCTTGGCCATGCCAAACAATATGGCTATGACGCGCTTGGAAACCTGGTCAGTGTTACGGATGCGAATGGGGTTGTAACGCGCTACGAATATGACGCCCTAAACCGCAAAATCGCGGTTGCGCAGAACTACCGCCCCGGTGTCCAGCCCGATGCGCAGACGAATGTACGCGTCTCGTTTACTTACGACGCGGTTGGGAATCGCCGCGCGGTGGCAGATGCCAACGGGTACAGCACAACATACGAATACGACAGCCTCAACCGTCCCGTCCAGAAGACCGACCCCCTGAACCGCTCCTGGTCCTTTGTCTACGATGCGGTCGGCAATCGCGTCTCCGTCACAGACGCGAACGGCCTAACCATTTTGTATTCCTATGATTCCGTTCGCCAACTGACCGGTATAGATTACCCGGCGCCGGAGGCGGATGTTACCTTCACATACACATCCACCGGCCAGCGCGCCTCGATGACCGACGGGCTGGGACGAACCACCTGGATGTACAACGACTTGGATCGCCCAACCGCCGTCACTGACGCGTTCGGCGTGACAGTGGGTTACACCTACGACCCGGTCGGAAACCGAACAGGTCTTGCCTATCCGGATGGCAAGTCAGTCTCTTATGTGTACGATCCAACAAACCTCCTGACTGACGCGACTGACTGGAACAACCAGAATACTGACTACACTTACGATGCGGCAGGCCGCTTATTAACTGTCTCTCGTTCTAACGGCGCGAATAGCAGCTATTCGTATGACGCGGCTGGTCAGTTGACCCAACTGGAACACAGTTCAGGCAATGACATCCTGGCTTCCTATACCTACACTTATGACTCTGTGGGGAATCGCGTGCAAGCTATAGAGAGTGTAGGAAACCCTATCCCGTCCACGCCTACACCTACGAGCACATCCACACCCACTGACATACCGACACCCACGTCTACTCCCACGGACACACCCACGCCAACCGCCACCTTCACACCTTCTGAATCTATCACTGTGCTTACTGCCGAAGTCAATGATTATGTCGCGGATGGCAGCATTGATTCGAGCCTGCAAAAAAGCCTGAACAGCAAGCTTGAGAATGCCAACAAGAAACTCGAAAAGGGACAAACCAACGCGGCTGCCAACGAAATGCAGGCCTTCATCAACCAGGTAGAAGCCCAGCGCGGCAAGAAGATCACTGCAGAAGCCGCGGACGAGCTGATCGCGCAGGCGCAGATCATTATTGATTTTCTCACCCCGCCTGTCTCAACATCGACCGGCACTTCGACGCCCACAGACACTTCGACGCCGACGTCAACTCCCTCAGATACCGCCACACCGACCGATACGGCGATGCCCTCCCCTGTGGGGACAATGACCGAGACAACTACTGACACAGCCACACCTACCGACGTTTTGACACCGACTTTAACTCCTACTGGCACAGCGACCCTAACCGATACTTCGACTCCTACCCCAGCGCCGACCGCCACTTCATTAGCGTACCTGCCCGAAGGTGTCTTTGCAGTTTCGGCAAAACTACCCTCTTTCAACCCTTCAATGGGGCTCAGGACAAGTGTTCAATCCGACTACCAGACTACTCAACTATCGAACTCCACAATTACCATTGACTACACCTACGACCCGCTCAACCGCCTCGCCATCGCGGACTACAGCACTGGCGCGCAATTTGCCTACACTTACGATCCGGCCGGCAACGTGCTGGAATACCAGAAAGTCCTGGGTGGCAGCAGTGTCACCACAGCTTATACCTATGATGTCGCCAACCAATTATCCACTGCCCAGACAGAAACGGGCACAGTCTGGCACTATACCTTCGATGGCAACGGCAGCCTGGTTCAGGCAACGCCCGGCGAAAGCCCCGCCAGCGGCGCAAAACGCTATACCTACAACGCGGCGGGCTACCTCGTGCGCGTCGAAGCCTTCGACAGCGACTGGCAAACCCAGGCCGAGATGACCTACAATGCCCTCGGCCAGCGATTGGAAATGGACTCCTCTGGCGTAACGGCGCGCTATGTGATGGACGGCAACCAACCTCTATCAGCCACCACTAGCGGTAACGCCACATTCTACCTGTATGGTCTCGGTCCCATCGGTGAGTTGACCACTGCCTGGAGTTACTCCCTGCCGGATGGCACAGGCACTTCACGCCAGGTCACCGACGCAAGCGGGACAGTCACCCTGGCGGCCAGTTATACTCCCTGGGGTGACACCTTTGAATCCTTTGGTGAGGGGAACTTCACTTGGGGCTACTTCGGCGGCCTGATGGACGCGGCCACTGGATTGCTGTATGTTGGAAACGGACAGTATTACGATCCTTCTACAGGAAGATTTCTAACGCGCGGCGCGAATCCCAACAGTCCCAATCCGTATGTTCCCTGGAACGGCGATCCCTCTGGTTCGTTCATCGCGCCCCTGGCGTTACTGGCTTTGCTCTACAGCAACAAACGCAAGCGCGGCAAGTGGGATATACTCGTCATCATGCTCGTGCTTGGATTGTCGCTGGGGTTGGGATTGGCCGCGTGCGGAGGTGGGGGCGGTTCTACACCACCGCCTCCGGGAACAGAAGCGCCCCCTCAGACCGAGCCTCCTCTGCCACCCGGAGGACAACCCACAGAAGGCGCTGGGAATGGCGGAGGCGGCAGCTCGGGCAGTTCGCAATCGCCGACTATTACACCAACCTATACGTGCACGCCAACTCTGTCCAACACTCCTACGCCGCTGGTGCCGTATACTCCTACGCCGACACCGACAAACCCAACCGAAAGTGAAATGATAGAATACATCGAATCCTTTGGTATCAAACTTGAGCCAGAGGAAAAGTGGACTGGGATGTGGCTTACAAACCTGCGGGAAGCCTTATTCATCCATATTGGTGGCGCTAACCTTCCGTCTTGGCTGAATAGGAAACCAGCAAAAATGGTGATTGCAAGCCGGGGTACCTGTAATGCAACGGGCGGGGCATACGGTGGTTGTACGTCTGGCACGACAATTTACTTTTGGGTAGCTGGGGCAACAGCCAACCCGGTAATCAACATGCTACATGAAATGGGGCATCTGGTGGATAACCTTAGTGATAGCGGCAATGACTTTACAAATGAGCTGCAGATGACAACTTTTTATGATGAGAACGGAAAATATTTGAGTGGATGGAAAAATGGCGTATATACATCTCTGCCACATTCTGGCCCGGACAATGTTCGTTTTACAGCATTAAAATCAAACACATTTGGCGGGCAGGATGCCTGGCAACAAAGAGGCGGTACGCCACACTGGGAAGATTGGGCTGATATATTTTCTAATTCTATGATTAACAATATAGACCAGTCCAAGGATTTAGGTAAACAGATGAATGACTTTTTCAACAGAATGCGCTGAGGTATGCCATGAAAAGGTATTTATATCGCCTCACAGCTTTCTTCAGCTTGATTTGCTTAGTCAGTACTGGTTGTGCTATTAAAGGGATAAATCCTGTGAGCTCAACTGTTGAATCATATCCGACCTCCTCTGTAACGGCAGTGCTTATACCATCTCCTGAGTTTGCTATCACTTCGACATTGTTGCCCGCAGAGATCTTTACACCGACACCCTATCAAGTTGTGCTCCCTTCGATTACCATGTCGTCTCAGGAATCTGAAAACGGGTTGCTCAAACTTCTCAATACAAACGGCAATTGCACGGGCAAATGCATTGCAGGTATCCAGCCAGATACCATGACAATACAGGATGCAGTAGATAAAATGGCTGGATGGGGAATGGTTGAGGTATATGAAAACCCTCGCAACGGAAAGACCTTCGTTAATCTTGCCCAAAATCCACTTAATGGGCAAGTAAATGTGCGTTTATCTGTCGGAACCTGGATAAAAAAAATGATAACCATTGATAATGTTTCTATGCGTATTTCAGGACCTCCAGGCGATTTGTTTTTGGGAGAAGATGTATGGTTGGCAAACTACGACAATTGGCAGGGAATTCGATTGGACAATATTCTCAAAGCATATGGCATCCCGTCCTATATCGGCTATTTCTTTCAAACGATTGACCTAGGGATTCCATTGGAAGGAAGAAATATTAGTTATACATTGGTTATGCAATATGAAGAAATAAATCTAGAGGTAATCAGTGGAGAATTGGCATACTATGATGGAAAGAGTTTGTCCATATGTCCGTCAAAAGACCCTCATGATTTGGGTATAGATATCAATCCCGAACACACTTTAAAAAAGTCCCGAGAATATGCCTCAGTAACCTGGCAGGCGTTGACTGGCGCTGATTTGAACGCGTTTTATCAGACCTTCACAAGTGAGAATGCATTTGACGCATGTGTTACAACAAATCTTGAGAAAATCCAAACCCTGCAACCAAGTTTTCGTTGAAATGAAAACATTTCAGCAGGCAACACTACGCTTTATCTCTACGGCTTGGAGGCAATTGGCTAAAAGACCGCCGCCTGGAATTGCTCTCTGCCCGACGACACGAATACCCAGTGCCAGTTGACGGATGCCAGTGGTGAAGTCACCTTTGCAGCGCGTTACACTCCCCGGGGCAATACCCTTGAACCCTACGGCGATGGCAATTTCGCCTTCGGTTACTTCGGCGGCTTGACGGATGAAGCCACAGGTCTGCTTTACATTGGCAATGGACAGTATTACGACCCAACCGCTGGCCGCTTCCTCACGCGCGGGGCAAACCCGAACAGTACGAATCCCTACGTGCCGTGGAATGGCGATCCCTCCGGCGCGTTTATCGCGCCCCTGGCGTTACTGGCTTTGCTCTACCGCAACAAACGCAAGCGCGGCAAGTGGGATATTCTGGTAATCATGCTCGTGCTTGGGTTGTCACTGGGCTTGGGGTTGGCCGCGTGCGCGCCTGGAACTTCCACGCCCCCGCCGCCAAATCCTACGGCTGTGCCTAACCCTGAACCCGAACCTGAACAGATCCCTGGAGGAGGACAACCCACATGCCAATCACTCTGCAGGATTTCGTCAGCAAATGAAAGCAAAGAAACAGTCACCTCGAAGATGACTGTATCTTTATGCTTTGCCCAGTTTGGCTTCCTTGAGTTGGACTCCAAATATCAGGCAGAGGATCATCAGACCGATCAGGGCGAGCAAAGACGCGGTCATGGAGCCTGTCGCGGGGGACTTGAAGGAGTCCATGGCGAGGATGAAGGCGATGCCTGAGACTTGTCCCATCAGCAGGAGCAGACCGTTGGAGGTGCCTTCCGGCGCGGGGTAGGTGATCTCGGCTCCATACTGGAAGCCGACCGGGCCCGCGCTCAACAGGAAGAATCCGAAGATGAACGAGAAGACGAGCAGGAGCGCGTAACTCGTCACGTAGGTGACGCCCGCCAGTCCGATGGCCGCGCCGAATACCGCCAGCACGAGGAACGGCGCGCGCTTGCGGTATTTGTCCGAGAGCAGGGGAATGATTACCGCGCCGAGGATCCCGCCGAAGATCATCATGCCGCCCGCGTCGCCCGCCTGCGTGGCGGAAAAATGTCGCGGGGATAGAATCTGCTCGATCCAGGTCGTGACCGCGTTGAAGGCGCCCAGTCCCACGAAGAAGATGATCATCAGGAAGATGAAATCGCGCTGGCGGATCATTTTGTTCAGGCCATCCAAAACCAGCGAGCGGGACTCCTGGTCGGGCGGACACGGCGGCGTAGGCGGACGTTCGCGGCTGAACAGGAGGAAGACCAGCATCGCAACCACGGAGGCCACACCGTAGATCATCAACATGCCCGGGATGCCCGCGCGGAGCGCCAG
>Ga0210036_1005878_pt1 | contig 10409 bp, 13 predicted proteins | sample CryGeymeta201515_FD_185469 | JGI IMG/M metagenome (GOLD analysis project Ga0210036, IMG submission 185469) | Groundwater microbial communities from Crystal Geyser aquifers in Utah, USA - Crystal Geyser metaG 2015-15 (SPAdes) (version 2) | ecosystem: Environmental > Aquatic > Deep subsurface >... | reverse complement strand
AGGGAATTTTGCAAGGAACCTATGAAACTTTCGGTGCGCTCGCCAAACTCAAAGGCTGGGGTTCGCTGAAAGGCAAATTCGTTTTGACGGCCGGTCTCGGCGGGATGGGCGGCGCGCAACCCTTGTCCATCACGATGAACGAGGGTGTGGGACTCATCGTCGAGGTGGACCCCGAACGCGCGGAACGCCGCCGCGCCCTCGGCTACGTGGACATGGTGGTGGAGGAGCTCGAAGAGGCGATGACGCTGGTCGAGGAAGCGGTGAAGAACCAGACGCCAAAGTCCATTGGGTTGATCGGCAACGCCGCGGACGTGTACGCGGAGCTCGCGGGACGCGGCATCGTCCCGGACGTGGTGACCGACCAAACGTCCGCGCATGAGGCGTTGATGTATGTGCCGTCCGGTTTGTCGGTCGTCGCGGCGGACGAGTTGCGGAAGTCCGATCCCGAAAAATATAAAAAGATGGCGATGGACTCGATGGCGAAACACGTGCAGGCCATGCTGGCTTTCCAGCGCGCGGGCGCGGAGGTGTTCGACTACGGCAACAACATCCGCCAGCAGGCGTACAACCACGGCGTGACGGACGCGTTCGAGTTCCCCGGCTTCGTGCCTGCCTACATCCGTCCGCTGTTTTGCGAGGGCAAGGGACCGTTTCGCTGGGTGGCGCTTTCGGGCGACCCTGAGGATATTTACACCACCGACCGCGCCATCATGGAGTTGTTCCCCGAAGACGCGCACCTGCATCGCTGGCTGAAGTTGGCGCGTGAGAAAGTCCCGTTTCAGGGACTGCCGGCGCGCATTTGCTGGCTGGGTTATGGCGAGCGCGCCAGGGCGGGACTGAAATTCAACGAACTGGTCGCGACGGGAAAAGTAAAAGCCCCCATCGTGATCGGACGCGACCACCTCGACTCAGGCTCGGTCGCTTCGCCAAACCGCGAGACCGAGGCGATGAAGGACGGCTCAGACGCCATTTCCGATTGGGCGATCCTCAACGCGCTGATCAACGCGGTGGGCGGCGCGACGTGGGTCTCGTTCCATCACGGCGGCGGCGTGGGCATGGGCTACTCGCAACACGCGGGACAGGTCATCGTGGCCGATGGCACACCCGAAGCCGCAGTGCGCCTGGAACGCGTGTTGACCACCGACCCGGGCATGGGCATCGCGCGTCACGCGGACGCGGGATATGAGATTGCCATCGAAGCGGCGAAGCGTCACGGCTTGAAGATGCCGATGTTGAAGTAATTTAAAATCCCGAAGGGATGGCATGATTTTAATTGTCGCGCCCTGGGAAACTCAATCCCGAAGGCGATGTGTTGAGCTTGTCGAAACAGATGACATAATTTCAATCCATGCCACCCCTTCGGGGTTTGGAACTCGTATCCTTTTCCTACAATCGTTCCATCCCTTCGGGATTGAGAAGGCGAATGTAATTATCGAATGAAAAAAACAAGGTTTGCTTTTACTCTTATTTTTCTGCTCCTCCTCATTGCCTGCGCGCCGGGGGGAGGTTTATCGCCCGTCGAAACGGCGACCCCTCCCGAGGTACGCGCGAGCGAGACGCCCAGCCCGTCGGCAGTCCCGCCGATGGCGACGGTCACGTCCACGCCGCGTCCGCTGGCGGAGCGCGTCCTCATTATCAGTTACGACGGACTGCGTCCCGCTGCCATCGGGAAGGCGCCGATGACCAACCTGATCGCGCTGATGCAAACGAGCGCGTACACCCTCGCGGCGCAGACCATTTTGCCGAGCAGCACGCTGCCAGCGCACGCCTCCATGTTGAGCGGACTTTGCCCCTCCAAACATGCCGTCTATTGGAACGATTACGTCCCCGAAAACGGATATGCGCTGGGCGTAGACCTGTTCGACCTGGCGCACGCGGCCGGCCTGCGGACGGTGATGGTCGTGGGTAAGGAGAAACTGCGGCAGATCACCGAACCCGAAAGCACGGACGTGTTCATCTTCAAGGAAATGGATTCGTCCATTGCCAACATGGCGGTTGAGGAAATCAAAAACGGCTTTGGGCTGATGTTCATCCATTTCCCCACGGGAGACGTGCTGGGCCACGAATGGGGTTGGATGGGCGGCGTGCAGATGTGGGCGTTTCGAACGGAAGACGCCTACCTGAAAACCATCCTGACCGCGCTGGATAAAGCCGGCTTGCGCGACGGCACGTTGATCATCCTCACTTCGGATCACGGCGGATATAAAACGTCGCACGGGGGGGAGCGGCCCGAGGAGATGACCATCCCGTGGATCGTCACCGGCCCGGGCGTGATTCCCGGCCCCCTGACTTCGTTCGTTCAGACGACCGATACGGCGGCCACTGCGGCCTACATGCTTGGCCTGCCCCTGCCCGCGGAATGGGACGGTCAACCCGTTACCGAGGCCTTCGGCCAACCGACCCCGCCGCGCGTCCACGAGGCTTGCCAGCAGACCCGCTAAAAAGAAGAGACGGTCACTTCAAAAGCGGCTGTCTCTTTTTTATTAGAACTCTTGCAAAAGTCCGTTTTTGGCTCATGTTCAGAACAAGTGATTGGGTAAAATAGGGGCATGGACTTTCCAATAGTAGAACTGATGGATCGAGAGGCGTGGACAGCGGCCATAATTTATCAGACTCTCGCGGAGACAAGTCAGGTTGTAACTGAGAAATTCAATTAATCAGAATTACGTTCTTCCCGTTGGATAAACACAACTTGAGTATCGCCATCTTCATCGATCTCATGCCTGCCATAGTACCATTCACTATGCACATCTTTTTTTATTTTGACCAACTTCACATTTACAACATCATCCACACCGCCCTCGTATCCTTTGACAACCACATCCGCGTCCGCGGGCATCTGAGACAGGAGCGCTAACAGGTCTTTTGCTTTCATGCTCGGTATTCTCCAACTTGATTTCAAGTATTTGGTATTTTACTCGGAAACCTGACATGTCTCATCCGTGCCGCAACCGACCATAACTCTCGCGTGGACATAGGCCATATTCAATCAGACTCCTGCGGAGACATGTCAGGTTTTATCTCGCGGACCATCGCCACCACGGACGCGGCCATCCTTCGCTCGTCATCCCCGCGTGGACAATTACCGCGATCAACCAAAACCAAAACCCTCTCCCTGCTGGTAGTATTGTCGCCAATTTAGAAAAAAGTACTACAAAATTACTCTTGACTTACTTTTATATCTGGTGTAATATATCGACAAGTGAAGGAGTATTCGACATGGAAACTTACGCAACTATCAAGGGGCAGATCGTCATCCCCGCGCAATTGCGCCGAAAATACGGCATCAAAAACGGGACAAAGATCATCGTTACCGACATTGGGGATTCGATTGTCCTGAAACCTGTGACCGAACAATACCTCAAGAATTTACAAGGCTCGCTGAAAGGCAAAGGCGGGCTAAAAGTATTACTGGATGAGCGCCGCAAGGACAAGGAAAGGGAGTAAACATGGCTGCCAAAGTACTTGACTCTTACGCGTTGATGGCCTTTTTTGAAGATGAGCCAGGCGCAGACTTTGTTCGAGGCTTGATTCACAAAGCGGTGGAGAGTGGCACAAATCTCTTGATGAGTGTCGTCAATTTAGGAGAGGTGTGGTATTCCATTGCCCGCACCAACTCCCCTGAAATAGCAGACCAGTATGTTCACGAAATTAAAGGAATGGGGATTGAAATTGTGGACGCAGACTGGCAACTCACCCACCAGGCCGCCACGTTCAAAGTTAATGGAAAGATATCTTATGCCGATTGTTACGCCGCGGCACTGGCAAAAAGCCGTAAGGCAGAACTTGTCACAGGCGATAAAGAATTCAAGCCGTTGGATGGCGAAATAAAGATATCTTGGATTTAAAGGGCTCCTGAGATTTTCAGGACAACATAGAGGCGATATGGCTTCCAAAAATTGGTCAAGAGAAGAATTAATAATTGCTTTCAATCTTTACTGTAAAATTCCATTTGGGAAAATCCATATTCGCAATCCCGAAATTATTGCTCTCGCTAAGATTTTAGGACGCACACCTTCGGCTGTGTCGTGGAAGTTAGCAAACTTTGCAAGTCTTGACCCCTCTTTGAAAGACAGAAATATTGCTGGGGCTTCGCATGGAAGTAAACTGGATGCTGAGATTTGGGGCGAGTTTAATAATGATTGGGAAAAACTGGGTTTTGAAAGTGAAAGACTTTTAGCAGAAAAGACAGGCGAGAAAATTGAAGAAATTACAAACATTGAAATTGTTGATTTGCCAAAAGCAGGTAAAGAACGAGAATCCGTTGTCAAAGTTCGTGTAAATCAAAGTTTCTTTAGAAAGACTGTACTCGCGGCTTATGATTTCAAGTGTTGCATTACGGGATTGGGAATTCCCGAATTGTTAAATGCCAGCCATATCGTTCCATGGTCAAAGGATGAGATAAACCGTGTAAATCCACGAAATGGACTTTGCCTTAATGCATTTCACGACAGAGCGTTTGACCGCGGCCTTCTGACAATCACAACAGGTTTTGTTGTGCGGGTTTCCCCTACTATAAAGAATTTATCCGGAGATAAAGCCGTTTCCGATCTGCTGATGCAATTTGATGGAAAGCCTATTCGATTACCAGATAGATTTTTACCACCACCTGAATTTCTCAGGTTTCATAACGAGAATGTTTTTAGAAACTCTTAGGGTAGTCAATCAATACGCGCGACGATAAATCAGCGTAAATATTTTTCTTCATGGTCTTTGTGTCTAACGAATCCTAAAACCCCAACTCCTTCATACTCTCCTCCCTCGACTTCTTCCCCTCCCAGCAACTCCTTCCAAAACTTCTCAAAGTACAACATCAGATTTTTTAAGCCTCTAAACTCTTTTTCCAGCGAACACGCGTGCTATAATTTTATTGTGTTTCAATGCAACCCCATCCATAAAAGGGCAGGCATACCACCATGGAAAAGACGCGTTTTTCACTCTATTGTGACGAGAGCAACATTCAATCTGCACGCTTCATGTTGATTGGCGGATTATGGATTCCACAAAGAACGGAGTTTTCTTTGCGGGAGCACTTAACCAATGTGCGGCGGGTTTTCAACATGACGGCTGAGTTCAAGTGGACAAAAGTCTCGCAATCCAAACTGCCTGCTTACACTGCCTGGCTGGATTGTTTCTTTGGCAACAAGGATGTTGGATTTCGTTGCATCGTTATAGACACAAAACTTCTGGATTATCGTGCTTTCCACAAAGGCGACCATGAACTTGGGTTTTACAAATTCTATTACCAACTGGTCAGCCGTAACATTCAACCCGAAAATCTTTACTGGCTTTACACAGACGAACGAACCAATCGAAAGAAGAACCGCCTCGAAGTCCTGAAAATCGTTACCAACCGATATTGGATGAAAAAGGCGGGCGTAGAACCTTTGCGGACAGTTGAGCCACGCCGTTCCCATGACGAAGACCCTCTTCAATTGACAGACGTACTACTTGGCGTGCTTGGCTATTCATGGAACGAGTCAAAGGACAGCCCCGCCAAATTAAGCCTGATTGACCATCTCAGAAAAGGATTGGGATGGCCTTCGCTCAGGCAATCAACCTCACCCTCCGCCATCCGATTCAATGTTTGGCAATGGCGTCCGTCCGCGCAAGCCCAAATTAAAGGCAAACGCCCTCGCTCCTAACTGCTTCCTGTTGGAAGACTCACCGTACACTAGGTACGGGGTTCGGTGGCGAGTGGCGCTTGTCTATGGCTAGTATACAGTATTTATTGCAGTTTTTCCATTGCAATTTAAAACCCAAGTTCCTTCATACTTTCTGCCTGAGACTTCCTCCCTCCCACCAACTCCTTCCAAAACTTCTCGTCATATCTCCTCGACCGCACAGGCAACGGCATCGGCACACCCCAGCCGAGCAGGATCACTTCCTCTTTCGGCTGGAGTCGCGCTGTTCAAATTCCCTTGACCCAACCCAACTTGTAGGGTTTCAATGTATTGACCAAGCGAGCATCAGCAGTCCAAAGTTCAACACCCATTCCTTCCGCCAGCGCCAGATAGTGTGCATCATAAGTTGCGGGTAATTTATATTTCGTAGCGATCTCGCGGGCACGTTGGTGCAAACCGACTTCGCCGACTAAATTGATTGGTAAAGATAAAGCAAGTTCCAACGAGTCTCGTATCGTTTCTGGCGACAACAACCCATATTTTTGCTGTTGATACAAACCATTTGTCACTTCGTAATACAAGAGGGTAGGAGAGATAAGCCGATATTGTTGGGAAATCCATGAGAGCCAGAGTTTCTTTACTGGCTCATCGTCTGGCTGGAGAATATGCCTGAGGACAATACTGGCATCAACGCAGACTGTTGAGGAGTTGTTCATCACGTTCTTCCCTTCCTTGTCGGATGAGTTCGGCAGGATCAGGCAGGGCGCGCCCGGCCAACTCGATTCGAATTCGATTGTGCAATTCTTCTAATTTATCCTGCAAGTCGTTTTGCGTGTTTGCCGCGACTAGTCGGTCGTAAGTCTTCTTGGAGACAACTACGACCTCCGCTTTTCCATCGCGTTCCACGATCACAGGCGCAATCCTCGCCTGTTTCATGATTTCGCCAAAATGGATTCGTGCCTGGGTGGCACTAATTGTCTTTTGCATGTCAACCTCTTGATTGATTAACTGGTTAATTAACGACAAATATACTCCTGATTTTTGGGGTTGTCAACTAGAACCCTAACTCCTTCATACTCTCCTCCCGCGACCTCTTTCCTCCCAGCAACTCCTTCCAAAACTTCTAGTAAAAATGCCAGCAATTCCCGTTATGAATTGGAGTGTGGAGGTCATATTCCTTAAAGCGGCTCAAAATAAGGTTGATATGGGAGGATAAGCACGTTTGCTTGGCTTTTTTAATGGTCAAGTGGGAAAACTTAACCGTGTTTTTGCCATAACGGGAATTGCTGTAAAAATGCCAAATCTTGAAATTCTTAGTTGACAATTCATGTGTACTGTATCATAATGCAGACGAATGATGGATCAGGGTTTCCTGGTCGGGAAAGCGGGCCTGAAGGCTCGCTTTCTTTTTGTCTATGGCTTACCAAAGGCATTGTAATGCTCAAATGTAGGCTGGGGGAAGATTTTGAGACCATAACCCAAAATTCCTCCACCTTTGGCGGAAGGCGCTTTATCCAATTTTGCAATTACAACGTCAAATGCCTTCTGTTCCAAATCAGGACGCAAAACCTTCGCCGCAATAGGATAGGCGACTAAATCGGCAATTTGTAAACCCGCGATATTTGCGGTTTTCTTCTCCATCCAAAAAGTTGAGATAGTCCCGAAATTGGGTTGATAACGAGTGCCAAACCGCTTGAGATTGAAAAATTGCCCTTTGAGAAGGGTATCTTCCTTTAATCCGCGAGACTCGGCCATCATAAATCCTTCAACATCCCTTCCTTTGCGCTTCATTAGCATTGAGTACCTTTCCATAATGAACTCAAGCGACAAATGATAGGGGTGTCTTGCTCCATCGCCATAATGATCCAAGTGGGCTTGTTTCAAAATGACCACGGCAATGATAGTGAACTCCAGATTGCAATCAACTCGTTTATGGCAGCATAAAACTCCTGCCGTTTGACTTCATTCCCTAAAAACGAAAAAGCCCCGCGATGTTTACGAATTTCACTGGAATGTAAAATGATGTCAGTTCTTCCCCAAAACCGTTGCTTCAAAGCTTCAACTGCTGGCCGCGCAACTTCCTTGTAGTATTCACGCTCGAAAATACAACCAGCCAGACAAAAAGCAGGAAAACTTTTGTCAATGCTTTCTAAATTGTGGTCTCCAGACTCGTCCATGAACAAAACGTAGGGCATCGTTAATCTCCCACCGAGTATGTTTGGGTGGTTGCATTATACACCTGCAAATAATCGCGTCCCAAAGAATCAGAATCCCAATTCCTTCATACTCTGCGCCTCGGACTTCCGTCCGCCTCCCAACAACTCCTTCCAAAACTTATCCTCCCGTCGGCATGTGGCGCGATTTGAAATCCATCTCAATTCGCTCTTGCAGGAATATCTTGATCAGGGATTGATACGGCACGTCACGTTCGTTTGCCATCTGGCGCAAGGCGTCGAGCAGCGATTCGGGCAAACGCAAAGAAATCGCCTTGGTGGAAGGCTTTAGTTCTGGAAACAACACACGCTCGGCGCTCTTCCAATTCAGGTATTCGGAAGAATCGGCCTTGCTCCAAAACTCCCGTTCCTCGTCTTCATTCTTGAATTTAGGAATTTGCTTGCTCATAAATGGCACGCTCCTTTTTGCTCATGTCGCGGGCGGAGATCGCGCGGATTTTATCGTCACGGACTGTAAACACGATAAATAATCGTCTGCCAGCGATGGTATGACCGAGTACGTAGTAGCGCGGCTCTTTTTGGGAATGTGCGTCATCCGATTGAAGCAGGAGAGGCAGGTTGAAAAACACTTCCTCGCACTCGCTTGCCAGAACCTGGTGTTTCTCCCAGTTCTTGTCGCGGTTGCTGTCGTCCCAATCAAAGCCAGTTAGCTGACTCAGGTCAATCATGGCTGTATATTATCATAATATACAATGAGAGACAACGGTTTCTCAATCAAAATCCCAACTCCTTCATACTCTCCTCCCGCGACCTCTTCCCTCCCAACAACTCCTTCCAAAACTTCTCATCATAACGGCGCGAGCGCACTGGTAAAGGCATCATAAAGCTCCCACCAAGTAAAAGTACTTCTTCCCGTTGTTGCAGGTGCGTCAACATGCCGCGCAAGACGTCGCGTCCCGCCAGACCCGAGAGCACGGCGTGGATGTCGTCCTCGTCACCCAACCAGCCCGAGATGCGCGTCCCCAACTGCGACATGACCTCGTCATAGATTTGCGACGGGCGCTGGTCAACGATCAGCAGGGTGACGTAATATTTTCTCAGTTCGCGCGCAATCGTGGCGAACGTGGTCTGCGCGGCCATCTCGCGGTTGAGCAATTTGTGCGCCTCCTCCACCACGATGATGAGTTGCCGCGGTTCCGCCTTCCCGTGTGTGCGGAACTCGTTGGTCTTCCGCTCCCAGGCGTTGCGGATCTTGCGCGTCAGCAGGTTCGAGACCAGCAGGTAGTCCAGGTCGCTTTCGTGTTCGCCGTACGACAGCACCACGTGCTTCCCGCCTTCGAGCGCGGCGATGATCTGCGACACGCTGTCCGCGGCGGGCTTCTCGACGATGTACGGCTTGTTGAACAGCCGCCGCAGTTTATCGTGCAACGCCTCCGCCGCCATCACGTTCGCGCCGTTCGCGTCCGCCCAGGCCGCCACGCTATCGGGATGCGGGGCACGCTTCATCTTCCCCTTTTCATCCTCGATCTCCACTTCGTCGCGGTTCATGGATTTGAAGCGCTGGAACCAGCCATCCCGAAACGACGTGTACAACGCGTTCAACGTGGTTGGCGTGGTCTCTTTCAGATTCAACTCGCGCGTCAACATCTCGATGTCACTGGACGAAATATCGGACATGGCGATCTCGAGATTGAAATCGGGGACTTGACCGCGGATGGTCGCGCCCGCGCCCAATCCCACCACGTTCACGCGTGACTTGAACTTGGTCTTCAGTCCCGTCACGGCGTTTTTCGTGTCTGACGCGATATCGTCAAACCCATACTCGTTGTGCATGTCCAGCACCAGCACCGACGCTTTGCCGTAGTGCATCAGTCCCGCCAGCACGAGCCGCGTCAAAAACGACTTGCCCGTGCCCGTCGCGCCGAACACGCCTGACGACCTCTGCACGAACTTGTCCAGGTTGACGCACACGGGATGTCCCTGCTCGCGCGTGTACCCGATGATGAAATTACCTTCTTCATCTGGTTTCCCGAAAATCTCGCCGATGTCTCCCTCGCCCGCCAGATAGACCTGCGCGTGGTGCGGCGGCACATTCTTGACGGGCAGAATGCGCGGTTGCTCCGCGAGTCCCGCGTCGATCTTGCCGCGCCACTGCTTGTACTCGGGCGTCCCAGGCTCGGGACCGATCTCCAGCATCAGGTTGGGCAACACTTCGAGATTTGCGTAGAGAGTCTGTCCGTGTAAAGCCTTCGCGATCTGTGCGGGGAAACGCACCTCGGTCTGCTCGTCCGCGAAGCGCGGGTCGGTCGCGCCGAGCTGGATGTCGGTCACGATGCCGTAGTAGTTCCAGTCCCCGCTCTGGATGACGACGAACGCGCCCTCCTGAATCGCCTGCGAGGAGACCGTCAGCCGCACGCGGAAGTTTTCTTTCAATCCGCCGCCAACCAGGTAACCGATTTGAGTTCTAGTTTGCATAAAACCTCTTTTTAAACAGTAGAGTAGAGGAGCAGGGAACATAGTTTAGGCTACGGAGTACATCTGTGTCCGGGTTTCCCCTTTCGTGGCTCATTTACCGTATGCCATGCCATGCGCCCTGCTCCCCCCTCCTCGA
>Ga0210036_1005877_pt1 | contig 10410 bp, 10 predicted proteins | sample CryGeymeta201515_FD_185469 | JGI IMG/M metagenome (GOLD analysis project Ga0210036, IMG submission 185469) | Groundwater microbial communities from Crystal Geyser aquifers in Utah, USA - Crystal Geyser metaG 2015-15 (SPAdes) (version 2) | ecosystem: Environmental > Aquatic > Deep subsurface >... | reverse complement strand
CACCCCCCGATAAGAAAGAAGAACATGATCACAAGCATGATGCCCCAGGGGGGGAGAGGAAGGCCCACTACCCAGCCGGACAAGGTGTTGGGGATGGTGGTCACCGCCAGGAAATGGCCGAATACCGTTGCTCCTGCGACGATCATGAGAATCATACATGTGGTTCTCGTTGAAGAATAGAGGGCCTCTCTAAATCCTTTCCATGAAAGCTGTCCGCTTACAAGGGGAATGAGCACTCCCCCTAACGCTCCTATCGCCCCTGCTTCGGTTGGCGTGAAAATACCCATGAAAAGTCCGCCCATCACCAAAATGAACAGAAGGAGCACCTCAATAAGACCGGAAATGGCCCTGATTTTCTTTTTGAAACCCTGATTTTCCACACGTGGCGCTATCTCGGGTTTCAAGGTAACCCAAATATAAATGGTCAGGATGAATAGTATGGAAAGAAGGATTCCCGGAAAGATCCCGGCCATGAAGAGCTTTCCTATGGACTGCTCGGTCATGATGCCGTAAACAATAAAGATCACGCTGGGCGGGATGAGAATGCCCAGGCTTCCTCCGGCCGCTACCGTCCCTGTTGCCAGCTCGTCGCTATACTTGAGCCTCTTCATCTCCGGCAGAGCCACCGAGGCCATGGTAGCAGCCGTTGCATTCGTGGAACCGCAAATGGCGGAAAAGCAGGCACAGGCACCTATCGTTGCTACAGCAAGGCCTCCCTTAAAATGTCCGAACCAGATGAATGCGGCGTCGTAAAGCTTGCGGCTGATTCCCGTGTAGAAGAGGACCTGTCCCATGAAGACGAACAGGGGGACAACGGTCAGGTCGTAGGAACTGAAGACCGTATAAAAATCTTTGATGATGATATTTAAAGCCGCTTCGGGTGAAACAAGAAAGCCGAAGCCCAGCAGACCCACGAGGGCCATGCAGAAGGCTACAGGAAATTTCGAAAACAGAAGTGCGATGAGGATGAGGACGCCGATTATGCCTATGTGTATTGGATTCATTAACTTGCTCTCTTCGTCCAAATGTGAAGAAGATTAGCTAGAATGGCGAAGCAGAGTAGGGAAAAACAAACCGCCATGCAGTATAGGATAGGATAGAAGGGGAGGAGCAAGGTCGGCGTGACCTCTCCGGCCGCTTTCATATCCCATGAGAGAAGAATCGCCTGCCGGACCAGCACGAGAAAAAGTGAGATGCCGAGGAGATGGGTAAAGGTTTCGACTATAAGTTGTTTGCCTCTGGATAGGCTCTGGATAAGAATCTCAACGGCTACATGCCCCTTTTTCAGCATGGTATATGGCATGGCAAAGGAGACCAGGACAGCGCCCATAAGACTCACAAGGTCATAGGCTCCGGTAATCGGGTTGTTGAAAAGGTATCTCATAAAGACATCGGCACAGGTGAGCAGCATCATCACCACAAGCGAGGCAGACGCTACCATGTTGAACAAGGAACTAAACCCCGTAACCGCTTTCTCGAAAAAGGACACTTGCATGACGATCTGAAGCTCCTTTCTTAAGCTGCAGGATAAGCCACCTTGCCTGGAATGTCAAAAACAAAGGGGGCCGTTTCGGTACTCAGGGAAAGGGGCGGACCAATCTCCTCAGGTGACCTCGTAAACTGTTATGATGACTTGATCAGGCAGCCTTTCTCCCGTAGCCACGGTGACGATCCTGTGCAACCACTGATATTTCGGCGCGCCTGTTTCGAAAACGGGCCTGGTTCTGAAATAATACTTGCTTGGATGAACCTTTTCTCCTCTGGCCAGCCGCCCCATGACTTCCTTCGATCCGCTTCTAATCCCTTGATTCAAGACATAAATCAATGCTCCGTCATCCGTCTCGAGGGTGTATCTCGCCTCCAGTTCCGCGGCGCCGTCCGTGCGAATGACCTGCCAGTCCGCACCCCCGGGCAAGACCTTGCCCGAGAGTCGAGGGCCTTCGAAGGCCCCTCCTTTAATAGGGATGATCCTTCTTTCTCCATAGGGAGTGCTTCCGACAACTAAAGGCGGACCCACCTGAACACTGGAGGTGTAGAGCAGTTGAAGGGATGGTTCAATGGAAACCTTTCTCAGTTCTTTCGGTGCCATGGATGCCTCCACTCAGGTTTATATGAAAATAGACAGTCATAGCTGCGTAGCCTGTCCCGGACCTCGATCCGGGAGCTGCTATCCAGTCCTTGTCCCGGCCTTCGCCGGAATGACGACCTGGATTCCGGATCGAGTCCGCAATGACATGCGGCATTCTCATTCTTCGTTGTGCCCCAGTTGGGCTTGAGGGTTAGATGATAAGAAATCGCTTTTTATGGAAGAGAGTATGTTGAAGCGACTTTTGGTGTCAAGAAAGAATCTACCTCAGCTTATGCGGCACTTTCGTGTTATAAAATAAAATGATGCGTAAGCATGCTATTATACCAACTCTGTTTGAATGGGGTATTGACGGGGGTCAGCTTCTGTGCCAGGAAAAAAGAAGCCTTGGAGGGTCAAGCAAATCGGCCGGGGATGGGACTTGCAGGATAACTCCTTCTGCCCCTGGCTTGCGTCTGGAAGAATGCGGCAAGAGTGAGGAGGGGATTTAAGAGAAATGCTTAACACATTGGGGGGTATCACCTTTGATGCCTACGGCACACTTGTCCAGTTGGAAAACCCTTTTGAACTACTCCGGGAAGCGCTCAAAAGGAGAGGATATGGCGTACCCCTTGAAGTGGTCAGGGAGGCTTTCGTTCAAGAGATGATCTATTATAGGGCAAATCATATGGAGGGGAAAGATACCGATAGCCTCTATGCCCTAAGAAAAAGGTGCGCTTCTTTGCTCTTCGATTCTCTGAGAGAGAGAGGGTACGAATGCGATCTCAGGGCCGATGAGCGGGTTACGGTTCTTATTGAATCCATCCGGTTCAGGCCCTTTCCGGAGGCGGCTTACGTCCTTTCCTGGTGTCATTCCCAGGGCATTAAGACGGCGGTAATATCAAACTGGGACTGCTCCCTGCCCGCGATCATTCATGGACTTTATCCGGGGAATAATTTCCAAGCCATCCTTGTGTCCGCCATCGAAGGCTTTGACAAGTCAGGCCCGGAGCTTTTTATCCGGGCATCCGAAGAATTGGACGTTCCGGCGCAGAAAATACTGCATGTAGGAGATGATCCTGAACATGACGTCGCATCTCCCTTAAAGGCAGGGTGCAAGGCGGTTCTGATTGAAAGGGATGGCGGTTTCGCGGAGGGCTTATCCAAAGAAAAGATTCGATCTCTTACAGAACTTCCGGATATCGCAAACCGTCTTTTCAACATCCCTTAGACATGCCGGATTTGGGATGTGACATAGGCTTGCCCATGGATGTCCGCTTATGCTAAATTAAAAAAGTCCTAGGTGTGACTCAAAAAAAGAGGAGATAAGCTGATGCTTGCACTAATCGCCAGATTGACGGTTAAAGAAGGAAATGAGAAGAAGTTCGAAGAGACTATGAAGGGGGTGGTTCCAAAGGTGAGGCAGGAGCCTGGCAATCTTGCCTACACCATGTGCAGGATAAAGGATAATCCCAGGATCTTTGTCTTCTATGAGGAATACAGGGATGATGCGGCCTTTTCCGCCCACAGAAAGAACCTGAAGGAACTTGGCGTTGATCTTGCGTCCATGCTGGACGGCCCCCGGTGCTGGAGTTTCTCGATAAGCTTGCCGGTTAGCTATAAAAAAGGGCATGCATAGGGCCGGTGTGAAAATGAGGCAGCGACTCTGATAGCGATACCGGCCGCGAAGCGTTTTCATGGCTGTGGGTGGTCTCTTTGCCCTAAATATTTGGCATATACCTTGCTTATCTTTTTACGATTGGGTCAGCGTACCTGCATGGAGATTATACTGTTTTCTTCGATGCTGATCCTGAATCGGGTCGAAGTAAGGGATTGAGTTTTGATGCTGAAACCCTCGGGGAAGGAGTGTTGGCAAGTCCTACGATCCTACTTGTTTTCATTCTAGGAGGAGAGAGTAATGACGTTTCTTGACAAGATTATCCTCTTTCTATTTATCGGACTTTTTTCTTTTCTTAGTCCTGTAGATGGAAATACCTACCCGTCGTTTCCTTTCCAAAATGAACTTCTGATGACTGGGGCTTACCCTGAAGTAATCGAAGAATTTTCGTCCCATTCTACGCTGGGATGGCAATTAGGCAGTCCCATACCGGAAGAAAATGGTTATCCGGATCGTTGGGCGCACTGTGGATCGGGAGTAAGCAGGGGGCTCCTGTGGCTTTTTGGCGGCAGGACGGATGCTGACTGGAAATTTTTGGCCAGGGTTGGGACCTATGATCCGTTCGAGGGCCTCTGGAGTCTTGATTATCCCGCCCTTGGAACAGGAAGGGCCTATCTTGCCGGAGCGGCAAATGAAGCGGCCATCTATGCGCTTGGCGGCACAGATGAATCCAATGTTTATATCGAAAATGCCTTTGAGGGGCTGGATGTCAGCGGTGGCAACAACTGGATATCCATGGCCCACCTTCCGGAGGAGAGGAGTGACGGCGCGGCGGTAATCTACGGCGATAGCCTTTACTATATCGGAGGGACGAAAAGCATTTGGACTCCGGATGCCGCCTCCCCGGTGATAGCGGAAACTAATTTATGGCGTTACAATATGGTCTCCGGGAAGTGGATTACCAATCTAAAACCTTCACCTATAGGCCTTGTCTATATCTCGGCTGCTGTTGTCAAGGGGAAGATATATATACCTGGAAATGATCTGGGTTCAAAGACTTATATTTATGATATCGCTAGTGATACATGGCTTCCTGAGATAGCTGCTCCTGAGTCTATGCTGCCCTCCATATACTATCAGTGTATAGCGGTGGGAGACCAGATATGGAGGATAGGGGGGCTTGTCATGGAGGGAGGCTTCGCAGTTACTAATGAGGTCTGGGTTTTGGACACTGTGACTGGGTTATGGAGCAAGAATCCTTCTTCCATGAACATACCCAGAATGAGTTTCGCAGCAGGTATTGTGGGTACAAGGGTTGTTGTCGCGGGGGGTATAAAGGAGATCGTGGTTCAAGAGGATACTCATGTTGACTTTATTTCTACAAACACAACGGAGTTTCTTGAACTTGCGGACGCTGACTCAGATGGTATCCCCGACCTGGTCGAGCAGGCCGGATGCACTGACCCAAACGATGCTGACAGCGACGATGACGGCATACCAGACGGGGTTGAGGATGCTAACAGAAACGGGACTGTTGACCAGGGAGAAACAGACCCATGTGACAGGGATTCGGATGGAGACGGTATCAAGGACGGTACAGAGCTGGGCTACAGCCTTGCCATGGTCGGATCCGATACGGATTTGATTAAATTTCAGCCTGATCTAGACCCTGCGACCAAAACAGATCCTCTTAAGTCTGACACTGACGGAGACGGCCTTACAGACGGTCAGGAGGATTTCAACAAGGACGGAAGGGTTGATTATGGCGAATTTGATCCTAATGCCTGGAGCGTCTATTATGTGGAGCAGGGCGCTACCTGTGGGGGAAGAGAACACTGTTTTTCTGACATTCCATCGGCCATAACCGAGGCGGTTACCCACGTTCTGATAAAGGTAAGAGAAGGACAATTCAACAAGCCCGTTACCGTGGCTGCCGGCAAACAAATTACCCTTTCAGGGGGGTACAATTCGGCTTTTTCTGCCAACCCGGGCGAGACCGTGATACCCATGTTAACTTGCGAGGGAGGCCTGGCAGGCCTTGATAAGATTACAATAGGCACGCTTTCCAAGTGATCATCCTTAGAGCCAATTGCAAAACCATGACTACGCTTAATTATGGCGAAGCCTTTCCCGGACCCCGATCCGGGAGGCGGAATCGATAACGCATTGATTTACAGATAGACTGGATTCCCCGATCAAGTAGGGGAATGCCGAAACTGTGAATTTTGCAGTTGCTGATTTTCCACTCCTCCCTGTGATCTGAGCAAAGACTGGTACCAAAATGAAAAATTTCTCCTTGCAATTTATTTTAGTGCAATTAATATGACTGGCATGTCAGTCAGTGAACAAAAAGAGACGACCAGGGACCTTATAGTGGAGGCGGCAGTTGAGGTGTTCGGCCGGAGCGGCTTCCAGAAGGCAAGGGTATCGGATATTGTGAGCTTCGCCGGAGTAGCGCAGGGGACGTTCTATCTCTACTTTCCATCCAAGGAGGCGATCTTCAGGCATATATGCTCCGTCTTCATGGAGAAGTTTAGTGAGGTTTTTCATAGTACCGCTGAACTCTTCGAGGGTGCGACAGCAAAGGAGATAGAGTCGAAGGTGGCAGGCTTTATAAGTGAGCTTCTCGCCATCTACAAGGAAAACAGAAGGGTTGCCGAGATCCTCTTTCGTGAAGGGGTTGGGCACGGAGGCATTTTTAAGGAGATATACGAGGACATATACCTCCATTTCCTCAAACTTATAGAGGAAAGGGTAAAGGTGGGGCTTGCCCGCGGAATACTCGGATTTGAGGATGCAAAAAAGGCCGCGGTATTCATGCTGGGCCTCTTTGAAAGAAGCGTGTTCTATTTTCTATCTCTCAAGCAGGACATAGATGAAAAAGGACTTTCAAAGGCAATGGCGTCATTTATATTGCACGGGCTCTCCCTGGGCAGGAGTGAGGTCTAACGCCTTTAAAAGAATGCCTTCTTCGATGTTATTCCGCTCATTCGACTTTTATATGAAAATCCCCCTTCGCTTCACTCCTCCCCCTCGACGGGGGAGGGAGGGGTGGGGGTGATTTTCATCTTTCGTTGTGCCCCATTTGGGCATGGCTGGTAGAGAAAAGGATTGAGCAATCTACATATTTCGTTGTGCCCTTCACAGACATGGGGGGTTAGGCAGGCTACTTCTGAAGCCCTTGATTAGGTCATAAGCTTAAACTGCTAATGACTGACGCGTCAGTCTTAAGCTAAGAGGTTAATAGTATATATGGATTTCATTGGAAGACTTATAATGCCGATTTCCAGACGCTGGATGCTTGTAGTTTCGGTTGTTGCCTTGCTCAGCATACTAGCGGCCTGGTCTCTTTCGCGCCTTCGTATAGAAAACGATCTCATGTTCATGCTCCCTGATGATAACAGGGTGAAGGTCTTCTATCAGGATATGGAGGAAAGGTTCGGAAGTTCCGCAGGCATTGCCATCGCCATTTCATCCTCAGGTTCGATATACAATTACGATCTTCTTAAAAGGATCGGAATTGCTGGAGATCGCATTAAACAGGCAAATCTTCGCATACCCGCGGACAAAATCCGCTTGATCCTGGATTCCGGAATTGAGCAGGCCCTTCTAGTGGCATCCTATCTTAACTCAAGAATTCTTGAGGGGGCTTCGGCCTCTGAGTTGGGTTCGGAGTTCCTGGACGCTGCAAGCCTCTCGCAGTCACTCACAGATGCATTTCCATTTTTTCTGGATCAGTCCCAAATGGAGTCCATTTGCAGCGAGACTGCCCGCCTCGTATCAGACAAGGCTGCTTCAGACGGCAGGCTGGCTTCACGGCTGATTGAGGCCGTCACTTCTCCAAAAGACAGGCGTGGCCGGATAAGGGGTTTGTGGGTTGAAGATGTTGTGTCAATTGCTGAAACAGACACAGTTTGGCCTGAATTAGAGAGTAAGGCATCCCTCCACTGCCTGTTCAGGGACTATCATCTTAAGATTACCCCAGATTTGGATGCCTTTCTGGATCATCTTGTTGAAAGGGGCTTCAGAAGCGCTGAAGGGCTCCTCAGTATCCTTGCTCCTGAAAGCAGGGAATTGGAGGAAGCGGGATTTCCTCTGGATTTCATAGAAACGCTAAGAAGTTTGATTGATATCAATTCGGCTGAAGAGATCATCAAAGAGATAAGAATCGCGCCCAAACAGATCAGGGTCGGGCCTCTCATGCAGCGTGCGGATGCACTTGATAAAAGGGCTCTTTCTTTTCTGAGAGAGCGCCTTAAAGCCTGGCCCATTTTTGATGGTATCCTTCGCTCATCGGATGAAAAAAGTACCCTGATCCTTGTAAGGACCGCTCCTAATCTCGACAAGGAAAACAGGGCTCTTCTCCTCCTGGAGATAAAAAGGATCATCAGCGATGTCTTCGGGGGATCAGGCTTCGAGGTTCACATAGCCGGAGAGCCGGTGATTGATGAAGAGGTCGCAGATCTCATGACAAGGGATGTGAAAAGGCTTCTTCCAATAGTAATTGCTATTGTCACGCTTATTCTGGCTGCCTCCTTCAGGTCTGTTGCGGGTGTGGCATACCCGATGATAACCGTGTTACTTTCTCTCCTCTGGTGTCTTGGGACCATGGCATGGCTTGATGCGCCCATTTCCGTGGTGTCAACGGTGATTCCGGTCCTAATGGTGGCAGTAGGTTCCGCTTACGGCATCCACATAGTCCATGAGACGATTAGAGAAAGCCTTCATGAGCCGGACAGGGTATCTGCCGTATCCGCGGCTCTCAGGATCGTAGGCAGGGGGGTGCTTGTAGCCGGGGCAACAACCATAGCCGGATTTGCATCCCTCGGATTCAACCCCATAGTTCCTCTAAGGGATTTCGGGATCTTTATTGCGGCGGGTATCCTCTTTGCCCTCCTCATATCCTTTTATCTTATCCCCTCGCTCTTGGTCAGGTTCGGCGGGAAAGTAACCGGTGAGAGAACCGCCAGAACAGGCTCTATGGACAGAATCTCCGGCAGACTTCTTGACGGGATAGTGGGTGCCTCGTCCAGGCATCCGTGGATCGTGCTTCTTTCAGCCCTGTTTCTTTTCGGGGCGGGAGCCGCAGGCATTGCCTCTCTAAAGGTTGAGGTAAACAACATAACCTTTTTCAAGAAGGATGCCCCCATCAGGAAGGCCGATTCTTTCATAAACGAGAACTTCTCCGGTACGGTAAGCCTGAATGTCGTCTTTGAGGGGAAAAAGCGGTACGCAGTTCTTGATGAATCTGTTCTAAAAGTGTTTGACACCCTTTCAGATGAGATAAAAAGTTCAAATCCAGAGGTGGGTAAGGCCATCTCCGTCACGGACTTCATCAAGAAGATGAACAAGACCTTCAATTTCAATGATCCTTCCTTCTATCGGCTTTCCGCAGCAAGTGATCTCGAGGGTGAAAAGGGAGAGCATGCGCTTATAAGGCACTATGCCTCCTATCTTGACAAGTATCCCAGGAAAGACATCAGGCCTTACATAGACGAGGAAAAGAAAACAGCCGTGTTGCAGTTCCAGGAGATATCTTGAGAACCGGTTCCCATACGCTCTGCCAGCTTGAACCATTGAATACAGAGAGCCTTGGGCATCCTGGATCGCGATTGACTCATGGGCATTAGAAATTATATGTATAGGTATATATGCAGTTGACATGTGCAGGTCTGAAGCGTAGGCTGATCCATAGGAAAGTCCAGGAGAGCCATTATGGAAGAAGTTAATGCACTGAAACTGAGGAACAATTTGGGGGAGATACTGGATCGCTTAAATTCCGCAGGTAGTCCCATTCTAATAAGCAAGGGAAGGAAGATAAGGGCTGTTCTTGTTACTCCGGAGGACTTTGAGAGAAGATTCCTTGATGTCAAGGCCAATGAGGAAAAGGAGCTCTTCCTTAAGGTAGTCAGGTCATTACGCAGGAAGAAGAAAGGGAATATAGAGAGCGGGGAAGCGTTGAGGCTTCTGAGGGGATATAGACAATGATCTGGGTCTTGGATGCCTCTGTGGCCCTTAGATGGCTGATAGAAGATGAGGCCCATGTCAACGCCGATGAAGTACTCAGGCGCATTGTTGCTGAACCATACCGATTCGCGGTCCCTGAGCTTTTCGCTTTCGAGGTTTTTTCAGTGCTGAATCGTATCCATCCTCAGGCAGTCAAGGCTTACACGATGGGTATAATTCCTATTCTGCAAGGTGGCATCTTGAGACAGCCTATGACTGAAGGACTGGCTATCAAGGCAGGCCGCTTCGTCAGAATGGGGCTAACCGGATATGATGCCTGCTATGCGGCCCTTGCCTTAGATATTGGAGGTTGCTGGCTGACCTTTGACCGGAAGGCCCACCACCTCATTGAAAAGGAGAATATGTCATGGCTCATATCGGACTCCCTGCCATACGGATGGTGAGGGGCATTTCATTTAAAACAAGGGACTCAGAAGCGAGGATATGAAGCCTGAAGCCGAAAAGTCCGCTAAGGCCTATATACTGGTCATTGACGATGACCCTGTGACCCTCAAAAACATCCGGCGAATACTTGAAAACGATGGTTACTCGGTTTCCACCTTCAGCGATCCGGAACGGGCTCTCAAGAGGATGGATGAGAAGGTTTATGACCTTGTCGTAAGCGATGTCAGGATGCCGGGCCTTGACGGCCTTTCCGTCGTGGAGAAGGTCAAGGGCCGTTTTCCCCTTACTGAGATAATCCTAATTACAGGATACGCCA
>Ga0210036_1005871_pt1 | contig 10424 bp, 9 predicted proteins | sample CryGeymeta201515_FD_185469 | JGI IMG/M metagenome (GOLD analysis project Ga0210036, IMG submission 185469) | Groundwater microbial communities from Crystal Geyser aquifers in Utah, USA - Crystal Geyser metaG 2015-15 (SPAdes) (version 2) | ecosystem: Environmental > Aquatic > Deep subsurface >... | reverse complement strand
AGCTCCCATGGGTACTACAGGGGTCTGTAGTGCCTATAGGGGCTTGTTAACCAGTGGTAAGCCGGTTGTAGAGCCGGCTTTAGAGCATCATGGTGACTGATAACACGTAAAAAGCTAGTGTGGAGACATAAAGAGTAAATATGAATATTATGATAATAGGAGTAAACTAGACTAGTGTGTGGATACAGAGCAAGCATAGGCACACGACCTAATAGAGTAAGACCTAACTCCTGAGTCCTATCATCGTCCCTAACAGGAGACAAGGTAAACTGCCGTAGTCCACCTGGGCTTAATTTGCCTGCCCGCTAGACGCCCGTCTCGAGGCGGGCACAAATTGCTGCCTTAATTTTTTATTTCGTGATCGACCTACAATTATGATTGGGTATCATTATCATTATTTTTCGTCATATCTAGTCATATGTTGGTTGGTATGCTCAGAATAGGCAAGCACTCAGTACATCTGAAATCCGAAGCCTGACGCTGTATTCTTTCAGGAAACAGACAAGAAAATGTTGGGTTGGATGCAATTGACAACCTTGCTGAAAATGGCTTGGCCTGAATTCTACATCCCTACGGATTGGCCCTTCTAGTGCTAGTATGCATTTAGTGGCAGGAATCAGTGTTTGTTTCTGCTACTTCCAGCTCTTGTGTTTGCAACTTTTTAACTGAATCGAACTGTTGTATTCATAATACTATTATAGCCACTGCAGAACATACCAGACTCGTCGTTCGGTGTTAGAGTACTAACATTTGGTAGACAATCCGAAATGTGCCATCCATGTATGTTGAATATCATCAAGAGGTTTCTCCCAAGTCCTCGATAATTTGTTTTAGTTTTTCGCAGCTCTCTTCGAGTCGATTGGCCTCCAAACGGATGCAGACAGAGTTGGCACAATTGGACGACACGATTTCCTCGCAGAGCTTGATGCGTTCATTTTTTATTTCAAACGCTCCAGGAGAAATGATATTCAGTTCCTCTTCGTTGGGACTCACAGTCACTTGAAGTGCTTGAGGATTGAAGCTCAGCGATTCACGGACAATTCTCTCTGTTGCCATGACACGTTGGCCAGTATATCCACCAACAAGATTCACTACCACATCTGCCTTTGCCAAGGTATCTTCTTGCCACCCCATCCAGTCTTTTCCAACAATATCTGTCAAGTCACCGCCGTCCTGTTTTGAGAACAAATCGATGGGGTTTTAGTTAAATCTCCTTATATTGCGGTCTCCTGTCTCTAATCGTACTAGGTAATAGGTAGTAGGTAGTAGGTAGTACTCTACGAGGTCATCAGATTATTAGACTATTAGTGTACTTACCCAATCGCGGATCGATACATGAGGGTGCTTCTTTAAAAATGACAAGCCCACAAAACCAAACGCGTCAGTAACACGGTTCGGAGCCGATGCCAGAAAAGAATTACGTGAAAGGATTGTAATCCTGTGCTTCGGTAGCTTGGAAGCCAGGCTCTTTCCTACTTCACCGGAACCCCCGGCTAACACCACATTCAAAGCCGAGACAACATGACAAGGAAGAAAATAGAATGATACTGCGAACCAAAAGAAGATTAATGTGTTAGGTGGAAAGTGCATCGTTAAATACTATGGATTGCTATCGCCCTTTCATCGGCCACCATGTCGGCCACCATACCATTATTTCTATGACCTTCACTCACGTCAACATGAAAGAAAAAATTAATGATACTCGAGTATTTCGAGACAATAAATTATTAGGGTTCAAGTTTTTAAAATTTGGTTTCTGTCTCACTACCGTTGCTGTTGCAAAAGAGCATTTCGAACCGCATCCACGTCCGCTAATGCCTCCCACACGGCGCTAGGGACACTATTAGCAGAAGAGACCCGAGGGTATCCAGGTTGTTGCACTTCGGCTGTTCGAGCAACCGACATGACAAACTCTTGCAATTTGGCTACACTATATCCTAGTCGAGCGGCCAGCTCCTGCGATTGTTGCAGAGACAGGGTGGATTGAGATGCCTGACCCGGCTGAGCAACTAGCTTTTGCGGTAGTTGTTGCTGCATTGGTTGTTGCAGCTGTTGTTGTTGTTGTTGTTGTTCAGAAAGCACCCAGCCATTGGCATTTGGTTCAAGTATGACTCTGTTGCCGCTGACGTCGTAGTCCACCATATAGTTTCGTTCCTCTGCAGAAGAGGCATGATCTCGTTTGAACCCGTTCCATCCAGTAACCAACTTTTCCTTCCAAGCATCGCTGCCCGTCGCCAATTTCCCGACTCCTTGCTCTAAACCTTGTCGAAGCGATTTCATGGAATTTATGGAAAAAACTGCTGATAGGTCATCGCTTAATCCACGGGCCATGGATTGCTGCTGCCGTGGTTGCTCTGCGAAAACGTAACCAGATTGTAACGGGTTTTGATCCGAATACTGTGAGAGCCTACTGCCTGGATTGTTCGATGGTTGCATCTGGGTGCCGTCTGGCTGTGGTTGAGAGGATACCACGTCATGGTGCACGAGTTGGTATTTTTGCAACTCCAGCAATCCTCTGAGACGTGTCACGAGTGGTTCAATATCATCCATGGCTGGCATATTCATGAGCAGATTCATAACTCGATGGTGTTGCGATGCTTGAGTGTCGTCTGGTTTGGTCTCCAACAATTGATCGCGGCAAAGTAAAATGCGACAGGCAGCAGTCGTCTCTAGAATGGCCATCCATTCCCAATTCTCCGATACCAACTCGATAAATGTATCCCAGAGCATAATGACATTCATGGTACCCGATATTTCTCGTGAAAACAGTAATCTGATCCATTTGGTGCAATAAAGCTGTGGAGGAACCGACAGACTGAGCAACAATGGGCAAAGCTGATCTTGCAACCCATGATGAGTATGCTGTTGCTTAATCTTGGCCAAAATAGAATGCGACATTTCTTGCAAGGGCTTAGAATTAGAAGATGTTTTGACATCGAATGCTTGGCGCATATCCGAGAGGATAGAACGCAGTATACTATACAAGGCTGGTTTATCGAAAACGGAGAGCACAGGTGTGGATTGTGTCGCACTTTGCCCGACGTCGGCCTTATCTAGTTGCAGGACCAACCAAAGATAGGATGCAACTTCATGCATTCCTTGTCGATATCCAATATGAGGATTCTCTTGAGAAAAGATGTACAATACTTCACGGAGAGCATCGGTCCAGTCCTTTCGCCGTTCATCGGAATCGGACGTCCAAGCAATAATACCAGGACTAGGAAGTCTGTGCAAATCCTTATCGATGATGCTCAGCTGCAATGAGAATAAAGGCAACATGTAAATTGTTAGACGAGGTTGTAAACTATTAAAAATTTAAAAAAGACAAAACCATAATCAAAATGAAACTATCTGGATTCAACTCACCGTGTCCGTATCGGGAGCCTTTGTTGTCTCTTCACTGTCGCCTGTGTATTTTGTTTCATTTTTGTGCCCGTCCAAACCTCGATTTCTGCGAGCCTTTTCTTTCCGATACTTCAAGTCGAGCTCTTGTCGTCGCCTTTCTTGAGCTTGCTGTTCCATCAGCATGGCCTGGAGTGGGTCAATCATGGCTGTTGCTATTGCTGTTGATGCTGACGCACTGCTTAACGGATCTATTTCTCCTCCTCCTCCTCGCTGCAAATTCACATCCACGAGGAGGACGCCATCTTCTTGATTCACCTCCAATGGCACGTCATTTTCATTGGAGGCCAGTTCATCGTCTTTTATTTTGGCTTTGAAATGATCGTGATAAGTAGCCTTCAATTCTTCGTAGTGAGACTGCTCGTCCTGGAGCAGTGTTTGATTTTGCTGGATTACATCCTCCAGCGAGAATACAACATCATCAGCAAATGCATTGCTAGTGGTAGATTGTAGCAATCCAAGACGTAGCCGCCACTTTATCGAACGAGGGAGACGTCCATAGTTAGCGATATCCCTTTTGGGGTCCGGTTGCTGCGCCATAATGAAGAAGGTTTATGTTCATGAAGTCATCAGATTTCCACGGAATCGTAGTATCACAGCAAACCTACTAGCTCGATCTACAGTACTATTCGCTATGATTGTGTTGTGGCTAGCTAGCACAAGTACCTCGCTTCTGCTAGTAGCCTAGTACAGTAGTCTAGACTAAAAAATCTACCGTGCTGTATTCTACACGAGGATTGCACTCCGTTATTAGGGTTAGCGGCGATGCGAATTGGATTTAGTAGGACACCATTCGAAGCAAGAACAAGTGAAGTAGTGTAGTCTACAGACTTGTCTACTCCTATCAATCTGCTCAACTATTATTATTTACAATAGGAGGCAAAGACAAGCTATTACATACATTTCTATAATTGTGTCTTTCGTTCCTTCTCTAGCTCAGTTCGAGCTTGTACTGCTTCCTGGCTCGTCAATGCATCCAATTGTTCCATCTCTTCCGATTTCAACGCAAAGTGCGTTACCTGAAAATTTTCCTGTTGATGTTTGAGACTGGATGACATGCTCAAGACGATCAAATCTTTTTGCATCGACCAGCGAATCATGACCTGTCCCGGAGTCACAGAATGTGACTTGGCAATGCTTTGGAGGACCTCATTCTCTTGAAGGACAGCACCTCCTCGATGCATGGCCTTGCTGGCGGCGACTGCCATGTTAGCCTTTGTTTGAAAATAATTGATGTCTTCCGGTCGGTACATGAACGGGGACACCTCGAACTGATTGACAACCGGAGGGATTGTCGCCGTTTGCATCAACCTTTCATACTCGTCGATCGAAAAATTGCTCAATCCAATCGCTCGGATGTGCCCCTCTTGTTGCAGCAACTCTAATTCTCGATACGTATCGACAAAATAGCCCGGTACGGGCCAGTGTATCAAGAATAAATCCCAATACAATGCTTGTGTATCAGCAGTCGTTTCGCCGTCAGCAAAATTCAAGTCTTCGAGACTCTGCATAACACTGGCCCGTACCGCTGCACGACCCTGCTTTTGAGCATCGTTCCACACTTTGCTAGTCAGAAAAAACGTGCTACGGGGAATTCCACTCGATCGTAAGACTCGTCCTAGCGTGGCTTCGTTATTGTAGTAGGTAGCTGTATCGAAATGACGATATCCAGTTTGCAGCGCATTCTTCAAAATGAGTTCGCCTTGTTCATTGTCTGGTACTTTATAGCAACCAAAGGCTAGTTGGGGAATGACCAGAGCCTGTCCTTCTTTCCGAACGATGGAAAGAACGGGTCCTCCTACGTGGTTTTGGTCAATTGCTGTGGAGGTCATGATTTAAAAAAGTTGAATGTCTAATTAACGGGGATCACAATCTTGCCATGATCGTTCGTCAGCGAAGCACATTTTTTTATTGTGTGGAAAATTGAATGTTGAAAGCAAAAGCATCATCGGATCATCATCTTTCGTGTCGATGAAAGATTTTTTGGATTCAGAAAAATACCCCTAAATATAACCCTATACGGAAGAAAACCAACAGCTTGAAAATCTAAAAGGTAGGAGTAGATCGCTATTCGAGGAATCCCTCATCTCCACTATCAATTACAGTAGCTAGTTGCAGAATGTTATACCTTTTTAAAAGGCAACACCCATTGAATTCGGCTGATACTGGGGAACCTCTCCTCGATAATCAGTACCCGCCAATATATCTTGCCCCATCATCATAATATCAATAACGTTGGAGTATTCGTTCATGGATTGCAAGACGGCTTTATGGAGACCCGCTGCCAGTGCTGACTTTCGTATTCTCCATACATCCAATTGCTGACTGGATGGAGATGTTTTGTCTTCCCTCAAAAGATCGAAGAGAATGGCAATCCCATGTCTCGATACTTCAAGGCATTCTGGCACATTCATGAGCGCCTGCACAATAATTGGTACACCGCCAAGCTCCACAGTCCTGACTTTGTTCAGTGGATTTTCATAGCTTAAAATAAAAACAGCCCACGTAGACCAATTGACGACATCTTCGTGATATCGATACCAGTCCATGGTTTTCAGTACTGCCTCGAGTCCACCTTCGTCAACAATTTTGGTAGCCACATCGGCATCACCGTCGCCAAGTGCTCCGAACAACAAACAAGCTTTCCGTAGTAACTCGGCGGACTGTAGTTCCTTATCTGGGTCGGTTTCCTCTTTGGCCCGCGTAAGGGCCGCTCTGATACACTGTGCGGGAATATCTAATCCGTACGCGTCAGTTTGATGTAAGTGTCGTTGTCGTACATGTGCGTCCTTGGCCACCAATGCATGAAGTGACAATGCTGCTGCTGCGACCTGATTGTCATTGCTCAAAGAAGATCGGTAGACAATATAGGCAGCTTGCTGGCACAGCAATTCGATGTAGTGGTTAGAATTCGTAGACGGCATCGTGCTTGCTCTGTTAGTGTCAGCCTTTTGTTCTGGATCGTTTTGTTTCTGCACTTCCAACTGATGTTTCCGACGAGAATATTTCTTGGCGAGAGCTTCCATTCCGGATACAAAATGAATTCGACTCTTGCATAACAATATTATCATCTCCTCATCATCCTTCACGGCGTTTCTTTTATTTCTTGGTTTTATGACCTCCTCCCAGGCCTTTAGTTCTTCAAAGATATCGTCTGCGTGCATGATATTGTATCGAATATCTTGTTTATCTTCTTCTCCCAATTGGTCCATAGCAGATTGACAGGCGGCAAATATTAGTCCAGCTGTTCCAACGAGAAATCCCAAGAACAATCGACCACTGACAGTAGCCAATATTATTCCCAGGACAATAGCGGCAAAGGACAGGGAAACGGTTCCGTCTTGTTGAATTAAAACATTGGGCAATTCGTTTTTGGTAGTAGTAGCTTCGGCTCGCTTTGTAGACGGCATTTTCACTTGCTGACGGTGAAATCTCAAACTGGTTGCAGCTGAATGGTTTCAGAGTTGATAGATATTATTAATTGAGCTTTTAACTTTTAACTACTACTCGGAGTACTAACTACTAGACCCGCCTACTAGCTTAGTACTTGTAGTCTAGTAGTCTAGTAGCCGTCCGGTTGTTGTTTTAAAAGATGAAAAATTTCTGGTACTTAGAGATTTCTTAGTATCCCTGTCCTTAATGACAGAGTAAATTTGGGATTTTGTTTGTGCTTGTGTCATCAACGCCTGATACGGATCTGCACGACTCACAGATCAAACGATCAAACGACAACCGACACTTCGAAGCCATTCGATCGTGCGTCCTCCATTCAAGGGTATTCTACTGTTTGACAGCGTAGCAACCCACCACGACTCTGTATTGCTTCGTGTATTCAACCTGTACAGCTGGGGGTCGAAGGTAGTTTTCACTTCTCGACTTGCTTTCTCTTTGCTTTCGACTTTCGATCGAAGCCTCCAAAGAGTAATCCAATCGGCAGTACGATTGAAATCAATGCTGCAGAGATGTATTTTCACTTCTACTATTTTAGGCCAACACGGATCACGGTGCTACCCCAATCTCTCGGTTGGCTCTATTTGCCTTGCTATCAACACAAAAACAACAAATAAAAGCAATAATAATATGACAAACTTAAAAGAAAACACTCATAAGAGCGATGCCTTTCTTCCGACGATGAAAGACAAAAACTATCACAACAGGAGGAACAAACCCTTTGTGCTAAATCCTAGACTGACGACACACGTATCACGAATCAATAAAGCAACCCATCTTAGTAGCCCGCGGCAGCTCTCGCTCTTGGCAGTCCTTCGATTTCCAAGGCATCAAAGTACAAGAACGCACGTAAAGCATGGCGTTTTCGTCGAAAGAAGGACGAATCAGAATGATGTTGACAATGAGGAGAGAGAGAGAGAGTCCGAAGCACCACCTGATCACGAAAGCAAATGGGACGACGTGTTACAGCAAAGCCCCTCCTCAACCAGAGAGTTTCCTGAAGATTCTTACTTGACCCCCAAGGAGCAAGTCGAGCCTTGTAAAAATAATATCAATCGCAGCCCTCCATCCGTTCCTCTCCGCCGTCGTTCATGTTTGACACTATCGGAGATCTCGGAAACTACGGTACCAGATGATCTACTAATACCAACTCTGACGTAAAAATAAGTTATGCAAAGTTAAATAATACAAAAAGGTCCTTCCTACAGTATCCATAGATGTAGCAGTATCAGAATATACCATTCCTTGATTGCATGGTTTTAACCTTTGCACAAAACTTCGAAGATAGTATGGCAAAGTCACAGTGTCAGTTGCTTTGACGAGTAGATGCGGGAAAAATGACAATGATTGACGCCTGGATACTTCTATCTGTCGTCCTGCTTGGGTCGCTGTGCGATTGCTTGCGATACCTCTGTAACCACGAGTCCTTTTTCTTTCTCGAACAGCAGCAAGTTGGAAGCCTCCGAAGCTTTTTCATTCCCTCTCAAACCAAAGCGAATCATGCCAACGCCAACAACAAAGAGACAAGAACTATGCAAAAGTCTCCAAGTTTTTTGTATGCGTCTTGGACTGGTTGCGGAGGAATTCTGACTTTACACTTAAAAATAACGGAGGATTTGATTTTCAGCATTACTAATTCTAAAAAGTAGGTTGCTTACTGGTCAAAGACGTATGCAGGCAGGCAGGAAGGCAGGTACTATTCCTTAGAATAGAACACCCTGGGTTGCCGCTTGTACCAATTTTCGTCTCAGGGGTCCCACCTGTTGCAAGACGTTCATACCAAAACTTTTGGCATGCATAATAGGGACGTCATCAGCTTTGAACAGTTCGTGCAAGGTGTGAATGCCTAAAATAGCACTCGTATTGGCGGCGTGTCGTTTTCGCATTTCCGCTTCCAAATTATTGGTCGTGACATCCATACCCACCGCTTCCATCTTGACGAGGCTCTGTACAAGAGATTGTACCGACGCCAGTCCCAAATTCAGTCCTTGTCCAGCCATGGGATGCACAGTATGGGCAGCGTCGCCAATGAGGACCACTCTTTTGGCAGCATGATAATGAGGTACATTGCGACAAGCAAGAGGAAAGGACAACTTTGGAGAGACAAGTTGGGAAATGAGAGGAGGCGCCATCCAGGCTCTTGATGAATTAGCCGACATCATGGCACCGGCATCCTGGACGGTATCCAACACTCTTTCGACGCCAAACAAAATATTGTTAATAAGAGGCGGTGTGCTGCCACCGCTGCTAGTTCGTTCTACCAAAGGTGGCAACCTCTGTGGTCCTTGTTGTAAGAGCGAGTTCAAATGCTCTACCAGTGCGTCGTTGTCGTCTGTCATCTTCCACTTTTCGACAAGCTCGGGTGTTGTAGACCAGACGACAATAGCGTGGCGCGGAGAATGTGTGGGCAAGAGAGCTAAAGGTCCCATGCCCTTGCCGGCACCATGGACAAACTTTTGATAGGCAGTTCTTGGTAGACTATCCTCCTCTTCTAGTTCCACCGTAAATGTCAAAGCGTGACGTCCGTACTCCCACTGCATTTGTTGAACACCTAGTTCTTTTCGAATGGGGGACTGGGCACCGTCTGCTGCCACCAAGAGACGAGTCTGATGACAAGTGTTTTGAGAGGTTTTGTATGTTACCAATCCGTCGGGATTAGCAGTGGGCATCTGCAGCTTTTCAAGTGTAGAACTTGTCGTTAGAGTATTCTTAGGGTTTAACTCCAGTGGTTCCCAGAGTGCTCGTACCAAGGGTATATCTTCAACTACGGCTCCAAGTAGCTTGGGATGGTGAAGTTTGGTCTCATCAAACGGCAAGTCATCCGTGTGAAATTTCATAGTAGCCGGATTGTGGGCTTCCCAAATTTGCATGCTAGCGTATGGTCCTAATTTTACTTGCTCGGCCATTTCTGGGTTGTCCAATAATCCCAAAAACTCCAACGATTGAGGACTCAGGGCATACGATCTTGGATGAGGGATCTCTCTAGCTGGCATGGGATGTGCTGTGGGAGCATCCCGGGCTTCAATCAGGTGGACGGAAAGGGCAGGAAGTCGCTCATTTAACTGACGGGCCAGAGCACATCCGACCACACCCCCTCCTACAATTGTAACATCGGAATATTGAGTGTCTGTTGTTGCTGTTGCTTCAGTTGCCGAGGAAAACCTTCGAGACCTGGGACAAAGGTGCTTGACGTGTGCAAGGGTGGACGGTTGCTGTCTTAAGCGGCATAATACAGCCCTCATCGTAGACATCTTTGATTCTGTTGTAGCTTAAAAAGGCAAATGGCAACTCTTTTATTACAGGAAACAGTGGCATTCTGATCGGCAGCTCCATTCTCTGGGGCCAGTGAAAAAGGTGTACTTGGGTGTACTTTTTTGGTGTACCAGTGAAAAAGGTGTACTAATTCTAACCCTAAACGGTGAAAAAGGTGTACTTTTTTTCTTTAACCAAAATAAAATGCTTTTACCAAAATAAAATGCTTTTACCAAAGTAATAGTTTGACACTTGTTGAATCTTTTACCTATGTAACATCTTGCTTGGCTTGCAAGGTCTTGCAAGAAAAGAGCAAGATT
>Ga0210036_1005860_pt1 | contig 10436 bp, 9 predicted proteins | sample CryGeymeta201515_FD_185469 | JGI IMG/M metagenome (GOLD analysis project Ga0210036, IMG submission 185469) | Groundwater microbial communities from Crystal Geyser aquifers in Utah, USA - Crystal Geyser metaG 2015-15 (SPAdes) (version 2) | ecosystem: Environmental > Aquatic > Deep subsurface >... | reverse complement strand
CCCGTGATTTTTCAACATCCCGGAATTGGTGATTCGAAAAGCGTCAAACAAGCCCGGGATATGGATATCCCGGAATTTGAGAAACACAGCCCCGGGATAAATCCATATCCCGGGAATGGTGGTAACAAATGTTTCTTTTGGGACCTTCTTCGAACACATACTGTTACATAATAAGCTTACTCATGAAATCCCACAAACAGTCAGTTTCATTACGAAGAATATGAAATCCCTTCGGTGTATTCTCTGCTTGATTGTTTGTGTAGCTGCATGCCTCGCTACTTCTACTACTACATCTACTTCAAACATTGATCCATATAAAACTCTAGGTCTGCAAAAGGAGGCAAGTCAAGATGAAATACGAAGCGCGTACCGAAAGCTGTGTTTAAAGTACCACCCAGATAAAAATGGTAGCAAAAACTCTAGAGAGAAGAAAAAATACGAGGAACTTTTTAAAGAAATTCAGACTGCGAATGGATTGATTGGAGACGAAGAAGCACGACGTAATTACGATTTACGATCCCGATTCTCTCCCTACTCCTCCTACTCCCCCTTTGGGACAACAACAACAACAACAACAGCAGCAGCAGCAAGCAGAGGACAACACTCCTTTCCTCGCCACCAATTTCGAGATGAATCTGTAGATGCCTTTTACCGAGCTTTTGCTTCTGCAGCTGCAGCCAATGCAGGATCCCGTAGAACAAGCACGACGAATCCATTGTTCTCGTCGTTCACGTCCGACAATCTATTTCCGAGGAGTGGCTTTGGCAAGCCTCCCATGTTTTGGACGGGTGGTTCGCTCAAGACAGCGTACGTTCAGAAAGTCAAAGTACCACTCCAGGATCTTTACAATGGACGCAGTGCCATGGAATTTCACCTCGAGGATTCGCTCTGGAAGCGATATTCGGCTACCTTTCGGGGTGGTTTTGGCTATCTACTCCTGTACCAAAGTCTCATTTTTTCGGCTCCTCTGCTTCGATTGAATCGATGGGTAGCATTGGCCTTTAGTGCTTTTGTCTTTCATAGACACGTACCAAGACCCAGTACTTTACAGTACACTGCCAACATTCAGCCAGGATACAAGGAAGGTACCAAAATTACGTTTCGAGATGCAGAACCTGGATTTGATGTTACGTTCTTGGTAGAAGAGGATCATCACGATCGATTCGAACGAGTTGGAAACGACTTGCATACAACAGTAGAAATTCTAGCTACTCAGGCCAGAGATGGATGTACAGTTGAAGTGGAATCTTTGAATCCATCGGAAAAACCGACACTGGTAAAGTTGGTACCCAACCAAATCAAACAGACAGGAGACGTTTTGCATGTAAAAGCAGCAGGATGGCCGATACGAAAGACAGGCAATAGAGGCGATCTGGTCATCAAATTCAAAATTGTTCACAAGCTCGACCAAAAAAAGAACAAGAAACGGGGGAAAAAGAAGAAGACGACAATAAGGCAACCAAATTGATCAATTATACTTCGAGCAATAAGAGGACTGCGATTTCTTTCCTTGGCTATTTCGATTTGAACTTTGGTTTCTGCTTTTTTGAAACTACAGGAACGTTTAAAGTATTGAAAGCAGCAGGTCAGTTTAAATTTTATGCCGCGCGTTACTGCCACCACGTTTTGCGTTACCTTTTGAGAAGCAAAAATAATGATTGAGAGAGCTTTCGTTCTTTCCCGATCGAGTCTGTCAAACGCCAACAATTGCTGATAAAGAAGGTTTCTGCTAAACCAAAGAGCAAATGTAGCCAGGCCTCGTGGAGAACTTCTTAGGACGTGAAAGAAAGAAAGGGAAAAAAAGGCAGATTTTTTCATTTAACGAACGAGGACAATCGTAGTAGAACCTAGTGTGTTAAAATGATGTAAGAGTAGCTAATTCTTTATTGCACTAGATGGCAAAGGCCACAGCCCTTCATGAGCATCTTTTTATCCACCCCGAAAAACTTGTCGAACCATAATTTTTAGACCTACTCATATTCAGTATCATTATCATTAGGATTCTGATGATGGAGGTTCAATATCCACGGACCGTTTTCGTTTGGAGACATGCAGCAATTCTTCTTCGTCATCAATTACGGGTGTTTTGAATTGACGATCGCCCGAATCTCCTAATCCTGGCAAAAGCTTGCCATTATCGCTAAGTTTTTCGTCTATGGTTCCCACGGTAATGGAAATATCCGGATGACTCTCTAAAATGGTCTTGATTCCTTCTCGGGAGGCAACGACTGTCAAGAGATGAATTTTGGAAACTCCCCACTGGCGTGGTGAAAGAGTACACAATAAATGAAAATTCAAAAATCAATCAGAACGATGTATTGCATTTTGTTGTGGTAAATGGTTCATGACAACAAGAGCAAATTTATTTTTGATCAAAAAGTGAAAAAATAATTGCGGCATTCAATAATAATTAGAACGAATAAAAAATAGTGAGAAAAAATGACAATCGCGAAAAAAGAAATAAAAAATATATATCGACAAACATTGAAGAAAAAAAGCAGAGAGCATCACACAAAGACATTATATCGAACACATACCTTTTTCAAAATGCCCACTACTGACATGATGGTTGCAGCCGTTGCCACAACCGGATCCAAAATATAGGCTACATCACTCTTGCAAACACGTGGAAGACGATTGAAATATTGAACGGGTTGTTGGCCAGCAATATGGTACATTCCTGTAAATAAGAGAGTGTTTATTTATTTTTTATTTATTGGCAACGAAATTCATGGGCTGAGTTTTTCTTTTTATTTGCAGCATAATGCATGATGTAAAAAACAGTGTATTATTATAAACCAAAAAACATAATACACACGTACCAATGTGATGAACTTCTGCTTTGGGTGTCAATTCCAAGAACGGTTCGACCATTCCCAGTCCTGATCGTAAGATGGGAATCACAGCCACGCGTTCTACCAGTTTGTGTCCCGTTGCATCGATATGATTATCGTGTCCTTCCGGTACCGAAATAGCCACCGGTCGGGTCGTTAGTTTCGCCGTGGCCTCGTAGGCTAAATGATACGTCACTTCTCGCAGTACCGATCGAAAGGCCGCAGGGTCGGTCGAAGACGATCGCAGGACGGTAATCTTGTGAAGCAGAACAGGATGTTTGGATTCGTGAACCTGGTCGCCGAATTCTCCATCTTTGTCGAAACCAGATGTGACACTCTTACTTTCCGTCATTGTGCGTGTATGTTTATTGTTTGTGGTGTGGTTCGTAGTGCTGCTGTTGTGGTGAACTGTTGTTATTCTTTAAATTTTGATTTGTTTTGCTGACGAGAATGAAATTTGATATTATTGTTTGATTATTTTTTAATTGAGTTTGTGCGTCAGGAGATTATGATGATGATACTACTGTAACAGATTCGTTGTCGCCTCGGAATTCTGTTGTGCTGCCGTTGCCTTCCCTTGAATCAACAAAATCTTTTTTTTAAATAAAAAATGATGCGAAAAAAATGCGTTGTCCGTCCCAGATAAGATTCGACCTTAACCCTATACTGCATGACGCGAACAGATCATCTGTTCGTTTCTTTTGAGACTAACTTTCAGCGTGGATTGATTATGGCTCTCCTCTCCACTACTGGAGTACTTAGTAGTAGAGTATCCTCCTCCATGGAGGGTGTGGTCCGGTTGTGATCAAGTGCCAATGGTTGCCTTCGGGTAACCTTGGCGCCCTGCAGGCGCCATAGTTGTGATCCCCGTACAATTAGACATTCAATTTTTTTTTACTTAGTAGTAGAGTAGTAGTAGACTACTCTAGCTAGAGTGTAGAGTAGTACGAGTGGTAGCTAGTTTGTGATGGCACCTACTAGGCTACCTATTTAGGGTGTATAGCTAGCGCTGCCATGCTAGCTAGCTAGCTCCCTCTACAACAAACAAATAACCATTGAAGACTAGATTTCGTTGATTTATTCGACAAGTGTTTATGTAGACTCCTAATTTACATACGAAGTACTGTAAAGTACGTACTACGTACTACTCTAGTAGGGATAAAGTGCTTTATAGCAATTGTGCCAATACCCCGGCAACTTGAAACTCCCACCCCAACAAAACAGCCAAGAACGAAACGTTTGGCGCGTCAAAAGACGACTACTGTACATACTTCTATACAAGTACTCTCTGTCTGTCATACTTTTGTTTTTTGCTTATTGCAACGAAGCAAATTGAGCTTGCAACATTTCACCAAACTCGGGCATGAGTTTCTTCGTAATCCGTCGTTCGTCTACCAGGCCACTATCAGGATGATAAATGTGACCGTACGGTAGGGACGGTACACCTAATCTTTGATGCAAGTTCGCATTGCCCTCGTTAATGGGAACATCGACAAAGACAACGTTGGGATTTTTCAGGGCAAGATGGTAGAACGATGGAGCCATGGCTTTGCACGCCTGTTTGTTCGAATAATATAACAAGAGAAAGAGAGAGCGCGAAAAGAGAGGCAAATATCGGTGAGTCGCGATCACTCTTTTCATATCAACTATAAACTACAACGACGCGAGCAAACCTGCCATTCTCTGTCTATATACAATTCGAGCTGCGTAACGTACCCTACACCACGGGCTGTGAAATCTCACTGCCACAATCTTTTCGTCCTCGTCTGCTACGACTCGCTTATATTCTCTTAGATCCTTCACGGTCACACAGTTGGCAGGCTTTTGGACCGTCGTTGGACCCGCTGTCGACTTTTGTGTTTGTGTCAACGTTTCTCCCAATACCAAATCTCTCATTCGTTCTTCGAATGTCTTTTGTTGTGGCGCCGCAGGTGGTGGAGATAGTGACATCGTTCCGGCGTAGGCAGACTTGGATGTAGATGTAGAAGGTCTTGTTTCGGGTACGGACGGATGATGACGGTCTCCTCCTCGACTGTTTCGTATCTTGCTAACCGAGTGCTTCACAGGTGGTTTGTAATTCGGCATGAGCACAAAATGAAAGGACGACACAGCCGACATTTGAAGAGCCAAGCTGATGAAAGTCATCATCATAGTCACTACTACTAGCTGCATCGTCTGCCAACGACAACATGATCGTACGGTAGACGAACGTGGTACTAGCATCCTTCTGGTATGTGCATGATCGTCGGCCGCCGTCGTGGAAGCACAACATAATCTTCGTCTTTGTCCCATCTTCATACTTGGATTTACTTTGACTATTTGCGTTATGATGACTTGTATTCAGCTGTATCGTATAGTGATGGAGAATGAATAATGTTGTAAGGATTTTCTGTATGATGGATGGAATAGTGATGATGTGTGATGATGGGTTGCGGATTTCTGATTTTGTACACACTTTTTTGTTCCATTAATTTATTGGAGTGATTTTTGGTTTGCCTATTTTAAAGATCGAATCAGAGGAGGCTCTGAATCATGCATAGCGTCAGTGATGATGCTCTTTGGGTGAGATCCTGCTCGCCATAAAAAGGTGTGCAAGTTGCAGTTTCAAGGTGCAATCCGTGACACGTATCTTTTACAGTTTCTACAGCTCGTGAGTATTTCATCATAATACTATTTTCTATTCGAGCTATAGAAATTTATAAAAGAAACCTTGATTTTAAAGCATGCACTTGAAGCAAATCTGTGCGAAAGATCGGCAATTCAATTCTCATGCCGATCTGTACTAGTAGTAGTGGTACTAGACTACTACTCGAGTAGCAAGTAGAGTAGTAGGTTGTTGTCGTGTAGGCACGACTGCTAGCTATTGATTGTACAGAAGTACTGTTGCAAAGGACATTATTATGAGTAACAGGTTAATTCCCGAATCCAACAACTTGGAGATAAGATTGATTGTAGGTGAATGGAGAATGCAGGTACGTACACCCAAACAACTACTCTACTACTAGCCAAATATGAAAAAAATGGACTTATCATACACAGCACCTACAATATCTTTCAAAGCAACACAAGTTGATGGAGAATTTTGCTAGTGAACTCGTCTCGCTTCATTTTCTCATCCCGTGCTTGTCTGGCTGTCATCACGGTGCGTCTCCAAGCTCACTTCTCTACAAGTAGACAGGCTACTACTAGTAGCTACGTAGTAGTAGTATTGGTCACTAGTACTGTAGCTAGTAGCTACCAGCTGCTCTACTAGTAGACTACTTAGCTACAACAGAAGTTACATTCCAAAATGCATGAAAAGAGGAGATCTTCCGAAAAGATGTGCGTTCATCATAATAACCCTAGCGTTAAAATCAAATCAGAATTCCCTCGAATCTCCAAACGAACACCATCACACTCTGATGCGGGCAAATAATAATGATATCCATCACGGTACATCTCCACTTTCAATGCTATTTATTATTATTATATATACTCGAGTAAATATAACTTGCGCCCATTACTCTCTAGTCTGCCATCATGCGAAGCGCGGCCGGCAAGATGTCTACAGAATTGACAAAGGGTAACAGTGAAGGTTGGACTGTCAAATTTGTACCGTTTGTAACGGCGATTGAATCACCCTTTTGGGTCCGATATTGTCACGAAAAATTGGAACGCATTCAATTGAACGAAGATGCCATTAGCCTTCAAGCGAGCTACGGTGTCGATGGTCCACCTCGTCTCTTGTGTCAAGAAAATGCCTTTCATCATAGTAGTAGTAGTAGTAGTAGTAGTAGTAGTAGTAGTAATGCCGCTAAAATAATAATGACAGCCAACGAACGTGTCGCAGTGGAGTTATCCTTGCAGGGATTCAATACACTGGATTCGTTTCAAAAGTGCGACAAGAATCAATTATTGATTGATTTCTTTACACCCGCCTTTCTTCGAGGGGGAAATGAAGCACTCGCAGCATTGACCAAATGCTTTCTCTGTGTCTATCCCGAGCTCAAAAGTCACAAGGTCTTGTACTGGATGGGAATTCCTGCCTTGTTGACCAAACCTGGAAAATCGATTCGTGCTTTTCATCAAGTCTCGTTGGCGGAAGCTTGGACCATTGACGAACAGAAAATGTTGGTCAACAATTTGGCAGTTTTGAGACGCAATATTATGTTAAGCGGTGACACTTCCACTGCTACCGCCAACAGAGGATTACCTCCCTTTTTTCTCTGCACGAAACAAACATGCCATAGGTTGAGCCCCGAATCGTATCGATGCTTATTGGTCGAGGAACAATCGACGGAGGAAGTCTATTTTGGCTTCTTTGATCCGTCGGGTCCATCTCCGATCCAACCTCAACAGCCCATGGGATGGCCATTACGGAATTTTGTGGCCTACTTGTGCTACCATTTGAATTTAGGAGGCAAAAAAGTCATAATTCTTAGTTATCGGTCCAAGCATCTTCGTCGACTTGACATGGACACCAACATCGTCGCAATGAACAGCGAACCAGAAATCGAGGGTGAAAGTATTATACTGGAAGTATTGGTGCCTCTCAAAGAAGATTATGAATGGGAGTCGTCGGTCGAGGACGGTAAAAAAGTGAACAAGGTAGTCGGATGGGAACTCAATGCACGAAACAAACCGGGACCTCGGTGGGTCAACCTGCGCCCGTTGCTCGATTCGAATCACTTGGCTATCCAAGCTGCTGATCTTAATCTGAAACTTATGAAATGGAGAATGATCCCAGATCTCAAGGTAGATCAATTGCAACAGACCAAGGTTTTGTTGATAGGTGCCGGTACTCTTGGGTGTTCAGTGGCCCGGACATTGATTGGTTGGGGTGTCAGGAAAATGAAAATCGTTGATAATGGAAGAGTGAGCTATTCCAATCCTGTGAGACAATCACTATTTACTCTGGAAGATTGTCATTACGACAATGGTAGTGGTCGCCCCAAGGCTCAGGCGGCGGCTGATGCTCTCAAGACAATCGCTGCCGATATGGAGTGCGAAGGAATCACCCTTTCCATTCCCATGCCGGGCCATCCAGAGTCGCGAGAAGCTATTGAAACTTCTGTGGCTGAACTTGAAGAACTGATATCGGAATGTGATGTTGTTTATTTGTTGACAGATACTAGAGAGTCCCGGTGGTTGCCGACTGTCATGGTCGCAGCACACAATAAAATTATGATCAACGCAGCCCTGGGACTAGACAGTTGGCTGGTCATGAGGCACGGAGCTGGTATTGTTCAGGATAACGACGGCAATATAGTCACTTCGGAGGGTCGGTTAGGCTGCTATTTCTGTAATGATATTGTTGCACCCGAAAACTCGACAAAGAACCGAACTTTGGATCAGCAATGTACGGTAACCCGTCCAGGCCTATCGCCCATAGCGAGTTCCATGGCAGTCGAAATGATGGTATCTCTGCTCCATCATCCCCAACAGCAGGCAGCTCCTGCCCCCAAAAGAGGTCCAATTGGAGCCTTTGCGCCAACTGCTTCTTACGATGATCCATCTTCCTCTGGCCCACTAGGAATTATTCCACATCAAGTGAGAGGCTCCTTGGTTTCCTATACAATGATGACTCCTACCGTTCCCGCATTTCGTCATTGTACAGCGTGTGCTGCTTCTGTGGTGGAAGCCTATCAAAAGGACAAGATCGATCTCGTTTTTAACACTTGTCAAGCCAGAGATAGTGTGTATTTAGAGAACATTTCGGGACTGACAGGATTTCGAGCCGAGGCGGCAGAAAAGATGGCAGAAATGGAGGAATGGGATGACGACGATGATGCTGACACGTAAAGAAACGACAGTAGAAGGTTGCAAACAGCTATGTAACGTGGACAAGTCCATAACTTTTGACAACGTTTTACTGCAAGTAAGATTCTATACTCTACTGCTACATCCCCTTGTATGCTACTAGTATATATCTTGCGTAACAATTATCTCGGAACTCTTGGAAACGGATCCTGGTCATTATTGGTATGTTGGCGACGCCAGCTTCTCATGGCTCGACCGAACGGACAGCTCTGGGGGCGTATTAATTCCCCATTGTTGATCATCATGGATGTTTCTCCCGATGTACAAGATGGCAAAGTGCATTCCCATTCTACCTTGTCAGGTGCGCTCCCGTTTACAAAGTTGGCAGGAAATGATTGCTCGTTGATGTTGTAGCCAAATAACGTCAACATGTTTTCGCCGCCGTCAGCTTCCGCCTTTTCGGCTGCTATACTGTGGACATGGTCCAGTACTTCTGACGTGTACCGTTCTTTGTGAAGTGATTTTCCAATGGACTTGACACCTCTTGTGGCGGTCCGAGGTCGGTACGATCCTAGCGAAGTATGTTGTCCCGTTGTAGTCGTAGCATGAGCGATGCGCTGCTCCCAAAATGGATGCAAAGGTTGGTCCTGTTGCCCCTGTCCATTACTAGTATTATTTATAAGAGCCATAAATCGAAGAATGCGAGCAATTTCAACGTTGGGTTGCTGGATCAAGTCTTCAAACCGAATAATCAACAGCGGAAACTTCTCACTGCGACTCATTTTGAGCCAGTATCGATGGTAATCACACCAAACATTAATTTCATTTTTGGCTAGTTGCTCAAACTTGTCTCGAAAACGTTCATATATTTCGTCCGTTACAGTTTCCGTGTGAGTGTTGGTAACGTTCAAATTCCAGTAAGAATCAATAGCATCAAAGGGATTTCGAACAATCAGAATGGCTCTGTGTCCTTCAAATATCTGGCATCCTACTCGTTCTGGCCAGTGCGTTTTGACAAAGCAAGTCTTGGACCGATATACCAGGCCTTCTCCCACCAAATTATGACTTTCCGCTAACTCCTTGGATAAGCTGCGATCTGGTCGAGTATCTGATCCAGTCACAATTCCAGTCGTCCGCTCAATCAAGGTCCTTAACAGTGTATTGCCAGATCTAGGATACGATACCAAGAGCGATGTTCCAGTGCTTTGCTTCAGATAGTCAGTAGAAGAGGGACTGGAAATGGACTGGTCCAAGAATCTTAGCAGTTCCAAAGGTGGAGGATATGGGAACTGAAATGCCGTAGAGTTTTCACGGGCCACGACAAAGTTCCTGTAAGCCTCACTCCATTCGTGGTCGGCAAGTTGTACGGTAGTCATGTTTTGGCAAGAAACTGCACTCATAGTCCTCCGTCGCTTTCCCAGTCGTCTCGTATTTAGTCTCTGTAGAAGAACAGCTGGGCCTTGTACAGGCGAGACCTGGAATTTATGCCGATGTTTCCGATCGTTGACCGCGACCAAGCCATCGTTCACTCGACAACGGAACATGGGAAGTATTTGGCGGGCATAATGTCGTCTCGTCAAAAGCAGACAGGTACCATCGGGTTCACCCAAGAAAGTCAGGATAAGCGTTAACGGATAGAATCCAATTGTGTCCATCTCTGGGTCCGTGTTGTGAGTGAAATTAATACTCTCTCGGCAATAAATGAACCGTGATGACGAATAAAATGAATTGACGGCTCAGAGCCAGCCGAAGGGAACGTGAGACAAGGAGACCCGAATCCGACGTCACCGGAATGACCCGAAATGCCCCATCCCGTCTCCCACTCAGAAACAGGAACACATCGGGAGAAATCGGATACGACTA
>Ga0210036_1005858_pt1 | contig 10437 bp, 10 predicted proteins | sample CryGeymeta201515_FD_185469 | JGI IMG/M metagenome (GOLD analysis project Ga0210036, IMG submission 185469) | Groundwater microbial communities from Crystal Geyser aquifers in Utah, USA - Crystal Geyser metaG 2015-15 (SPAdes) (version 2) | ecosystem: Environmental > Aquatic > Deep subsurface >... | reverse complement strand
ATTCGCGGACCCGGTCCTCAAGGCCGCTTATGCCAGCATCCCGGCGGAACTCCAGGACCCACACACCGGGGCCGTCATGCAACGGGGTGCCAAAACCGTGCGCTCCCGCATCGGCACGATCCTCAAGGAAGTCCCCGGCGGCGAGGAATTCGTGCGGCAGCTCCCCAAGACGACGCTCAAGTCCTACATCAGTGGCAAGGATGCGGATATGTATGTTTACAGTGGAAAATTCACGCCGAACGATCAGCTGGTTGATACCTGGGTGTGGGCGGTTTGGTCCAAACCCAGACACCGCGCCGAGTTCGATGAAAAGATCAACAGCTGGCTTAAAAACAAACTGGATGCTCTTCCCATTAAATTGGAAAAACCCAAAGATACCCTACAATTACAGGATGGGGGTAAAGTCAGCAAATCACGCTCCTTTCGTGGTTATTTCTGGTCGGGCGATATGCTGATTGGGCTCGACAGCGGCATCGCGCAAAAAATGGAACTCAGGACTTATCATGGGGTTGATTTCCTGATCATTGAAGGTGGTGGTTTTGGCGCCGTTTCGCCCGATGATGAAGGCACTGAAGCCATACCCGCAGACTATCATCCCGGTTACAGTGTTTACATCAGGAAAAAATAGACGCTGCTGCCCCGGGCTAAGTTATCGTATAAATCCGGCGGCTGACGAAGGCGCACGTGATCAATGCACTCACTCCGCATCGACCCAGAGCAGCGGATGCCGCAAGGGCAGATTGCGCAAGACCTCGAATGTCGTCGGGTCGGCCTCGAGTTCTTTCCATGCGGCATAGTAGTCGGCACGTTCAAACCTGACCGCAGCCAACAAGAGGCTGGGATGCCGGACCGGCCACGCCTCCCAATACATGACATCCGGTGGTTTGGGCCAGCTGGCTTTGTCGATGATGTAGGGAACGATAAACTCCATTCCTTTCCGCATCCCGCGCCCGAACCGCCGTTTGCTCTTGTGCGTCGAAGGCGGGCGAAGCGCCGAGGAGCTTGGCACCCCGCGCGACTTCCACCAAGTGGATGGTATCGATAATTCCAATACTCCGACCACTGTGGCGACCTTTAATTGCCTGACCATACAACAAACTCGGATTCATCCGCGTGGCTTCATCCACAAACCACGCATTGAGGTGCCTGACCGCGTGTTCGGCGTATTTTTCATCCTTGGTGACCAGATAGGCGGAGGTAAGCGTGCCAATGATCTCGCTCAGGCGAATCATGGATTTTCGGTGCGCGACGAAATTCCCGGGGTTGGTTTTCCCGTCGCGCTTCGCCCAGCGCAGCACCCGCCGGACGATGGTATCCTGGCTCCAGGCGATGTGAGCGACCTCGGGCCGGCACCAGGTGAAATTCGGGTCGGGGTCGTCACAGATCAGGGAGACGTCGCGCGGGGCGACGATCCCGCGCTGCGCCAAATGATCGCGCGCAGCAAAGAAGAGCTTGGGTTCGCTCATGATCAGGGCGGTAGGCGGCGTATATTGAAACAGCGATTCCAGTCCCCGGTGCAGCTCCTCCGGGCTGTCGCCCCAGTCGGGCAGGTTGTAGGATCCCGTACGGATACCCAAGCTCGCCAACTCGTCGAGAAAGGCCTGCGCGAAGGCCGAGGGCGCTGGTTTGCGTCGTTCTTCGCGCACCAACATGGCGATGCGCTGGTGCCCCAGCTCAACCAAATGGCGCACCGCGACCCGCAAGGCCGGGATCTTGCGCGGCGAGGCCCCGGCGATCCGCAAGCCCGCTCTGGTCCCGAACAAAGCGAAGGCCGGCAGCGGCTGATCCGCAAACCATTCGAGTGCGCTGCGGGGGGCCGCGTTGACCACCCAGGCATCGTAGGGCTTTTTGCGGACGAAGCGCGCCACCCGCACCGGATTCATCCGCAGGTCGTGCAAATCCTTTTCCCCGTATTCCACCACATGCCCGGCATCCTCCAGCAGACGCCGAATATTGCGATACTCGAACTGCGCCAACTCACGCTTGTCATACAGCAGGATGCCGATGCGCAGACGCTTCGCCTGTAGCGCCTCTTCGAGGCAGATCCGCCGCCGCTTGCCGGTGCCCTCGGCCAGCAGCAGACCCTCGCGCTCCAATTGTTCCAGCGACTGGGGGGGGTGTCATGGAGCGGCGGCAGCCTTGGAGAGGTGGATTTTGGGAAAGGATATAATCCCTCTACCTTCGACGACCGGTTTCAGGTCAAATATTGCTGCCCTGGGCACCGGCGTTGGATGCCTTTTTCAGATCTGCGCCGGACATAATGATATCGCGGTATGTGCCGCCGGCCGGAATCATCGGATAAACGTTCTCCTCAAAGCTCACGATCACGTCCAGCAAGTAGGGTTCATTCGGATCTTGCAGCATGCGGTCGATCGCAGCGGGGAGTGCCTGCATGGTCATGACGCGCTCGGCCTTGACCCGGTAACCACGGGCGATGGCGAGAAAGTCGGGGTAGATTTCAGTTTCATCGGGCTTTTTGACGGCCATAGGATCGGAAAGATCCGAGCCGCTGCGGTGGCCGTTATAAATCATATCCTGCCACTGGCGGACCATGCCCAGCCATTGGTTGTTGATACAGCATGTTTTGACCCCAATGCCATAGCGATGGCAGGTGCTGAGTTCGTGGATCGTCATGTTCAGCGAACCATCTCCGTCGATGTCGAGCACCTGACGCTCCGGTGCGGCGACTTTGGCCCCGATGGCGGCGGGGAGTCCGTAGCCCATCGTCCCGAAGCCGCTCGAACTCAGGAAGGAACGGGGCTGGCGCACCGTGTAATACTGCATCGCCCACATCTGGTGTTGCCCGACGCCCAGCGTGACGATGGCCTGTCCGCCGGTGGCGTCGGATAAGGCGCGAATCGCCGCCTGCGGGCTGATCCCCTCGCAATCCGGCAGCGTAAAGGGAAATGCTTCCCGCAGGCCACCCAGGTAGCGGTGCCAGGCCTGGCAGTCGCCCCCGGGCTCGCAAGTCTCGATCATTTGCTGCAGCGCCAGCCGCAGGTCGGCGCAAACGGGGAGTGTCACCGGCTTGTTCTTGTTGAGTTCACGGCGGTCCACGTCCACATGGATGATCTTGCCATGCTCGATAAAGGCCTCGACCTTGCCGGTCACCCGGTCGTCGAAGCGCACGCCCAATGCGATCACCAGGTCGGCCTCGTTGATGGCGATGTTGGCAAATTTCGAGCCGTGCATCCCCAAAATTCCCAGCGAGAGTTCGTGGTCGGGCGGGAAGGCTCCCAATCCCATAATGGTGCTCACGGTTGGAATGTTGAGTTTTTCCGCCAGCGCTACCAGCGGGCCGGAGGTATCCGAACTCACAATGCCCCCGCCAATGTAGAGCAGGGGCCGTTGGCTTTCCCGGATCATGCGTCTTATTGCGTCGAGTTGTCCGGGATTGATGGCACCCACCGCAGGCTCCGGCGCATGAATCACCGCCGGGATGCGGGGCGGCGTGTAGTTGCCTTCGGGGTCACGCGGATAGTGTTGTTGGATATCCTTGGGGATGTCGATCAGGACGGGACCCGGCCGTGGTCCAGCCGCCAGGCTGAAGGCCGCCCGGACCACCTCCGGGATTTTCACGACGCGATCAACGAGAAAAGCGCGTTTGGTGATCGGCTGACAAATACCCACGATATCGACTTCCTGAAAAGCGTTCTTACCCAACAGATGGGAGGGCACATTCCCCGTGATGGCCACCAGCGGCACGGAGTCTGAATTGGCATCGGCGATTCCGGTAACGAGATTGGTGGCACCGGGCCCCGAGGTGGCGAGGCATACCCCCACCTTGCCGGAGGCGCGGGCGTAACCCTCGGCGGCGTGCGCCGCGCCTTGTTCGTGCTCGACCCGGATGATGTTGATCCCGTATTCGGGCAACACGTCGAAGATTTCCAAATTCGCACCACCGGGGTATCCAAAGATAACCTCGACGCTTTCAGCTACGAGGGCCTCGGCCAAGAGCTGCGCTCCCCGCTTGGCGTGTTTGCGCTGCTCTTCGCGGAGATCTGCCAGAGACCCTCCGGTGATCGTAGCGGTGTCGGTGTAAGTAACGCGGTCGAGTGAGAAGGACATGTTGTAGGCGTAGATCAAGGCCGGGGATTAGGCAAACTACAATCGACCATTGGGGTGACGACAAAATAGGTTCTTCTCATAGCTCCCAGGCTGCAATGCGGTTTTCAGCGGAGTAAATTGCTGTCGATCCGCGCAGCACGTCTCGCCCTGAAAGCCATTGCCGCGCAAGTTCCGGCCAGCTGCTGACCGGGTGGATCTCAGACACCAAGTCGCAGCAGCAAACGTGATGAATGTTGGTCCAGTATCTGAAAACAAAAAAAAATTGCCCGTCCCTGGGTCCGCAGACACATTAACTGATAAATCTACGCTATAACCTAATAAGCAAAACCCTCTATGAAGAAAACACACTACCTGCTCCTCGCCAGCTTGAGCACCGGATTCCTGAGCTTGAGCAGCCATGCACAAGTATTATTTACCGACGACTTTGAGAGCAATACGGTCGGCAATGACCTGAGAAGCACCGCTAATTGGACGCAAGGCGCGAGCAACTCAACGAACACACAGCCTTTAACCATTCGCGACGAAGGCACCTCTACGCCATTTGGCACGCCCAATCAGTATGTGGAGATCGCAGATTCCAGCGGTACTGATGCTCTGGAAATCAGATCCGATGCGGGTTCGGATACGGGGAATCGATTTGCCGACACCTATAATAATCTGACGCAGTTTTCATTTGATTTCTATATACCCACAAATGCTTCAGCTTCTGGTAGCCTGGTTCTTGGTTATACCCAACGGGTCGACTCAACTCCGGCGAAAATGTCGCCCGATTTACACTTGGACAAGGTTCCGTGGGCAACGTAAGCGGTGGCACGACAAGTTTTGACTTGGATACCACTTACCGGGCATTCTATGTTTTAAATGATACCACAAGCTCACAAAGCTATAATGGACAAACGATTGTGGCTGGAGGCACGGCTCTCTGGCTTCAGAAAGCAGGCGAATCCATGTTTTTCGCAGGTTCCGGTTCTTCCCAAAATAGAAATTCCGAAGGCTACTACATCGGTTTTACCACATTCTCAGGTACCATAACTGAAACTTTGGTCGACAATGTCGAACTCTCCGTCGTCCCCGAACCCTCCACCATGGCGCTTCTCCTCGGCAGCCTGGGCTTGCTCGGCCTGCGCCGCCGTCGGGCATAAGCTGGATTAGCACGGTCCAGATTAAAAAAAATTCCACCATGGCGACGGGCCTCTCGGCTCGCCGCCATTTTAATAATAATAATAATATGCATCCACGCCCCAAATTCATCCGCGCAGGCCTCGTCCTGCTGGCCTTCGCTTCGGCGAGCCTCCTCACCGCCCAGACTTGGCGGTCGAGCCTCTATCCGGAAAACTGGCTGCCGCCGGAAAATGCCTCGTTCTCCAGCGACAAGCTGCTGCAGGATTTCTCCTATGCCGGCTATCGCCGTGGGGAGACCGCCATTCCGGCGGTGGCCGGGCCGGTATTCGACGTGACTGACGCGCCTTACCACGCCGACTCCAGCGGCACGAGCGACAGCACCGCCGCCATCCAGGCCGCGATCGATGCGGCCGCCGCCGCCGAGGGCGGGGTGGTTTTTCTCCCGGCGGGCACCTACCTGGTCGAACCCCAGGGCACTGACAGTGCCGCCCTGCGCATTGCCGACTCCAACATCGTCCTGCGCGGTGCGGGCGTGGGCCAGACGTTTATCTTAAATACCTCCTATGTGATGCGGTCCAAGGCGATCATCCGCATCGCGCCGCCCAGCACCGCCCTGGGGGATCCGGTCGCCATCACCGCCGATCTCGACAACCCGACCCGCCGGATCCCGGTGGCCGACGCTGCCGGTTTTAATGTGGGCGAGGTCGTGCGGATGGAGTGGGCGTTCACCCAGGGCTGGATCGAGGAGCACAATCAAGAAGTGTGGTGGTCGGAGACCGGCATCAGGCCCGCTCCGGCGCGTTACCTCAGCGAGGTCACGGCGGTCAATACGGTCGCAGGCTGGATCGAAGTCGACGCCCCCACCCGCTACACCATCCGACCGCGGGACAATGCCGCCGTACGCGGCATGAGCGGGCATCTCAGCCAGGTCGGCATTGAAGATCTGTCCATCGGCAACGTGCAGCACCCGGGCAGCAGCTTTGGCGATGGTCAATACACTTCGCCCGACACCGCCGCCTACGAGGTCCATGCCAGCTGGGCGATCTCGATGCAAGACTGCTACGACTCCTGGATAAACCGGGTCGAGAGTTATCAAGCCCCCGGCAACACCACCACCTGCCACATCCTTTCCAACGGCATCCTGCTCATCCGCTGCTTCCGCGTCACCGTGGCGGAATGCGCCATGCGCCGCTCGCAATACGGCGGTGGCGGCGGCAATGGCTACATGTATCGCCTCCAGGACAGTCAAGACAACCTGATCATGGACTGCGTGGCGGAATTCGCCCGGCACGGCATCGTCCTCTCTCACGCGGGCACTGCGGGCAATGTTTTTCTCCGCTGCGAGGACCGGGAGACCGCCCGCTCCACCGGTGCCACCACCGATGGCTCGGGCTACACCACCAATGGCTCCGGCAGTGACCACCACATGCATTTCAGCCACTCGAACCTGTTCGATCAGTGCCACGGCTTTAACAGCTTTTACACCGCCCACCACCGGGGCACCATCGCCTCCAACCACGGGCTCACCTCCGCCCATGGCGTGTATTGGAACACCAGTGGCAGCGGCAGCCGGGGCGGAGACATCGTGCGCAGTCAACAGGGCCGCTACGGCTACGTGATCGGGACCAGCGGCACCCGCTCGACCGTCTCGATCGCCACCGGCGGTAGCACCGCCCCGGACGACCACCTCGAAGGCGTCGGCAACGGCGCCAACCTGGAGCCGCAGTCGCTATACCTCGATCAACTGGCCAAGCGGAGCCAGGGCATCCTGCTCGCGGTGGGAGCGGACGAAATCGTCCCTCCGACCTTCGCACACCCGCTCAGCGCCACCGCCTACAGCTACGGCAGCGGGCCGATCGCTTACCAGTGGACGCAGCTCGGCGGCCCCGCCGCGACCATCGCCGACCCCAACTCGCCCGACACCACAGTCGAACTGCTCGAAAACGGCAGCTACATTTTCGAACTCACGGTCCAGGACGGCGCGCTCAGCAGCGCCGACCAGGTCACGATCACCGTCAGCGATGCGATCGCCGACCCGAATCTGACCAGTGCCACCCTGGTCGCGGTCGATAAGATCGTGGGCCGCAGCCAGGAAAACGCGCCGACGCCCGGCTATTATGTGGCGGACAACGGCAACACCATCGGCGGCACCGGTTCCGATGCGGGAAAGACCCGCACCGACCTCAACGTGGTCTATCGCTACGCCCTCCCCACCCTGCCGGTGGGCGATGTTCTGAGCGGCTTTACGCTTCGCTTCCAGATTACCGGATTTCGTGATCACAGCAACAGTGACTACGCGCTCCACGCCTACCTGCTCGATGTGGCCGATCCGACAAGCAGCGGCACCGACCTTTTTTACCACGGCCCGAACGACAGCAACCATGCCTTCGTCGGCAGTCACTTGGAATTTTCCGGCAGTAATACAGATACCATCTCGCTCGATCCCCCGGTCGATGTCAGCCTGAGCATCGATTCAGGCCCGGCCTTTGAACTGCTCCAAAGCTACTACAGCGGCCACGAGCCGAACCGGGCCGAGGCGGCGCTACGTTTCAATCTGGATCAACTCTTCGGCGGTGACACCCTGACGGGGAACGCCCTGAACCGCTACATTCTGAACAACGCCGCCAGCGGCTTCGAAATCCAGTCCGTCCCCGGGGGCGCGATCACCTACGCAGAGTGGATCGCCGCCTTCGAGCTCGGGAGCCTCAACGGCTTCAACGACGATCCCGATGGCGACGGCATCTCCAACGGGATCGAGGCCTGGTTGGGCACCGCTCCGGATCGTTTCAGCAGTGGGCTGACCTTAACAGGCAGCGACGGCCTGAGCTTCAGCCATCCGAAAAATCCCAATGCCCCGACCAACCTCAGCGCCAGCTACGAGTGGTCCCCGGACCTGGTCAATTGGTATGGCCACGGCGAGGGCCCCGACGGCGGCACCAGCGTGAATTTCGACCTGGCGACCGCCGATAGCACCAGCGTCGTGACCGCGACCCCCAGCCAAGCACTGCCCCGAGTCTTTTTCAGGCTGCGGGTGAACCTGAACCAGTGAAGACAGCACCCCGTGGCGTGTCCGCTTGTCACCTACGATGAGCTTCGTCGAATCGCGGACGCCCCCCGGCGGCTTCGATCCCCCCTTCCCCAGTCCGACACCGCAACAGGCACCCGGCAAGCGGGCACGCCCACAGCACCCACCCCCGTGGCGTGTCCGCTCGCGGACAACCGGGCAAAAAAAATGGGCTGGCGAATGGTGGCGCGAAAAAAAAGAATCGAAGTTCGGCAAAATTTATTTAGAAAGTCCCCACACAAACATTCAGCATGCCATCCGCCTCAGAAAAACTTAACAAAATATCGCGGCACACGCCACCTTTGGCCCATTCGATTATGGATGCCATTGGCGGCACTCCGATGATCGAGCTGGAGCGACTCCTGCGCTTGCATTCGCTGGAGGGGCGACTGCTGGCCAAGTGCGAGTATTTGAATCCGGGCTTCAGTAAAAAGGACCGGATTGCGCTGGAGATGCTGCGCGAGGCGAAGCGAACCGGTGATTTACAGCCCGGACAAACCGTGGTGGAACTCACCAGCGGCAACACCGGAACCGGGCTGGCGCTGGTGTGCCAGGCACTCGGCCATCCCTTCGTCGCTGTCATTTCCAAAGGCAACACGATCGAGCGGGTGCGCATGATGCAAGCGCTGGGTGCCGAGGTCGTGCGGGTGGAGCAAGCCCCCGGATCACCACCACACCAGGTCTCCGGCGAGGATCTGGCGCTGGTGGAGCAGCGCACCCGCGAGATTGTGCGGGAGCGCGCCGCTTTTCGCGCCGACCAGTTTACCCTACCCGGCAATGTCCTGGCCCACGAGCGATACACGGGCCGCGAGATATGGGAACAATCGAATGGCCGCGTTGATGTGTTCGTGGACTTTGTCGGCACCGGCGGTTCCTTCACCGGGGTGATGCGCTATCTGCAACGCCAAAACGCCGCCATACGCGGCTACCTGATCGAGCCCGCCACCGCCGCGGTCCTGGCCGGGAAGCCGATGACCCGGCCCAGCCACCCGATACAGGGCGGCGGCTACTCGATGCCCGACCTGCCGCTGCTGGACCGGAGCCTGGTGCATGATTACCTGCAAGTATCCGATCAGGAGGCCGTTGCCTGCGCCCGCCTGCTGGCGCGCGAGGCAGGGATCTTTGGCGGCTTCAGTGCCGGCGCAAATCTGGCCGGAGCCCTACAAGTCCTGCAGCAGCGCGAGCGCGGGAAAACCGTGGCTTTCCTCGTCTGCGACAGTGGGCTCAAATATTTATCCACCGATCTGTATCCGTGGCATGAGAATGCGGGTGATGCAGCCTGCCGCAGTCAATAGTCCAGCACATCGACGCATCCGCAGTTTTCGCGCGCGTCGTGAACGCGGATGAAATCGACGCTGGTCTAAACGTGAATTTCGACGTGGCGACCGCCGATAGCACCAGCGTCGTGACCGCGCGCCTTCGCCTTTTTCGCCAAACTTCGGCGCGGCACGTTGCTTAAGCGAAGCTTTTTTCCTGATGCATTAAGCTGCTGCTTCAACACCCGGTTCTCTTCTAACAGGTACTCAATCACAGACTGTTGCTTCCGATTCAACCAACCGGCCAGCGTGACCAAAATTAATAGGAAGCACACCAGCAACATCAGGCGAAAATGTATTACAACTTGCGTATGCAGGAACTATTCAAATCAGGGAGGAACAAGTCACTCATACGCGTCATCATAATTTCTTGTGTTTTATCGCAACTATTCGAGAGCATCATGCCAACACTCAAGCCACACTCTCTCACCCGCCGTCACTTTCTCTACGCTTCCGCCCTTACTCTTGCCTCCAGTGCCCTTAGCGCGAAAAAGGTCGTCGGTGCCAACGAAACAGTCCGTTTGGGCTTGATCGGCTGCGGCCGACGCTCCGGAGAGCTGCTGAATCAATTTTTAAAGATTTCGAATGTGGAATTTGTCGCTATCAGCGATCCGGATACCGCTCAGATGGACAACCGCCTGAAGACGATCAGGGAGATCAGAGCAAAAGCCGCCAACGGGATTATGCTGCCCGAGACTCGCGTAAACAAAATCAGGGATTACCGCAAGCTACTCGAAAGACCGGATATCGATGCGGTCATCGTGCCCAGCACGAATTTCTGGCACAGCCTCCACGCGATTCATGCTGTTCAGGCCGGCAAGCACGTTTACGTCGAAAAACCTGCTACTTTCAAACACTTTGAAGGCC
>Ga0210036_1005852_pt1 | contig 10444 bp, 7 predicted proteins | sample CryGeymeta201515_FD_185469 | JGI IMG/M metagenome (GOLD analysis project Ga0210036, IMG submission 185469) | Groundwater microbial communities from Crystal Geyser aquifers in Utah, USA - Crystal Geyser metaG 2015-15 (SPAdes) (version 2) | ecosystem: Environmental > Aquatic > Deep subsurface >... | reverse complement strand
CGCCTCGGAACGGAGAAAAGGTCGGCCCTAGTAAATTGCCGAGTTTCTCCAAACCACCCTACCTAGCCGAACGTAGCCCTAGAGAGCTGGCATAGTCGAGAGAACGCGGTAGCGTTCGCTCGTAGCTCCAAAGTCTTGCTTTCTAGCCCCAACCCTCCTCACACCTTATTAATGACTCAGACAGGACTAAAATTGTTCGTTCATTTTCTCCAGGGATCCTTGATGGTACTGAACGTCCAGTACAGATCTACACAAACCCAAAGCCAGCAGAGAGAGGCCGAACGCGGATGGCGTATTGACAAACACACAGTCAAACAGCACGAAAGATTTCTCTCTTTCACAAACAAATTTTGCTTTTTGGTACGTCCAATACAGCATTCCCAAACAGCAAATAGCCAATCCCATTTCTTTTACAACCTCACAACTTTCTTGCGCCATCCAACCCCCTCCTGTGTGTATTGACAGAAAAGGAATATCGTACTTATCTTATTTGAGTTAGGAAAGAAAGAATAGAACCATGCCGTAAGTTTTGGTGGATTATTATTATTAATTGTCGTGGACGGCGGCCGGGAGGGTGTCGTAAAAATGGAATTGAAATAATAAAAACCGCCACGATGACTGCTGTTGTTTTTCTCATCATTCTTTGTTCTTTTTCCCCTTCTTTCCGCACTACTGTATAATCATAACATCACAACAACAACAACCAACTGCTGTCGTACCAATCACAATTTTTGTTAAAAATGAACATCAATAATCATCTTGCAGCAAAGACACAAAGATGGAAGACGCCCTCCTCGGAGGCGGCAGCAAAAAGCGCAGCCCCAATCGTTTGCTCGTAGACGATGCGACGAACGACGACAATTCCGTGATCAGTTTGTCTCCCGCCAAGATGGAGGAGCTTGAACTGTTCCGTGGTGATACCGTCTTGATCAAGGGAAAGAAGGGAAAAGACACGGTCTGCATCGTCTTGGCGGACGAAACCTGCGACGATGCCAACGTCCGCATGAACAAGATTGTGCGTAAAAATTTGCGCGTCCGTCTCAGCGATGTCGTGACTGTCACCAGCTGTGGTGATGTTCCCTATGGAAAACGCATCCACATTTTGCCCCTCGATGATACCATTGAGGGCGTTAGTGGAAATCTGTTCGATGTATACCTGAAACCTTACTTTTTGGAAGCCTATCGTCCCGTCAAGAAGGGAGATTTGTTCTTGGTCCGCTCCGCCATGCACCCTGTCGAATTCAAGGTCGTCGAGACGGACCCCGCTCCCTACTGTATTGTCGCTCCCGACACGGTCATTCACTGTGAAGGTGATCCCGTCAAGCGCGAAGACGAGGAAAAGCTCGATGATGTCGGTTACGACGATGTGGGAGGATGCCGCAAGCAAATGGCCCAAATTCGGGAAATGATTGAATTGCCCTTGCGTCATCCCACCTTGTTCAAGACCCTTGGAGTCAAGCCTCCCCGTGGAGTTCTCTTGTACGGTCCTCCCGGATCCGGAAAGACGTTGATTGCTCGTGCCGTTGCCAATGAAACGGGAGCGTTCTTCTTTCTCATTAATGGTCCCGAGATCATGTCCAAAATGGCAGGTGAATCAGAATCTAACTTGCGAAAGGCCTTCGAGGAAGCCGAGAAGAATGCACCCGCCATTATCTTCATCGATGAAATTGATTCTATTGCTCCCAAGCGAGAAAAAACGAACGGAGAAGTCGAGCGTCGTATTGTGAGTCAAATGTTGACCCTCATGGATGGATTGAAGCAACGTGCCAGTGTGGTTGTGATTGGATGTACAAATCGTCCCAATGCTATTGATCCCGCTTTGCGTCGTTTTGGACGATTTGATCGAGAAATTGATATCGGTGTACCCGACGAGAATGGTCGTCTGGAAGTCTTCCGCATCCACACTCGTAATATGAAGCTCGATGATGATGTCGACCCCGAGGCAATTGCCCGTGAAACCCACGGTTTTGTAGGTGCCGATATTGCTGCCCTCTGTACCGAAGCTGCTATGCAGTGCATTCGCGAAAAGATGGATCTCATTGATATCGAGGACGAACAGATTGATGCCGAAATTTTGGATTCCATGGCCGTCACTCAAGATCACTTCCGTCATGCCCTTGGTGCCTCCAACCCCTCGAGTCTCCGTGAGACAGTTGTGGAAGTCCCCAATATTTCGTGGGAGGATATCGGTGGATTGGAAGAAGTCAAGGTAAGTTTTTTTTTAGTCTGCATTTATTTGTGGACAATTTTCGTCGTCGTTGTCATCGTCGCCTTCTCATCCGAATTATTGATTTCGATTTATTTTACTTTATCATTTTTGTTGTTATCGTTTCACAGCGCGACCTCAAGGAACTCGTGCAATATCCCGTCGAGCATCCAGAGAAATTCGAAAAGTTTGGTATGAGTCCCAGCAAGGGAGTTCTCTTTTATGGGCCTCCTGGATGTGGTAAGACTTTGATGGCAAAGGCTGTTGCTAATGAGTGTCAGGCGAATTTTATTTCGGTTAAGGGACCAGAACTCCTCACCATGTGGTTTGGAGAGAGTGAGGCCAACGTTCGTGATGTCTTTGAAAAAGCTCGCCAGGCTGCCCCTTGCGTGCTCTTCTTTGATGAGTTGGACTCGATTGCCCAGCAGCGTGGTGGAAGCAGTGGAGACGGAGGTGGCGCTGCAGACCGTGTCATGAACCAGCTTTTGACAGAGATGGATGGAGTCGGCGCCAAGAAGAACGTCTTTATTATTGGTGCTACAAACAGACCCGACATTATTGATACAGCCCTCATGCGTCCTGGCCGTTTGGATCAGCTCATCTACATCCCCATGCCTGACTTTGAAAGCCGTTTGTCGATTCTTCGTGCAACTCTTCGAAAGAGTCCAGTGTCCAAGGATGTTGATCTCAATTACATGGCATCGCAAACGGACAAATTCACTGGTGCTGATCTCACGGAAATCTGTCAGTCGGCTTGTAAGATGGCGATTCGTGAAGAAATTGAGCGTGACATTGAGCGCCAACGCATGAAGCAGGAAGCCGGCGAAGGCATGGAAGAAGATGACGACGACGAGGAGGAAGATATGATGCCAGAAATTCTTCCCAGGCATTTCGAGGTAGCTGTCCGCAACGCCCGTCGATCCGTCTCAGACCGCGACTTGGCACAATACGCCTCTTTCGCACAAACTCTTCAACAGTCTCGTGCGGCTGTTACTGGAGCTGCTGGAGGTAGTCTTGCCACCTTTGCCTTCCCTGAGGCAGGTGGTGCCGGGGCTGGAGCTGCTGCTGCCGAAGATGACGACGAGGAAGAAGATCTTTACAGTTAGACCAGAAATCGAAATTGGAGAAAGTGCTGTTATGCGTCAATTGAAAAGAAACTTGGCCTAGGATAATAACATTGGTTCATCTTGGCAGGAGATGGCATGGCGAAGAAAAGTAGCAGCATTGAGCTGTCGACGAATTGAGAACAAACAACTGGGCACATCATAATATTATATTTACAACACAGACGAATTCGTTGGACTAGTAGAAACAGCAGTAGCCTGTCAATGTATTTCATTTTGGTATTTGCACAGTAAATTCGAAGGTTGCGTCGTGCAACGAGCTTGGAGGAACATGTAAAAACTTAAGCCTTGAGGAATTCAGGCGCTTCCCAACTCCCAACCGTTATTGTAGCAGTGCTTGAGAGTAGGACGACTTAGACTTCACACTCCTATGTGCTCGGCGTCCTCTCTTAACTACAGGTACAGGTAATTCAACGAACGTACATCCGACGCATCCAATCCGGTGGAGTCAGCGAAAAGAACCGAAACTCCGTGATTGCAGAATAAATTCAACCAAGGTCTACACCTTTATCAATGTCACGCCAACCTGGAAGGAGAAATGAAGGGAAAGAGAGTGAGTCCAACATTCCAAAACGTGTTGCAACATTATACAAAGAATATGTATGGCTTGCAGCCTTATCTTACCAACGGGAAACTCTCGAGCCCAATAAGGCTGGGCGTTGGGAAGGTTGGGAAGTAGGGGAGAGAGTTTTTTTGTGAGTTGTACAGTAACCCGGAGTACAACTTTTCCGTACGAGATGAACAACCTGTTACAATGTACTTACTGGTTTTACAGAATGATAATCCTTGACTACCATCTTGGCATGCTTCGGGACGTAATAGTAGCTTTCAATTTGGCCCATTTCATAGCCAGGCAGCCTGTCTTTTTGACTGTGATAGCCGCGCATACGATTGATGTATCCCGTGAAGGTACTATAGAAGGTTCCAACGAATACCTTCCCTCGAGACGCGACAAGCTGATCAAACATACCAAAGTAATTGGTGTTGAGACCTTTCGTCGCTTCTGGATTGCTGTCCAAGAAATAAACCCTGTATTTCGGACTGAAATCTTTGAAAAAGGAGCGGGCTTTTTCGTCCGTTGCAATATACAAAACACTGCCTTCGGGAATGACATCCTTTATGTTTTCCAGAATTTCACTTGATTCAATGCGAGTATCCTTGTATTGGAAGTCCCCACGCCGAATGTGCATTGTGTAGAATTCACCGTTGGCATTACCAAAGCTTCTAGACCTCGAACGCAGAAAGCTCACAAACCGTGCCGCATAGCATTGAAGTTCGTCGATGTAGCGCAAATGATCGCGAACAAATCGTTTAATCCACAAGTCATGCCGCCAGTCTTCAAAGAACAAAAACGCATAAAAATGTGAAAGCATTCGGGCGCCACTGTCGTTGTCTCCCATCACGTGTACAAACTTTGCTTGCTGATAGGTGTCGTCGTATAGACAAAGGTTCTGTCGTGTCGCCAACAGTTCTCGGATCCGTTTATTCGGTGGCGCATCAACGGCAGTTGGATTATTTATGTAGTCTCCGATTTGTGAACCAATTCCTTTGGTGATTGTTGATTTGGCGAGATCAAACTCATTTTGCAGTAATGCCGCTCCTTCGACTCCCGGATTTTTTGCTGTTTGATTTTGAATAATGTGTTCTGCGCGTTAGCTCAAGCATAACTTTTAATAACAATCAGCTCCAAAGCAACAAATATTTCCAGTACTTACGAAAGCCTGCAATACACTTATCCCAGTCCCAGTCGATTAATTTTGTTACAGTTCTGAGCCAGGGAAAGACACCTTTCTTGCCAGCTTCAAAGTTCTGCAAGCGTCCATCCCAATTTGTTCTGTTTTCAGGTGGAAAAGAGACTTGGCCTGTTGCGGTTGTTTTCAAATGTCCAGTCATGGCTTCTCGTTTCAAAAAATCTTCAAAGGATATGACCTCAAGATGAGGATGTTCAAGCTCCACCGAGTCAAAATGAAAGAAATCTTTAAACGTGAATGTATGTTTCTGCCCTTGATCTTTTTTGCCCAGCAAATACATGCCCTGCTCTGGTGGCAGCACCAATATTCGACCCATTGCCAATGCCATTGTAACAGCCGTCTCCATTGCCATGCGAATATTATTCCAGCCTCCTTCATCTGGTTCAAATGTTAAATACTTGACTGCTGGACCAACATTCTTAAAAGGGGTTTCAAAGAGTGCATCCGACGGAATATCTCTCCAATACACCATATCCTGTACATCTTCGTCCGGAACGGTAAAGGCGAACTCTTTACATGAAAGACCTGCCACTGTATGCATGATAGCTGCAGCCGGAGCAGTTGTTGTCCTCGAGCCTCCAGCAACGGCTCCTGTTGTGGTCGATCCTCCTCCTCCTCCACCTGCGTTAACCGAATTGACCGAATCCGCATGTTTAATATCAACAGGCGATTGCGTAAATTCTTTCAAGCTTGAAACAAGCGACTGGCTTCCCGGTTGCAGTGTCATCAATTGTGACACAACATCGTCGCTGCTTTCCACAATATACCAGTACCACGCTCGTAGGCAGGTTATTAAAGCAATTGTCTTCAGGACGATGACGGCCCGGGCCATGACCAACGACTTTTGTTCCACAGGGGGTTGTCGTGGAACTGGTTTCTTTAATCTTACCATTGAGAAAACAGTAATCGATGTGAAAATAATATTAATAAAATAATATTAACAGAATATTAGCAATAGTGTGGTATCATTATTTTTTTTCATTGTGATGTCCACGGCGATTGAGAGTCAAGGAGCGACTGTGCATTTAAGTTGTATGAGTAGCAGTTAGTACGAGACAACTCTACTAGCTAGTAGATAGTAGGAGCTAGCTAGTAGTACTAGCTAGTAGCAGTAGACTACCAAACTACTTGTAGACAATTTTTTTAAGAGTAGCTACTAGTAGACTACTACAGTAGCTAGTAGTACTACTACTAGTAGTGCGTTACTAGGGCTTTGGATCAGATACAGTATGCGTCTAAATCTTGAAGTTATTGAAACCTTGTGGGAGACTTTTCTGCATGTCCGTTCCCTTTTTCCTCATGAGTATTGTGATTTCACTCTCAGAGGAAAGGTTTTACAACAAATGCTTTGCTTTGCATGGAAGCATGGTCGTCAAAGCAATCCTATGTAACAAAGGCTCAAACTAATAGGGAGGTTGTCCATGTGAAATGCTTCAGAATCTCACCGGCGGCTTCGAGTGCGTTGCGGTTGGTTTACATGGGAGTGACACTTGTGACGGAAGTCGCCGTCGTTGAACCCATGGACGGGACAGACACTACATGGAAAAAAATTGAATGCCGAAATGAAAGACCGATGGATGCCAGCTTTATACAAACTCATTCAAACAATGGACGCAGTTAATTTACGGTCGCTGACTAAATAATGCAAATATTTGTGTAATGCCGTTCTACTATGTAATGCAACATGCACACATCGCCTAGCGCAATTCTTATCATATTCATCTGCAATCCTACTAGACCTGGGGTGGACGCCAATTCGAAAGGTGACTTTACTCGGATGTATGCAAGATATTGTTGATAGCAAAGTTCAGTTTCTTGATGCCACTGTTTGGAGAAGGAGGGGCATTGATATCCTTCATCTCGGGCTTATTCTCAGTATCTACTTTACGGTGATGGAAATGACGATGGAAAGCAGCATTATTGGATCCAAGCCAAACCAATCTGCTCTTGACTTTCTGTTCCCTAACAGCATCATTGTGGCATTTCATGAGAACTGAATACTCCTTGGAGACCGCAGTGGCTTCCATCTTTGCTCGTAGATGTGCCTCAATATACTGTACAGCCTCGATGGCTAAAATTGCACCCCGAAGCTTGTGGCGCATCTGTCTGTTCAGGTAAAGATGGCGGTAAATCTCTTGGGCTTTAATGACAGTACTGACATAGGGTTGGACGGATACGGCGTATTCAATTCCTCCAAACTTATTGCGAGGATGCATGTTCATGTTGAGGGCACGGCTCAATGCTTGAGCTTGCACAACTGCCATTACAACCGAATGGAGTCGGAGCTTGGACACTTCTACCATTCCTTTCTGTTGTTCCATGGCATGAACGGCGGTTTCGATTCCTCGAAACTTGTTTCGTGGATGCATGTTCATGTCCCAGGCACGGTTCAGCTCATGAGCTCCCATCACTGCCAACACAGCAGCTTCGAACTTCTTTTTTGCCTCTTCTTTTCGAAGGAGTGTAAGCTTTCGCTGGTACGTTTCTTCACTGGCAAACATATCTTCCACATCAAGACTGACTTCACGCACAAACTTTGGCCTGCTTGTAGGAACGGTAGTATCCTCCCATTCAAAGACTGGATCTTTGTAGGGTTCGGACTGAAGGCTTCTCAACTTGCTTTGGTAGTCCTCTTCGCTGGCAAACATGTCCTCCACTCCGAAGCTGACTTCTCGTGCGAGCCAAGGTCTGACCGTAGGAACAGTAGTGTCCTCCCATTCAAAGATTGGCTCGTGGTAACCCTTCTCCTGCAACTCCAATGCCGCAAGGACAGCATATACTGCAGCTCTTAGGCGTCTTCGCATGTCACGACGGCGGCCACGGTAGAGCACACAATATTTGCGCTCCATAAACTCAACCAGCTCTTCTTTGCTTGCAACGAGGTTGCTAGCTCGTCGATACTTCGTTTTCGCCATCTCCTGGCTTCCAGAGGTAGCATGTCGGTACTTCTTTCCGACTTGGCGTCTTCCCTCTTCGCGGTTGAGCGCGAGAGACTCCATCAGGGACACCGCGTACACAGCGCCCTTCAATTTGTGTCGCATGTTCTCCTTGAGAGTGTTGGTGTCGACCATGTTTGTATTGTTTGTTGGGCTTCAAAGTTTTCTTGATGTACTTTTGGTTTTAGGTTTAATTTTTGGTTTTTTTTTTTTTTTTATGTGAATCAGATCGCCTTCATTTTTTTCGGAGAGAATCTGTCGGAAGGGTGGACGTCTGATCTATCGTTGTACTTCGGTCGTAATAATAACGACTCTCATCACATCGTGGTAATGTTGATTGTTGATGTTCGTGCCAAGATTGATGAGGCCGCCACATTGATGATGTGTTTCGACATCGGGAGGCTTCGGCTTCTTGACGGTTTGTTCGCAATCCAAACGTGCGACTTAACTTTATCTCTATTGCACGTCGGTGAAACGAACGACATCATCATGTGAGTCTCTATTAGGCCATAGAATGGTAGATCTATCTAAGCATCAGATTTTGCAAGCAGGACTAATTCCTACTGTACTCCTACTCCAATTACTCTAGTAGTCTAGCTTGAGTAGCTAGTAGACAAGTCTTGTAGAAATTGTGGTGGTTGGGAAAAGCTACCATCTTTAAGCTAACAACAAGATAACTATTTTTCACAACGGATCACAACAGCCGCGGGTTCAAGCACTTCAATGGATATGTTCTCAGGTTGAAATCCTCCTTCTTCCATGAGCTTACGCAATTCCTCCGTGGATCCAAAGTATTGGAATGCCTGTGTCGATGGGCCCGAAGCTCCTCCATCGGCTGCTTGCAGATTGCCAAAGTAGGAGGATAAGAATGTTGTAGCAAAGTAGCGGCCACCTGGCTTGAGGACTCGGTAGATTTCCGAGGCAGCCCGTGGGAGTTCGGGCCAACAATGCATGGCAGCACCTGCATGAAATGCATCAATGGAATCGGGTTTCATTGGGATTCGACCTACATCACAGCGCACCAAATCTAATTGGGTCTTTCGACGACTGGGAGATAGGGTAGGATCTGCATTGATCCGTCTCCTGGCTTCGTCCAACATGGATTCCGAATAGTCGCAGCCAATGACACGGTCGTATTTTCCACTCTTGGCAAACCGCCGAGTAAATAAGCCTTTGTGCAAAAATAAATAATAAATAAGTGAAATATGACGAAGATCGACATTTGCGCACCATTTCGTTCCCCTCAGACTCACCTGTAGCACAGCTCATATCCACGAGAACATTGGATCCTTTGGCGTTGGCAATGGGTGTAGCAAAATACTCCATGGCCATTTCAGCCTCTTTATCGGGTCCGGGGAATCCAGCAGATGCAAATCCTTGACGCCAGCCGCGCTCGTAGGCAAAGGAGACCTGGGGAGAAGTGAACAAATCTCGCATGGGAACATAATCGTCTCCCACTGGGAATCCTGCCGACGCCAGAGGCGACCTCAGTGGTGGAGGAATAAATGGCATAACTTGTTTAGCAACTTGTTTTAGGAAAGGATTTCCCGTTGCATTATCACTTTCCGTGGCAGTTCCTGTTGGTTTAACTGCTTCCAATAAATTCAAAAAAGTATCGGATGTTCCCTGAAATGTACTGCTCGTGGATTGTAAATTAAATTTTGCTCTCCGAGGCCCAGCTTGTCCTCCCAGGAAAACACCCGAAGTGGCAACCCGCAGTGGTTCTTTGGTATCTGGATCCGCTAAAACTGGATCTATGTATTCTCGATCTCCGATCAATCCCAACAGAGCTTGTTTGGGGTCTGACTTCTTGGCATCCTGATCGATCGACACAGCTTTTAGAAACGTTTCGTTCTTGTTGTTGTGCTGGTTGGAACTGCCGACAGTGGTGGGTTGTTGGAAGGCTTCCGCCAAACAAATGCAGGCGATCAGTGCTACAGATGATATCTTCATGGTGTTGACTAAAGTATGTGTTGATGAGAAAACTCACCATTTATTCTTGATGGGTCGTATTATTCGAGAGGCAACTCTGCGCTGGGATGTTGACTCGGTTGACTCGGTTGACTCGGTTGCTACGGTACGTACAAGGAAAAAGGAAAGAAAAAATAATATACGGATTGATGAGTCAGTATAACCCGTCAAAAGTAAATAAAATATAATGCCAGCAGTACCTAGTAGTCTACTACCAGGTACCAGCTGCTAGCTATTAGCCAGCTACTACTAGTAGTAGTAGTAGTAGTAGAAGTGTCTACTACTACTAATAGTAGTAGCTAGTAGCACTACTAACTACTACTACTAGTAGCTAGCTAGCATCAGAGAAGAGCACCCTACGTATGGCAGAATTTCTCTGTAAGGGTTACAGAGATATCTGCCATGCCCGGGATATTTTACATAACACAAATCTTTTAGTTTCTCTAATATAGCATT
>Ga0210036_1005846_pt1 | contig 10455 bp, 10 predicted proteins | sample CryGeymeta201515_FD_185469 | JGI IMG/M metagenome (GOLD analysis project Ga0210036, IMG submission 185469) | Groundwater microbial communities from Crystal Geyser aquifers in Utah, USA - Crystal Geyser metaG 2015-15 (SPAdes) (version 2) | ecosystem: Environmental > Aquatic > Deep subsurface >... | reverse complement strand
AAACCCTAATTTACTTATGTTTATATTTCAGCATACGGTGTTCGTTTGTTGTCCATATAATAATTTAAGGTCTGAGTTCACTCAAAAAAAAGAGTGGTTGGCGTACCCCCCGCCAGGGGCCATTGATCAAAATGATTGAATTCTGGCTTGCATTAGGTTTTAGAAAAATAATAATAACAACTTCTACCTAGGAATAACTGGTACCAGTACTACTGCTTGACCTAGTAGTAGCTAGTACCTGGTACCGTACCAATTTTCCAGAACAGTAGAGTCCTAGCAGGTTTACCGTAGAGCTATTGCTGCTACTAGCTAGGACTGATTTCTGAAGGGGGGAAAAAGAGAAATTCGATTGTGAAAAGCGTCATAATCACGTCACAATAATAATAAAAATAAAAATAATAATTATTTTATATTATTATGAAAACGTCAAGAGAGTTAAATTAAGTGCGATTTGTGCGCCGGAATATTATAAGAATACCTGGTACCTGTTACGTTAGTCAAAAATGGTGGCTGCTCGGAAAGCAAGGGTGTACCGGTACGTATTTTTTTAGTACCAGTCCCGTGTTTGAGGGGCAACGTACCTGGTACTTGGTACCTAATAAGGAACTTCCAAGTTTCTTATTATTATTTAAATACTGGTGATGATGATGCAGTTGATGGGAATCCTTTTTCTTTCCGGGGAAGCAAGAAGTTCGCTTTGGAACTTTTCCTTTGTTTGCTACTAGTACAACTAGTAGCTACCATTAGTAGTGTTACTAGGCTTCAGTGCTGTACTACTACTACCATTAGTACTACTAATACTACTAGCTAATAGTAGGTACTGGTAGTACCCGTAGCACGAAAGCTTATGATGAACGATTGATTCATAGCGGTACTGCTACCTGGTAGTCTACCATACTCATTTAATGAAAACGTACCAGGTACCAGAGTACCTGGTAAGTTACTTCCATGGTCCTTTGACAAGAATCGATACAGAACAGGTACGGCAGAATATAGCGAGATGGTCATCATTTTTTATTCGTTCTTTTAGCTCTTTCAGGAGGTATGGTAACTAGCGTACTACCTGGTACTAATACTTACCTGGTACCTGGTACCAGGTACCACTGTTATGGTAATAGTAATCAAATTAGATACTACCTGGTATTACTATCGTGGCTATTTCTGCTGGTAAGAAATGCACCATATCACAGTAATACTACCCGTACCAGGTAGTACCTGGGGGTATCAGGAAGTAGTGTGTCACAATCTACAGTAGCATGGCAAAGCGAACACTGCTGGCACAGATACTTACGGTACCTGGTATCATACTACTAGTACCAGGTAACAATGTCAACGTCTTTCCCTCTGCTGACGGTAATACCACTGGTACTAGACTACTACTAGTACTACTAGCTAGTGGCGATACTTCCAGGTACCTGGTAAGCAAGTAGCCTAATAGCAGTACTACCCAACTACTACTACTAGCTAGTAGCAGAGTACGGAATAGACTCTTGCTTGTCGTAGAGTGGCAGTAACCAATTTCGGACTATTTTCCGCCTCAACACCAACAAGCAATGCTACTAATAGAAAAAATACTACTATCTAGCTAGTAGTACTAATCATAGAACCGCACCAGTGTTTTCGACTACTTATTAGAGTTGCTGCTTCTACTACTAGCTAGTACCAGTAGCTAGCTAGTAGTAGCTTCTAACTGGTAGTAGAGTACTACTACTTAGCTACTACTACTACTAGTAGTATTAGAGAGTACTAGTAGTAGTACTGGTACTATTAGTAGTAGTAGCCATCAGCTACTACTAGTACTGGTACTCTCTACTACCGTGCCGGTAGCTAATACTGTACTCGAGTAGTAGCTAGTAGTAGCTAGCTGGAAGTACAGTACGGTAGCTAGTACAGTAGCTAGCAGAAGCAGAGAATAGTCTTCTAGCTAGAGTGGTACTCTAGTCTTTTAATTTGTTACTGATGTAGAATGACACAAATAAAAAGTACAATTATTTACATCTACTAGTCTACTAAACTATACAAACGACACAAACGATACCAACTTAAGCAGGTAACACATATCCAGCCACAGAGCATCGGTAGCTTATTGGGTAGGAGCTTCGATTTATTACAGGCAAATTGAACATTCAATAGTAGATAGTACCTCTTTGATCTTTGCAATCAGCATGCCTCAGATTAAACACAATAATCACTGCTGCATTGACACAGATACAGTCGATGATAGTCCCACAGAATCGGCGCTCAATAATGGCAGTCCGGCCAGAAATTCTACTAATGATAAAGTGGCATTTAAGCCTCGCAAGAGCAAGAGTATCACCAACACTAACAGCACCGACGATTATAACCAGAAGAAAATTCCTTCCGTACTAAGCCATATCAATGGCTGTGCTCACAACAGAATCTGCCAATTCCGTCTGACCAGAACACTGGCACTGAGAGTCCTGTTCGTTCTGAGTCTCTTTGTTACAGGCCTGGTGTGCACCACATTGGCGTATACCATAATAAGTGATTTGGAATTAGAAGTTGGACGACAGACGTACGAAAGCGTGGCCAACAGTGCCCTGAGTGCGGCACAAGCCATTACGCAACGAAAAATACAGGGAGGCAATGCCATGGAATCTATACTGGCCAGTGCCTTTCCCAATGCTACACAGTGGCCTACTGTTGGACTCAACAATTTTGGGGAAACAGCCAACATTATTGCTGGATTGGCAGGAGAAGCCTCCATCGTACTGGCCGTGCTGGTCCGTCCCGATCAGGTGGACGAATTCGAAGTTCACGCTAGAAAGCACTATCGCGATCAGGGGTATTTGGAAACGGCAGGATCGAACGCAGAAGTAGGATTTGGAATACGGTACCGACATCCCGATGGATATTTCGTGTTGGATCGGACCGGCAATTATACGACCTACGAAACAGATAATCGACAAATAATGACGCCCATTTTGGATCATTCGACCTGGGATTCACCAATGCGCATGTACAACATTCATGTATCTAGTACAGCTGTAGACAGCATCATTGAATGTACCGAACATCACAATCTTCATCATCAGCTAACAACAACAAAGAATAACGGAACAGAGGTAACCGAACCACTGGGACGCAGTCCGTCGTCTGATTTGTCCAATCATCCCAATTGCAGCATCGTTTCAGGTTTTAAGGTCAACGACGAGGAAGATCTGATAGGTCTTATCTACAAACCCATCTATCCACGGAACGATCCTTCCACATTGGTTGGTATGATTGGATTATCCGTCAATTTTAAGGACGTACTCGTGAGTGTCGTGCCTGATTACTTTGATGGGATTACTGCCGTCATTTCAACGCACAAGCCCAAGCAAGCAGAAACGGCTGAGGATAGCGACAATACCGAGTACAACCGGGCCTACGATGAAGTGACCTACAACATTGTTAGTGCACGTCCCCAATTGGTCGGAGAAGGTGATTTGCACAATCGAAAATATGATGACTACGCACGGAGCATCGTATTGAACGACTTTTCAACCGATGCTCCAGATGCCGTCATTTATACACTGACACTCTATCCCAATGACTTTCGTCAGTTCCATACCAAGAGTCCGTTGGCCATTAGTATGGCGTTCGTCGGAGCTATTGTCTTTAGTACGCTCCTTTTTTTCTTGTACGATTATCTCATGCGGCGACAATCGAATGAGCAAAAAATAGTCCTCCAAATGAAGCGTCAATTTGTTCGCTTCATTTCCCACGAAATTCGAACACCACTGGTACGTACAGTAGGTGACCACCGCCGTCACCGGCAGCAGCAGCAGCAGCAGCAAACCGAATCTCATCCAATTATCCACTCATGTATCTCTTCTTTTTAACAGAACACGGTTTGCATGGGCCTGGAACTTCTCGAAGGAGAGATACAGACACATGAAGATTTTACCGAGACAAAAAATACAGTATCGTCTAGTAGTGCAACATCAGGTGAGGATACTACTATAAAATGCCCCTCGACTGTGAACAAACACGATTTGGAAACTTGGCACGAAATCACGAGTGATATACGAGACAATGCTACCAATGCTGTTTGTATTCTTGACGACCTCCTCAATTACGACAAGATTGAAAGTGGTGATCTCGTTCTGGAAATTGGTAAGGTTTGCATTTGCGATGTCGTGATGAAAGCAGAACGAAAATTTCGTGTACAGGCTGCCAATAGGCAGGTCAATCTGCGCATTCAAAACCTTGAATTCTGTTCGGAAATGAAGGATGCCCTGGACAATGTCGTGGTAATGGGAGATGATATGCGACTGGGCCAAGTTATTTGTAACTTGCTTTCCAATGCTCTCAAGTTCACACCAGCGGGTGGGTCTGTGGTAGTTAGCATGGAACACATCCAACCAGGAGAAACTGTAATGACAAGTATCAACGATAGGCAGCGTGGCCGGGATCGAGAAAGTCGGCTATCAACCAACTCCTGCCTGTGCGATTCTCCACGCGCTGGGTCCATTATGATCAGCGTCAAAGATACGGGTGCTGGTATGACACCTGAACAGATTTCGAGGCTATTTACAGAAGGTGTCCAGTTCGATGCCAATAAATTGCAAGCCGGTGGGGGTAGTGGTCTTGGACTCTGCATCTCCAAAGGTATTGTAGAACGGCACAATGGTAGAATTTTCGCGATGTCGGGTGGTCTCGGAAAGGGATCAACCTTTACTGTCCAATTACCGCTGTATCAATTGGTTGCTGAATCAAATGCAGAACAATCCCGTAATTTCCAGACCTTGTCGAGTATGGATCAAACAGAGAAAAATCCCAACAATTCCATAGGTACTACCAACACGACAGATGAAATTCACAAGGGTAACGATGCTCCTGCAAGGGTAACGAACAATGTTGCCGTAGTCGAATCAGTGGCCGGCCAAATAAAACAAGACTGGAGTACTCCTTGTGAGAAGAAGTCACATCACATTTTGGTAGTTGAGGATGTTGCTTCGTCACGAAAAATGCTGATCCGTTTGTTGCAACGTGAAGGTCATACTTGTGTTGCTGCCTGTGATGGACAAGAAGCAGTGGATGCTGTCATGGCTGTCACTAGCCAAAACCAACAGTCTCCAGGGAATGCCGATTTGGAAAAGGGCACATGGAAAGAATTTGACACGATCTTGATGGATTACGAAATGCCCATTCTCAATGGTCCCGACGCTACTAAAAAATTGCGTGAGATTGGGTTCAATCATTTGATTATTGGAGTTACTGGTAATGTTTTGTCGGATGATGTTGACTACTTTCTTGCCAAGGGTGCCAATCGCGTTCTACCCAAACCAGTTAGCATCGCCCTGTTGAACGATGCATGGGAGAATCCGACGAGCAGTCGTGGTGGTTCCAAGCGAAATCAAAACAATCGAAAGAATCCTCCTGATATCCGTCACAAACAACTCGATCAGCATGAGATATACTGATTTTACCACCAGTTAACACATGTCGTCCCTGCTTCTATTAATCGAGGTCTTCACAAAAGGGAAGGAACTGACTGTCAAAAAATGAATCTGCCACGTCCTTTACAAGCACCATTCTCGTCATTTGCATGACCATCTACAGAAGACAAGTGAATAGCTCGATCAATGAAAGACATAGACTTTGTTTCATATTGGCACTGCACATTGCACTGCATACTTATATAATTATTTACTTCCAATAGCGTAAAGTAGAATTGATAGTCTTTTTTTACTATTGGGTCCCAACACAGTACATACTCGGAGGACTAGCTAGTAGCTAGCTAGTAGTGCTTACCAGTATTAGTATCAAAAAATCTGATAGGAGCAACGACCCACCCAACCAGTGCGTGTTTACGTGCGTTACTACTATTCATTCCTTTGTCCCTTAAGAGAAAAAATATATTATTAGTAGTAATGAAATGATGCTGACTACCACGTTGGGATTCCTGTCCTCGGTAACACTCGAGCATCATTTGAAGATGTTCTTTTCGTCATGGACCTTGGTTCAAAAGGATTATTGATACTACTGCTGCTGCTGCTGCTGCTGCTGCTGCTGCTGCTGCTGCTGACTCTATTCAGAGTCATCGCTGTTTGTGGCATGGGCATTGTTGTTGTTGCTGTTGTCGTTGTTCCATAAAAGAAGCATTGATCAAATTCTGTTGGTCCACTGTTGTCTTCACATTGCATGAGTCGCTCATCTTGTAAGTCTTGTTGCTTTTTGAGTTGTTCGTAAACTTTTCTAGAGGGTAAAGATGCAGCAAAACCTGTCTTGTCACTTGTCGCTACTGCAGTAGTAGCAACAGCAGCAGGAGGAGAAATCTCCCAATAAATATCAAAATTAGAATTCAGGGCGGCGGTGGCGGCTTGACTTGGTAATGGTGTAAAGAGAACTGCCATTGGAACCGCTGTAGCTGCTATTGAAAAGGATGCTGCTATGAATGCCTTGGATAAAAGAAGCTTGGATGAGAAGGATTGAAGAGTACTGATGGTAGTAATTCTACCTGCAGTAGCAATTGATGATGCAGGCAGTGTGGATGTGGATGTGGATATGGATGTGGATGTGAATGTAGAGGGGGATCCCTTTCCTGAAAAGTTCTGTCTTGCCAATAGTTGCATACTTTTAATGGATTTTGCTTACTTCTTACTGCTTATAACTACAATTACACTACCTGGTAGTGGTCTAGCGTGGTGCTGAAGGGAGTTTTGCTCGAGGATAAAAGACGGTACATGTTCTAGCTAGACTCGAGACTACTACTGCTGGTGATGTAGAGTACTACTAGTAGTACCGTACTGTAGCACTTGGACCACCCTGCGCTAATGATAATAACAATGATAATAGTAATAATAATATTCTTGCGATAAAAAGAAAGCTGAGTCAGCTGAAAATTCCACCCGGAACATTAACAGTAAAAAAGATGCACACATGCTTAGAGAAAAGTTCGGAACATACAAAAAAAATGTTTCTCTTTGTGTGAAAAAGAGAGCGCACCTCCCTTATGAAGGCTTTAATAACTGGCGCATTCATGCCATAGTCCAAGCAATTAGGAGAAGAAAAACGGAATAGAGCACCTATGCTTGCTCGAACAGGACGCACTGTCGAAACAAGCCCGATACATCGGGTTTGGGGAGGGAGAGTTGGGCGCACTATTTTCGAAGACTAATACACTATTAAAAGCGGAGTTAGCGGGTTGGGTGCGCGCAATGTTAAATAGTTGGATACACAAATTTTCACGTCAGACATTTGCAAAAACAACAACAACAACACGAACACGAACACGAACACGAACAATAGCAAAAAACTCCATTTTTGATCGGATCATGACGATGGCAACTGCAGTCTATAAAAATAAAATCATGTTTGCAGACGCCGAGGCAACGACACTGGACGATGCTCGAAGTGAACTGGCATATATATTCCAATACAATCAAGATGATCTTTGTGATGATCGGAGTCATGTCACGCATACGGCGCTAGCACTTTTAGCAACATGGCCAGCGTTGGCTTACGATGAATTCCATGCCGATGAAGATGTTGACTATACTTTTTTACCACTGAGCATATTTGTTGCAGCAGGAGCGGATCTGACTATCATTTCATTGTGAGTGCATGCAGTATCAACACGTGCACAGCAACAATCTGAAGCTTATAGGGGTGTTCTTTTTTTTGTCTCACCTTTTTTTCTTCGAATTTTCAACACTGTGATTTCGTTTTTCAAAAGACTTCACAAGCTCAATCCAGATGCCGCGAAAACATGCCATCCAGTTCTTAAGTTATACGTGAGTCTGAAATGGTACAGAGTGTACAAAGACAAAGTTGTCATTTGAATAGATGTGATCTCCGCTAACAAGCAATCATTCACCTTTTGACAATGGGTTTCACTCATTTTTCGGATTAGCCACTACAAACAGCCTGTGAGGTGCACGCTGACCGCGATGTCCTTATATTTCTTGCATTGCAATACCCAGATGCCGTAACAACACGAGATTACAAAGGTGATCTGATCATTCATTCGGTGCTCGATCAGGGAAAGGCAGACATTCCGAAACGATCTACCATTGAATTACTGCTCCAATGGAATCCACAGTCGGTTCAAATGAAATCAAACTTTGACGATGGATCTTGTCCACTCGGAATTGCATTTCGAGCTGGACAGACTACCAAAATTGTAGAAAAGATCATAGCAGAACGTATACGACAACATATTACTCATTTCGAAATTGGTTCCTGGAAAAATTACGTATTGGATTGGAAGGGGTCATCACGTTTAGTGCACGAATTGCTTCCCAAACTTTTTTTGACATCCTTTACGTGCGAGCCAGAATCGTACACTACAGAAGGATTTGTGCACCTGGTCGAATATTTGGTCAAAGATTATCGTATAGAAGAACTGACATTGAGTCTTCCACTCATGGTCACTAACACCAACACCACCACAAATAACAGCATCAGCAACAGAAACAGCAACAATGGCTGCAACGAGGGCGAATCCTTTCTCAGGTTTCTCCGATTAAACTCGACCGTGCGAGAGCTGTCGTTATCGCGGAAAGAACTGCCAGCAATGACAATAAAAAATGGTACCAACATATTGTTAGAAGGTCTAAGGGGCAATGAAACTCTTGAGAGTTTATCCATTTCAGGACTCTTTGTCATGCAAAGCAAAGAATTAGGTATTTTGATTGCCAGTGCCCCCGAAACACTTGTTATCGAACACCTTATGATTGAAAAGAAATGGAAATCTAAAAATACTTTGCACTGGGGAACATCCAAATTAAAAAACTTTACAATACGTAATCCAAAAATGCGTGGAGATATTTTGGAAAAGTTGTTGGGGGCACTTCCAATGTTGTACGGATTGAGAAAGTTGGAATTGGACTTTTCGGGACCACAGACTGACAACGATTTGAAATTTCTTATGGACGATAGAGATGTCACTCCCGGGTTAATTGCTTTATTGGAAAAGAATCGATTGCGATCACTGATTATCAAGGGATTGAACGTAGAAATTCGGGCTCTGTCGTGGATTTTGCATACGAATTCGAGTCTGAGAGTCTTGCACGTGGATACTAAATTAAACGAGTTACCAATGAAGGTACAGTGTCTCTTAACGGCACTGGAGCATAATAATACGACACTCGAAGACATTCGATTTCATTGTGATTATCAGCTTGAAGAACAACTTGCAGATGATAGTGATGATGGAGCAGGTCGACGAAGTAAACATGGCGTGGGGGTTACTTTCAAGTATGTGACGGATCCTGCCATTCAGTTTTTCACACAACGAAATCGAGCTCTTAAGCGGGAGAAATTGCGTCAGGTGACCATTCATTAGATAAGAAAGGGGGCTGTAGGGTAAACATTATTTGTGATTTACAACTTGGTTCGACTGGTCTTATGACACAAACGCATGCGATCATTACTACAGCTACTAGTGTTTCTTGTGAATGAATCCCACGATAAATCTTGGATGTGGCACAAAATACGAGAAGAGTGTCAACGAAGTCTGAAAACCGAACACACACATGTTTAATGCGATTTTATGATCTGCTATCTGATCTGATGTCAGATCTGATGTCAACAGCGCAAAACAACACCACAATTAACAATAGAACCTTCGAAATAAACCATGACAAAATCAGTTAATAAGACAGATCTTACTCAAGAGGAAGTAGACATTTTTGATCATGCCCGATCAGTTGGTCTCCACGTGAAGAAAGCCAGTCCCCACTCAGGACACTGTTGGTACTGTTTTGACTGCTGTCATACGCAAGACCAGGACTGCCACTATCACAACCACCAGCAGAAGAAGCACGGTGAAACCAATGTAGTTCCCCGTCATGCGTTCGACAGCAATGCTGCAATTAAACATCATTTGACGGCCGCACATGGTGTTCACTGGAGCAGCAGCTACTGGGAGCCAGAAGATGCAGTCTAGTTAGTCCAAGCAAGCAAGCAAGCAAGCAAGCCAGGAAGAACACGAAGGGAGGCCATCCTTACATAAAATCTACCATACGATTACACTTTAATTGGTAGAATGCTAATAGGTAGCGTATAAAACAAACTGAAATTGTTGTACTACATTCCTATTTACGTGCGAAGGAAGAGGCCCTGTTGTATTGCACGAGTGCAATTCCGAACGTGTTGTTTTAGACAGAGATTGTCGCAGACTAGTGCCCATAGTCTGTCTGAACATGTCTGTGCATGACCATCTATATTTTGGTTGAAAGGCGAGGGCTCATATACTATCATGAGGCAGCTAGTAGTACTAGTATAGAAGATTTTTGGAACTCGAGATTATTTGACGATTTAGTGTATCACCAATTTCGAGATTTTTTTCTTTCTCGAGTTTTTTGTTGCTTTTTTTGAGATTATTTTAATGTATATCAACAGAATGAAGTAATGAATGTTTCATTGTAATTAGATATCATTGTCTAAGATATTCATCGGGTCTTGTACAGAATGTATGTGTTACTCCATGTGTTACCACTGGCC
>Ga0210036_1005838_pt1 | contig 10466 bp, 8 predicted proteins | sample CryGeymeta201515_FD_185469 | JGI IMG/M metagenome (GOLD analysis project Ga0210036, IMG submission 185469) | Groundwater microbial communities from Crystal Geyser aquifers in Utah, USA - Crystal Geyser metaG 2015-15 (SPAdes) (version 2) | ecosystem: Environmental > Aquatic > Deep subsurface >... | reverse complement strand
GCGCTTCTAAACACTGATTTTATTGCATAAATAGAAAGATCTCATTCAGGGCTTTCACAATCTGTATTTAGAAATAAAAAATATGAAGTATTCATGAAGATAAAAAATCTTAAAGTTTATCTAGTATGTATCGCGGGAGAATCTTCGCAACGGATGAACGTTAACCGTCAGCTAACGGTAACATTCAGCAGCACTCTAACTTCTTGTTCTTTCGTGCCCTATCAACAATCAGCACAATGAATGTAAGATATAAGATATCAATCACAGCATCATGACAAGCATACCTCATCGACTCCAGGTCTTGGCAAGGCAGGTGATTGCAGGATGTTTGTCGCTGCAAGATAGTCCCCCAGAACTCCAGAAAGTCTATTGGCTCAAATTCTTGGACTCGTACTCGTACTTTTCACTGAGTCTCATTTTTACGCTCTGGTTGACTCATGATTTTGGATATTCCGATGTCACGGCTGGTACTATTTATGGCAGTTGGGGTGCCGCCATTACCGTCTACGGACTGGCCACCGGTGTGGTGATCGATAAGTTGGGTGTCCGACAGAGCCTCATATTGGGCTATTGCCTCAGCCTAATATCACGGTGCATGTTGTTTCTTACCACGTCTCGGTTCGTGCTCTTGTTGAATATTGGTTTATTGTTGCCATTGGGAAATTGTCTGGGCATTCCCGTCTTAACTATTGGAATTCGACGATATACCAAAGTACAACAACGTGGCTTTGCCTTTGGCGTCTTTTACGTCGTCATGAATGTCGCAGCCCTGATGAGTGGGCCGATGGTGGATATCTGCAACAAAGTGTTTCAAAACGTCGATGTGGAAAATAGTGATGACAACAACAACAACAAGAACAGTGAATGGACCTGGAATCAATATCGTATGGTACTCTTGTCGGGTATTATTGCGAACGCTATAGCAGTTCTTATGACGTTTACCATTCGCGAAATCAAAATTGAAGAGGATTCTACCAGATCGGAGGAGGCAAATGTACCAGGAGAACATAGCAATACGACAAGCATGGATGGTGTCCACGCCTCGATGGAGAAAGATATCGTATCGACTGATAAAGAAATGGATGTTTCAGTCTTTATTCCAAGCAATGCCAGCGCCTGGTCTATTTTGAAAGAAACCCTCAGAGAAAAGAATTTTTGGAGATTCCTGGTCGTGTGCTTGATCATGCTCAATGTTCGGATGATATTTCGTCATTTAGATGCTACTTTTCCCAAATACATGACACGAGAATTTGGCGATGGTGTGCCTTATGGGACCATCTATTCTATCAATCCAGCCATAATTATGGTGCTGGTACCGATCATGACGGCTGCCACCAGTGACATGGAACCACTGGTGATGATACACATTGGATCCTACATCAGCGCAGCAAGTGTCTTTTTTCTTGCTTTTTCCACCAGCATCCCTGCGTGTGTTATGTTTGTTGTGGTTCTGTCGATTGGAGAGGCAACTTGGAGTCCTCGGTTGTACGATTATACCATGAATGTCTGTCAAGAGGGACGAGAAGGGACTTACATGGCTCTAAGTAGCGCACCACTTTTCTTGGCGAAATTACCAGTTGGCTTTATGAGCGGTTACCTACTGCAAGAGTATTGTCCTTCGGAAGGTGAACGACGGAGCAAAGCCATGTGGCTTATCATTGGTTTAACGACAGCGACGTCTCCAGTGCTCCTCACAACTTTTTGGAAGTATATTTCACAGAAGGACGCCGCCATTCACAATTATAGAGAAGGAAGTCTCGGAATTCGCTACGCAGAATTGGCGCCTGCTGCTGAATCAATCGACTGAGGTCATTTGATGCTCTTACCAGGACAGTGAGCTGCTATGAACCCCGTTTCACGAGGCGGACATTAAATTCTTCCCGAACGTGGATGTGATCCTCTCATCTTTAATCCTCCTGGTGGCTTTGACAAAAATTCCGACCCTACAACAGTGAAAATAGTGATCATGACAGATAGATCTATCCCCCCACGGTGAATTTGTCACCGTAGAAGTTACCTGCCGAACGTCCATATTTTTGCACCAGAAGAAAACTGTCTAGCTGATTGGTATCAATTGTTGTACTTTTTGTATGGTGGTGTTAGTTCAAACCGGGCCCATGCCTCGCTGATACCGCGTCCAGGTCACCAGGCTCGAGTCACGTTTAGGCGTGTCACTGGATCTGCGTGTGTTCGAACAGGCACGCGGTTTACCTTGCGAGATGGTCCTGTAAGTGTCAGTGGTATTGTAACAAAACGTGACAGCAAATAGGCAGAGAATTGGAAAAGGGTGAAGAATTGTGTCGGGTGTGTAGTCAATATTCTACTAAAGCAAAAGAGACTAAGAGAGGTAAATAGCGAATATTCATGTTGAAGGCAGTAACTCCTACTAGGGTCTAGTAGTAGAGGATCAAAGCAGAGAGCCTCTTCTAGACTACCTCTACGCTACAATAGCTAGACATAGCTTGTTTGCCCATTGGATCAGAGAGGAGTCGTCGAAACGACGCATATTTGACCCTCAACGATAACAACATTTTTTGGTAGCGAACACTTTCTACCTTCAACTTTCGACACAGTGCAACCCTGCATTGATAGCTATGGTGATCCGAGTGGCTACTAATAGTTACACCTTTTTTAGACAGAGAATAGATAGCTCGAATTATACCATAGATTCAACAAGGTGTATGATTTGCGCGATTTCGCAACCATGGCCATGCGGCAAAGACAAACGAGAAAGCAGAGGTGGTGTAGATGGAAAGCACGCTGACGACCAAGCAATGAACGACATTTCAGATGAAAGACAACCCCTCATTGGCAGCAGACCACAAATATCCAAGTGGGATAAGATGACTTTCAATTGGTGTAACTTGTGTGGTCTAGTATCCGTCGTCACGCTGGCTTTAATGCTGGGATTTCACAATGCAGTGCTGCCCATTGTTACCAGAGCTGTATTGGCTCCCATTATTCCTATTCAAAACCTCTCGAATGAAGCAATTGGCGCTCACCATAGTTGCTTTGCAGGCGACTCAGACTGTCCACCCTGTCCACCGGGTCGAGATGTATCCGTGACATCTCTCTTGCAACTCTCGCATTTCCCTGCAATGCAACAGCACGTCTTTCAAGCCCAAGAGATGATTTGGACAGCGGCACCGTCAGAACGTGCTATAATTCGCATGGAAAACCTGAGCATGCTACATTCCTCGCTCAACTATTGGTGTTGTCACACACCCGACGAACAGTCAGCCATTGTAAAACTTGTTCGACGACTTGAATGGTATCCAATTCCCCTGACAATCAACAGTGTCAGTTGCAATCTAGACCATGATAATCAGACCGTCTATATATTATCGATCTATGACGATGAGTCCCAAGCACAATTGTGGACGTTCGTACAACGAATCGAAAATGCCATGAGAGCGGCGGGTATTCCCGTCATTAATCCTCGGCATCAAGCTTTTCATTCCACCTTGGCTCGAGTTTCCGCGGAGGAATATCCTGTGGACGTGGTCGTGCCACAAATCCATCAAACTATCCCCAGATTTGCATCGTTCAACATGACCGTCTTTGAGATTGCGGGTCAGCTTATTTATGCCCAACCATTTACATAGCTAGCTTCGACAAGCTATTCGGAAAACTACGCTTGCTTCGCATGCTGTGGTATCAGTCGCCCCCACCAGTAATACAGGATAAAGGAGTTCCTTGCAGCAACTCTTGAGCATAACTTCCAGAGGTTCCATTATTACTACCCATCCAATATGCTTCAGCAATGACATCGCCGGCCATCCGACTTTCTAAAAAGTTAAGCGAGGGCAACTCACCAGGTCCGATTGCGCCCAAGAGTTTGTGCAACGAAGCGCCAACATCTTCTGCTGTTGCAGTACCTAGGATTTGCCCTGACGAAACCACGCCATCTCCCGAGAAAATGGCCGGTGTTCGGAGATGGGTTGGGTTGATACCACCGTGCCCACCGGCAAAGTTCAGGATAAAATACTCCCAATCTTTACTCAGATCAAAGCCCTCTTGTGTCGTCACAATCATATCTGGGGCTAGACCTGGAACCGTGAGACATTGTAACAAGCGAACAATGGCATAGGGAAATGCTGTCGTTTGTGTGAGATCCAGCCATTCTCGAGCGGATCGGGGCACACCATCCGCTAATGTTGGACCATAACCAAGCGGACAACGATTATGTCCCTCCAATCCGTAAGAAACCCGTCCATCGGCGTGTAGCCGAATCACCCCAACACCACTGACATTCGTATGGTCATCACCATCATTCTCGAATAAATTGGTCTGAACACACACGACACCATTCTTTCGCGACCAAGCGACAAGCTCGATCCCTCTGAACTTCAGTGCTGTATGAATCAAATCTACGTCCTGTTGGCCTGCAACTTTGTAGGACCGGAGTTCGTCCTCGTAGGTACGGTCCAACCATCCATTGCTACTTTTAACGTATACCGAACCGGATGCATCACCCTGTATTCCAATGAGGACATCTTTATCAATTCCAAAGCTCCCCAATTGTTCATCAAACTTTCCACTCCAGGCTTTGGCATTTCCCCGCCACGCCCGAACCCCTTGCGCAAGAAAAGCCTCGCACAAATCAAGATTCCCGCCAGCTGGTATATCGACACTGGCTTCTCCCTGTAACGAACCATGAAATCAAAACCAAACGAATGAGTGTCAAAACAAATAAAAGTCATTCTTGCTAAGAGAACACACGATATACACACTCACATGATCAGAAATGACGGCAAACGAATAGCTCTTGTACTTTTTTGACGAGTGGACTGCTTCGACGTAATTGCCTATAGCTTCATCAATAGCCCGCAATACGAGAGGATATTCCTCATGCACACCCAAAGCATGACTGTATGGATTGATTGGAGAACCCATGAGTTCTGAACTTTTTCGCGCCGCGTAACACACAAATCCTGAAATGAAATCATGATGCAAACTTACGCTACATTGTCTATGCTTGGAAAGACTGTCCAGACGACTCGTGGCTTGCCTTGCTCCAGTATTTTTAGAATGCGTCGTAGAAATCTCCTTTCAAATTCGAAAAAGTCGGGCGCCAACCATTTCAAAATGGGTATCCTGCGCAAGAGCTTTGGAAGCCACCACTTGTGCATCAACTTCGAAAAGTATTGTTCCAAACTAGCCACGTACGTTACATTGGCCCCACGTTTCAACATGGAATTGCCCGCCAGGGTCCATGAATCCGGGTCGAGCAAAGCGCTCGCCTCAAACAGAGTTGGTACGCTGCGATCAAATCCTGGTTCAAAGTTCACACCAGCAGGTCCGTAATGATTTTTCCAGTTGCCAACGTTGACACGACGATCAAAGTATCTTGTGCCCAAATGACCCGATCGAGTGGCATCGATCCCTGTCAACAGTGGCCAGTAGGCATATCCCGTAATGGAAGGAAAGGTTGCCATGACGTTGCGAATACGACAACCATTCTCCGCCAGTCGTTGAATTGCGGGTAGGTTACCAGCCTCTAGCTCTTGTTCCAGTATATCTGCTCTGAGGCCATCAATCAAAAAGACAGTTAAAAGATTGTCATTGCCGTTGCTACTGCTGCTACTGTGTGATGCTTGCGTTTGTTGCTTTAAAATTTGTAATGGAAGTGCGGGCGGTCGGTATCCTTGACTTTCTGCCAGAACTCGAAATACTAGGATGTATAATGAGTAGCATAACAGTACCAATAGTATGCCAGCTATCGTCAGCAGCTTTGGCTGTCGGATGGGTCTGTAGCGACTCATATGACGATAACTTCTTATGGAAGCTAGTGACACAGTAGCAACAGCTAGACCTCCGAAGATCATAGCACCCAAACGAAAGCCAGTAGACACCATGATACACAGCAGCAGGATAATCCAAAGCGATTGTCTATTTCCTCCTTTCATGATGGACGATGATACTTGCTGTAGTTCTTGTAACAACGGAGTTATCTCTGGTTCACTGATTATGTACTCGAATACTCCACGTGATACTGATATTTGTTATTATTTTAATGTACAAAGTACAAACGACGGACCAGTTGTAGTCTACCTGTTGATTTATTACAACATGTTGTGCTTCAATAAAAAGATAAAGAAGTGGGGCTGAAAAGGATAGTGGAGACCACCTGGGCTACGAAATGACTCTCATTATTTTGGAAGTGGGGAAAATGGCGCACTATGAGAAAATTACTAGTTTTAAACGGCTGACTGAGCTATTAGCCTACTGGTAGTAGTGGAATCGAAGAAACAATCAGTGAAAATTCCATTTCGCCTGCAAAAATAATGTCACACGGTTCACCGTCGTCGCTACACCACCTGCATTGGGCGGTTGCGCTTCTCTCGCGGAAAACCATCTTCTTGGCAGAATCTGGATTGGTTTTCTATCACACCAGATTTTATGAGCCACTATTCTAGTAGTAGTAGTAGCTCAGTGTGTTTGGCACCAGCGGTGCTTCCAATGCTGGTGTAGTCCCGAATAAGAGGTACGCAAGGCCAACATGCTATGCTCGTTCCGAAGATGAAAAAGTGAATTGATTATTGTTGGAATACTCCTGTTTGATGAGAAGAAGCTTTTTCCGGAAGTCTTCCCACCACCAGTTCTTGAATTAGACTAGCTACCAGGTAGCTAGTAGTAGACCTACCTGGTAGCTATCTACGGTAGAGACTAGCCTACCGTACTGCCAAGAAAATATGATTTTTTTTGAATTTGAAGGAAGCGTGTTGCCTGGCGCGCAGACGAAGCTTTATTTAGGAGATTTAACGGTTCCTAAAGTTTGAACTATCGAAAGCACAAAAAAAACCAACATGGTCTTGTCACATAAACTCAATTTAGACAATAGAATCACCACGATGTTCCGCCGCAAGCAACAACAACAACGACAAAACTATGCGTCGACTCCTCTAGATGCCCCTGGTAGCTTGCATGCTAGTCGCCGTTCCAATGTTGGCGCCAATGGCGATATTGATGAGCTCATTGAACAAGAGATCCGACGATACGAGGAGCTGTTTGAGTCTAACGACAATGCGTTTCCTTCACCGGCCGACGATGACACGCTCATGGATGGCTCCATTTACACATCTAACAATACACTTGCTCCTCCTGAAAGTCGTATGTTGCAGCAGCCTAGTCTTCAAGCACCCCTTCCACCGCATTTGCGAAATCAAGGACGTGCAAGTGCTCTTCCACCAAGGCTGTTTGGTGGCGCCGGTCACAGTGATCCAAGTAACGAAGAAGATTCCATGATGGAGTCGCTTTGGGGGCTTCCTGAGCCTAAACTTCCTATTGCGGCCACAAAAAAGGCGCCTACAAAACTCTTGAACTCTCGAGAATCAGCGGCAGCGCAAGCATGTGCCACAGAGAACCACAGGCCCACGGCGGCCATCACGAAGGGCAGCAACAACGAGAGCAAGTCTTCCTCCGTTTCTCCCGTTACCCCTGCCCACATCGACCAGATGGAAGCCAAAAAGAAAGAACAGAAAGTAACCCCTGTCGCCGATTCCAAACGAAGCCAGACAAAACGTTCCCTTTCTACGCGTCTCTTCGGAAAAGAAAAGACCACTACAGCAAGCACAAACATCCAGAAGAAGAAAATGATGGCCCCACTGCCTCACCAGCAGAGGATTCCATTCACTCCTTCTACCCGTCCAACGACCAAGACGGCCGCATCGACGGCAGCTCCTCCTCCGGCAAGCAATGCTACTTCAAAACTCAAATTCTTCTCTCGTGCCAAACTTTTTCATAACACTACTCCATCCGATAAAACGATTCCTCCCGTTAAATCCTCCAACAAAGGGCCCCAAAACCTGTTCTTGTCATCCAGAAAAATTCCCGCAAAAACGGTCCCTCCTATTACCATCAAACAACAACAGCCTCCACTAGCCACCCCTACTCGTCAGAACCATCATCTCGAACGTCCCCGACCTCCTTCACCTCCTCCCCCCTTTGATTGCTTTCAATATGAAACTCACTCCGTTGGATCCTATGCGTCGTCCCTTACCGAAGCCCTCGACGCCTGGTTTCAGACGAGCGCACCTCCCCAGATTATTGGTGGCAACCATCTTGTCAACCAGGTCGTGGAGGAATACGATGGCGGACTGTCACCTGCTAAAAGTAGTGACTCATTGGAGGAGCCAGCGAAAAGCGTACATATTGAATTTGATCTTCAAAATGACACGGATGACGAGCCTGCCATCACGGCTACTGTGAGCAAGGAAGATCCACCAGTTGAACGCTTGGAAGACGTAGCCTCTCCTCCCCTCAAAGACAAAGAACAAAAGGATGCGTTCTCTCACAATTCTGCACCTTCACTGGTCCGTCCCACAGTTGAAGAACAACAGCAAGACATCAGTGAAGCAACGGATCACGAAAATGACGACAATGTGGCCGCCAAGGCTTTGATTCGTGACTTGGCGGCCATTGTAACTGTCAATGATGGCGGAAAGAAGCAAAAGGAGGAAACATGTCACCAAGAAGAAGAAAACGAGATTGTCAGAGATAATAGTGTAAGTCATGCAGCTGACAGGCAAATTGAGAAAGTTTCGGGATTGCAACACAAAACATCGTGTCCTCAAGAACACATCACAGAGGCGGGCGTCAAGCGAAACTTATTTGGGACCAACAACGGCGATTCCAGAGTAAGGGTTGCCAAGACTTCTGCACAGCAGCCAGCTTTTCTCGAGAAAAAGGGAACGGCAGTCCACACACAATATAAACCCGAAGATAAAATGACCTCTGCTCCCGTCGTAGCTCCTACCCCCAGTCAAACCAAGCAGAAGTCGTCTAAGTTTAAGAAATTCTTGACCAAACTGGCAGGTAAACCTTCTGCCAACTTTAAGAAGAGCAAGGAAAATGATCAAGAGTGGCTCGAAAATGAACTCCTCAAAGCTGCAAAACTAGAATCGGAGCGGCTACAACTGGAAGAAGCACGAAGGAGACTAGCCATGGAAGAAAAGGAAATGTTGGAATTACGCAAGTTGAAGGAAGCAGAGAGCCACCAGAGCAGTACAAGTGACACTGGCAGCAGCAGTGACGAGTTGGAATTGAACCCAGCCAAGCCTCGATTCTTTAGCTTGCTCTCAGGATCCATGGTTGCCGAAGAAGGAGCCGATGCTACCACTGATATCACGGAATTCCCTACTCCCTCTCCACCGTTGAAAGGGCGCACACAGCATCAATTGAAGGAAGCGTTACCTTTATGAAAGCCTTTTACCAACAACCCGACCGCCACCCGATTCACATTGTCTGTTTGGTGTGTGTCGAACAGAATTGTGCATTTGGAAACAGGTGTCATTGTCCTACATATGATTAGCTGTGTCCGTATCAGTGTTTTAGAAGGAAAAAAGGTTGGATGACGAGCTGTTCCAGATGGGTGGTGGTAATCATATTGCTTCGTTGAACCCTTGCCAATCATTTCATTTGCATACGATAGAAGAAACAAAAGCGACCTCGGCTATGGATGATCGCTTTTTCTGCTTTAAATAATTGAATTAACAGCAATTTAGAAAAAGCCATACTTCTTCATCTCATCACAGAAATCGAAAGCGCTCCTTGTCTGCTGAGGGCCTTGGTGACTCTGTCTTATCGTCAGGACGAAACAAAAGTGTTCGATATCCATTTTCCTCGGCAATCTCACAGTTTTTAGCATCATCATCGACTAGAAGCGTAGTCGCTTTGGTAATCAAAGGAGGTTGTGTCACAATGGGAGTTTCGCTAGCTTGTCCATCCGTCTCTTTTTCTACGCTCGGTGTCCCTCCTGCGGCAGCAGCAGTAGCTACAGCGGTCTGATGATTGTCAGAGATTTCTTTGTTGAGTCCTTGTATGGCCAGTAATAACTGACTTAATTTGCCGCGTGTATGACCTTCGACCGAATCATCCCCGCCATAGACTGGAATATTGGGAACTGCAGATTTACTGCTCTCCGCTGTTGTGCCATCATTCTCGGTCGCTGCTTCACCGCTATTCCCACGGGATAATGTTGGATATCCCAAGGCTTCTTGCAAGACTTGCCGTATCAGATCCTTCTGCGTCGAAAAGGTAGCAACGGCAACATGAATATCCCGTTCCAAGCAGTTTCGTATGAGACATTTCATATCCGGTCGTACGTGTGGTACCAAGTCGGATGCCGAACCTTCCCATTTGCCACCCGTATGAATGTCCAAAATGGACTTGTCGAAATCAAAGGCTACCAGTACAATGTTTTCGTCCTGTATACGTTTCATCATGGACTCGCACGAAAATGGATCTCGTGGGAGTGGTTCTTCGTCGCTGCCCGCAATCATGGCAATGAGACCCATAGCAGCTGGTTCATCTGCTACTGGTTCGGTTGTTGCCTTAGCTGTCTGTGCATTTTCAGGTATCACATCGTGATTCTCTATTGCAACAGCCTTCTGAAGATAATGCCTCTGAGCCAAAAGAGCACCCCGCAATGGGGTCAGATAATGTGTAATATATAAATCCTCACA
>Ga0210036_1005832_pt1 | contig 10476 bp, 4 predicted proteins | sample CryGeymeta201515_FD_185469 | JGI IMG/M metagenome (GOLD analysis project Ga0210036, IMG submission 185469) | Groundwater microbial communities from Crystal Geyser aquifers in Utah, USA - Crystal Geyser metaG 2015-15 (SPAdes) (version 2) | ecosystem: Environmental > Aquatic > Deep subsurface >... | reverse complement strand
TAAATATTATGACTAGAGTATTGAGACTAGTGGTTGGTGTGTGTATAGGAAGCAGGCATAGGCACACGACCTAATAGAGTAACACCTAACTCCTGAGTCCTATGGCAGTCCACCTGGGCTTAATTTGCATTTGTTCCTTCATTGATGCTCACAATCAACAGTGTCAAACCCAAAGGCTGCTACTAGACAAAAGCTATTCTTATAAAGTGTCCAAGAAAATGATACAGAAATAACGAAAGGAAAGAAAAGAAAAATCATTAACGACCCCGACGAAATGACGGGCAAGGTGGAAAATTCAGCTCTGTCTTCAATCGTCTCGTGCGGAGTGGTTGGTTTCTGCTTTCAATTCCCTGCTCGCGGCCTTTGCGGAGAACGACCAAAGCCGATTGCTACAGAAATCTCACAATTTCAAGACTTGGTCCGGAAAAAAAGGATCGACTGCTGGTAATATTTCAGGGCATTCATGGATTACTGTAAAGTAGATCAAGATGAGTTCAAACGTTAGTCCCCTGACGGTCGGAAGTCGGAATGGAGTATCTCACAACGGGGCTTTCTTGGATTCTATGTATAAGTCTCCAGGAAAACCCGGTGGCCACGCCGCCACAAAAGATAAAAAAAAAAATCGAACGTCTAATTTACGGGGATCACAACTATGGCGCCCGCAGGGCGCCAAGGTCACCCGAAGGTAACCATTGGCACCCCGAAGGGTGACATAGTTGATCACAACCGGACCACACCCTCCATGGAGGAGGATAGGATCTACTTACGCCGCCACAAAAGATAAAGTGACAGAGATGGTAGCTCATTTTTTCGCAACGAATGCCGGAATTTCGAGCCTTTGCATACTTTGCGTGCACTTGATGCACATGATTTGGCGAAAAAAAGTTCGAAGGAAAGGTATCAAAATTGGTGACTGCGCTTGAAGACGAGGGTTTCTCAATCGACCCAGCGTGCCAGAAGGCAGGGGGCGATTTTTTTGCTGAGCCTGGGGAACTAGAAAAAGTAACAACGTCCATTGGGGTGGAGAAACTTATGGGGTGTTCATGCTGCCTCGATGTTCTCGGGTGAATTTACGAGCCTGATGGAAAGAAGCGAGAAGTCATGGAACTCTACAAGTATCTATCGAAGTGCACATTCGTCCCAAGATTGTAGATAACCAGCCAACTCCTATCTATAGCTCGAGAATAATAATGCACTTACTCGACTACGTAATGTGGTTTACTCGAGTAGCTACAGGCCTTGTAGTAGATACATCTATAGACAGCTGTCTTTATCGAAAGCCCACTCTATCCACCTATTGCAAGCAATGATTCTCAACCAAGAATCAGATGCAGGAAAGGTAAATATGTCGAGAGAAGCATGGTGTGTAGATATTTTCTCGTCCTTGATCAGCTCCCGATGTCACATTGGAAGACAAAAGAACGCCAGGGCTTCATCAACAGATCGGAATTGCTATCGCTAGGTTGCCGTGAACGATGTATCAAATAACGATAGACGTATCGTCCACAACCCAGGCTCACGCGGAAATGGACTTTTGGAGAATCCTCGGGAAGCTGGGGAAAAAATGCATATTCTTCAACAATAGGCAAACACAGTTGACTGAAGGTTCTAACGAAAAGATGAGACAGTCCTGTGCTACGACGGTGAGTGTCATTTCACGCCACATTCCAATTTGATTCGGAAATGGAGTCAATGATACTGTATTTGAATGAGGAATACGAAAGAGCGAGAACACGCTTCTTTCAGCTAACAACAGTATTCTGGCAAACAAATTTTTACAAATGCAATCAGCCTACCCCTCTTCGAACAATTATGCTATCACAAAGGAGTTATGCTATGGAGTTACGCTCGAGTAAGGCCGAAAGTAAATTGTCTGTTTGAGTGCAATCCAAAGGTCTGAATCTTGACAGAGATTTTTTTTTGACAAATATGAATAGAGATTTTCATTCGCTGATCTGTCGCATTACTGCCGCTGCTCTCGTCAATGTAAAATATAGTGCCTTGGCAATGATACGTTGACCTGCTGTTCGCCATACTCTCCAATATAAAGAATTTTAGTAAGCCTAAGCACTACCAATATAAGCGATCTAAAAAGTAGCTACTTTGTGAAATCAGATGTGTACACTAAATGTACTGTCCATTTGTTTGTAGGCAGAATCGCACGCTTGTTTGCCAATTTGCCAACCTTCATTGATGTATCCGATAAACTGACCATTCTGCAGTGTCATCTATCATCCATGTCAGCCGTGATGCTATCCAACGCTACACCCAGGAACATTCGCCCACTTGAATCTTTGTCGCCGTCTGCTCACTGACCGATACCATTTCACCATCGTACTGCATGCGAATGACAGATGCCACAGGACGAAGTAAGAGGGGATTGCTAACTTCAACACCTGCTCTATCTTCACGATTGAAACATTTTTCTTGCGGCGCTTCTCGCACTTCTATGCCCATTTCAGCAGCCTCCACAACTTCTTCCACAGCCATGATGAGAGGAGAAATCTTCCCATCAACGACTATCATGGAATTGCTGGTAAAGGAATTGCTAAAACTCTCGGATCTATTCTTTTCAATGCCAGTGCCTGTAAATGTCTCTATTTCTCCCAGTTTGATTGGATTAACAGCTGGTATGCTTTGTTGTAGCCGATGCGACTCTGCAGACGCTGATTGTAACTCACTCTCGTCCTCCTGAAAAATGCCAACATTATTGTGTGCAGCAGGCGTGCCCCGGTAAATTTCCTTTGACGAATTGTCTTCTTCCTCCTCCTCCTTTCGTGTTTCATCCACCGAAAATAAGTCAAAGTTTGCAAAGTTAAATGTTTGCTCAGGATTCTGATCATTGGAATTCGAGTTGAAGACTTTCTCTTTTATTATCCTTGGGATGCGTTCCCGACAACCTCTACTCCTCTGTCTACTCTTGATACTGCTACTTCTGTCTTTGAAACAGTCACCACCATGCATGTGCTTGACAAACGACTGTACGTAAGGATCATCGTGATAGTTGTTTAACGGCACTGGTTCGTCCACGAGGAGTTTAATGGGCAGATCTCGTCGTTCCAGAAACGATGAGTCAGGCAGGACTTCCTCCTGATCACTAGTGGTCGGTACATGCTGGAGACGACGACGGCGCCACTTAGAAATCTTGACGGGCTTTTGTGTGGCAGCTTGACTTTGTCCATCCGTTGTACTCTGATCCGAAGAAGAAACTGCATCTGAGGCTGCGGCAGCCTCCAAGGCCAGGGCAGCCTCCGAGGCCGGGACAGCCTCCGAGGCAGGAACTGGACTGGTATGTTCATTTTGGCTACTGCTAGTACTCATGCCTCCGCCGAGGACATCAGATGTCACTACCGTTATTCGGTGGTGCATTTCAGCTTTTTGTAGGATATATTATTTCTGTGCAAAAGACTTGCGGTTACTGTTGTGCGGCTATTATGCTATGCTATTATAAATGGATGAAATGAGGGAGATACAGTTCATGGATTTTAGAATTTGAAGGTTACGGTAATTAATGGGAAGCTCGCCGTTTAAACACTAAGCTTAAGCCTTCAACTGACTGGTTTAATTACCATCGAGGATACCCGCCGTCAAACTTACCATCACATAGTGAACGCCAGGGCAAAAAAAGCGTTGAGATCGGAATTGGACAGTCCAAGAACAACTCCAAATGCACTCGCAGTGCGCGGTTAACTTAAAATCGTGCCGCACTATTTCCGATTTCTTTTGTGAGTACGCGACTTGATGCTTGTTTGTTTGCTGGTGTTTGGTGCTTGCAGCTCCAGGATGGAGCACCTTCAGAAAAGTGACGACGTAGACTGTAGAGTCATGACGTTACTTCAAATACGAATTGAGCGATACTAGCCAGTATTAAGAGAAGTTTCAGACGCAGTAAAGGTAGTGTCGTTGGCTCATATACGGTACTATTACAATGTTCTCCCCATTAAGGAAAATGAAGAATTGAATACTCGGAAGAGAGTTTTGCAGACGATGAATGGAGTAGAGTGCGCTCCACAATTCTGCGCCAAACTGCACAAATCAAACGATCACATCTCATCGTTAACGCTTTTAGGCGACGACAGACCCGCCTCCATAAAGCTACCGACAGAAAATGTGGACCCTGCCGCGTGCGACACCTTGGTGCTTTCGTCGTCATCTGAATCAGATCCAAGAAGAGCATCTTCCAGTCGCATAACGGCTTGTGTTTCTGCCTCTTGCCTCCGCGATGGTTTGTAGGGAACGTTTGGTTGTTCTTCCAAAAGGCCAATTGTATTGAGGAGACTGGATTCTTCCTTTTGTAATTGCTCAAGTGCCTCGAGTAAAATTGTCTCTTTTTTGCACATTCCACCGTGATCTGTATCAAGACGCTCCAAACAGTCCAGAATTGCCGTTTCTTGGTCTTGATCATATATCCGGTGTGGTTGCTTGGATTTTTGTAGGATACTGGTGTCGCCATTTTGAATATTCGCACCTTCATTGGGTGTGTTTGTAGTTTCTTTCTTTCTCTTTTTCTTGGTCAACGACCCCGTTCTTGGTCTCGAAACCGAAGTTGGAGATTTAGCCTTTGTTTTTTTCTCCTTTGTCTGTTTTCCCAGAAGCTGCCGCGACAAGTCTGATCCAAAAAGAACAATTAGCCTTTCTTGAATGGTTGCAACCCTTTGAATCAATTCGTGTTCTTCTTTGTGTGCGTTCCAAAGAGTTGCTGCCATAGTCTGGTTCTCTGAAGTTGTTGGTGTGTTCCGTAGTTTCGACTGTGTTTGCTGCTCCAATTGGTGACATCGAACCATGGTGATATGAGAGGCCAATAAATCCAACCCATCTTGCCATTTTCCTTGTTTGCTATGTATATGGTTCCATTGAGAAATATCTATGGACCATTGGAATTCCTGATTGTTTTGCAATCGCTTGTCATGCAACAGACGTAAAGTTTTGGGGGGACTAAAATTATTCCCTTGCATTGTTTCAAATGCGATTGCTGCACCGTTTCTTTTTGCAATGTCAATGCACCCAAGCAAGCAATCTACATAAGTGTTGTCGTCCCAAGAATAATGTTTGCCGTGATGATAGTGAATTAAGAATGGTTGAAGGCAATTGGCCAGAGCAAACTCGCGAGAAATTGATTGTAGATGATCCGCGACAGCAGTCCCACTGGAATGATTGGACTCGCTTTTGCTGTCGTCGTCAGCTGCAACATAGCAAATGATCCTCAACTCGAACTTTCTGGCTGTATGATGAAATGATAAGCCACGCGTTTTATTTTCAATATTATCGATAGCTCTCCCACTGGTCCTGCCATTCAGCAGGACCGCATCTGCCTCGCATTCAATGGCTGAATACCCTTGTCTTCGGATTCCCTCGAAGAGAGTCTCCCATTGACTCTCATCCCTTAATACTATTCCCTCTTTTCTTCGCAATGATTTAACAAAAATTGGTTGCTCCATTTTTCTTCGTCTGTTTGTTGTTGACTAGCTTTGCTGCTGTTGTGGTCACCATAGGATCATAGGATAATGTTTTGAATGATGGCTTAATTCTCGTAAAGTCATAAATGTGTGCACAATAGAACCATCAATGAGAAAGTGTGCGACAAAGTGAAGCCTTTTCTGTGGTGGACTTTTACTGGTATTAGTCTACTACGCTACCATGGCTGGTATTAGTGTACTAGTAGTCTACTCAAGAACGGCCTGGAAGAAAGACGACAGGAAACAGATTAATAACCTTGGTGGTATACCGCTCCAGAGTACCTCGAACTTTGGAAAGGATTGCAATGGATTCGTCATGCCCAACCAGCGCGTTCATGTATCCGATGTCACCTTAAGAGATGGAACGAGTTGCCGCTGTTGTTGTCAATAAAAAAGAAATCATAGAATAGCTTTAAAAATGAATATTCAAATGTTTGACCTCTCATTCTACCTAGTGTGCGAAGCGATTTGACTACCCTTCCCCTCTTCGTCTTCCTTATGATTGATGTCCGAAAATGCTTGGCCTTGTGGAAAGGAGAGCATAAATTACACTCAGATCTTCACGATTGTTCATAATAGTGCTGATCCAATCGTCACTGCAGGCATTTTCGTGCTCGCAAAAGTAATCACGCCCTGCCCGATTCCAATTCAAGTAGAAATCAATGTCCGGCGATAGTCCAAATGAACGATGCCCAACAATAATGTCTTCCAAGGTCCGGTTCTCGAGTCTTTTGACTGGCACTCTTCTGTCAGATGCCGGTGGTGTTTGGAAGATTTTAGGCAGAGCTGTCAGAGCCTTCGCACACAATTCTTCGACACTCCGCTCGACTTCTTCCCCCAGCATGGCCACAATTGCAGCCGAACGGCTGCCAGTGACGTTGTCACCGTACAAGCCGAGGCGCAGCAATTTCTGGTTGGTAGCCAGTCCTTCAATCAGGGCGTTGACATCTGTCGACCGGCACTGGGCGACGTATTCACCAATGCCAGTTTCTTCGTACGACAAGCCGTCCCACCAGTGAATATTGACATCCAGTGTGTTCAAGGATGTATTGGTAGCAATCATTTTTCCCAAAGCCTTTCCAGCCAAAGGCCCAACAGCGCACTGACGTATATTGAGCGTCTCAAGATGACTCTTTTTGTGTGGCTCAGGCGAGGGTTCTTCCAGTGCCGTCATCATAAAGGCAAAGTCTCGGTCTTGAATCTCGTCCATGTGTTCTAGTGAAAGTTTTCTCAATGATCTAGACTGCTTCAGTAAGTTTGCCATAGAGACACCGGCATTCCAAACTATCGGGGAGTGATCAGAGGTACTGTTGTTGTTGGCGGCGGCGGTGGTCATGTTGTCCGCATTCGATGCAGGCTCCGCCCAAAATGCAATGGTTGTATGACTCAAGGTCAAGGATCGTAGCGTTCTCGAATGGGATATTGCATCCAGCAGTGGCTCAAGACTGGCCAATCTATTTGGAGGCCTCTTCTTCTGTAGGCCTGCGGCCAGCTTGGACTTGTCTAGCATCTCGTATTCCTCTTTGTGTTGTTCTATTGACTTACTTGGATGTCCCTTGTGTCCTCTTTCTTTCCTGGAGGCGATAGTACCAAGAAGATCAGGGTTGTTTTCGGAAGATAAGGATGGAAAGCAGTGATCGAAGGTCACTTCATTTAATTGAGGATGGTCCTGCAACGCTTTGGCCAATCCGCTCAAAGGTCCCGCCAGGGTTATTCGCAATTGAAGGCAGTGCAATTGTGGCGAATGTTTCAGCCACCACGCTAGTGCAGGTGCCGGGAATTGGCATCCCACAAAGCGCAGACTAAGTCGGCGACACTTACAAGCAAAGCAACTCAGATTTTCCAGGACATACCATATCAGCTTGTCCAGACGTTGCTGTCGACGGAGTCGTGCCTGCTGGCGCCTGCGTACGACTCGCTCTTCTTGTGCTTGGGCTTGTTGAGCCATCATGATTGTCGTCGAAGCAGATCCGGTAGTGGATGTAGACTTGACTGTCATGTTGTCATCGTCGACCAAATATCCTGGTTGCTGTTGCTGGATGACAGTTCTGTACATCAAGGGATTATCACCTTCGACATCTTGGTCCTCTTCCGTACAAGGAACTTGGTAGCGTATCAAGATGGAGTCTGCACTGTATCCGGCAGGTCCTTCAATGATTTCCATCAAGTGAGCGATGCTCGAGCTTAGGTCCAACGTAATGTGGTGGTCCATGGTGGCTATAGCTGTGGTTTGCTGCTGAATCCTACTAGTCTTCGTCCTTTGCAATACTACTCGAGTATTGTTTTTGAGTTTTGTTGCTTTTCAGGTTGTTGTGTCTGAGAGTCTTTGCTATCAGGTGCTGATATTGACTTATTGCTTGCTCAAGTACAAGCAAATGACTATTATACGTCTATTATTATATTGAGGAGAGGGCATCTGAGGAGAGGGCTTCTGTGGAGTGGGCTGTAGGTTAGCTGGCTTGCAAAGCCGAACTGTGATGCGAAGAATATGGTATGGCACCAAAAGCGAATCAATGCGATCGCACTTTGTGTGTGGTAAGAATGGTACTACGTACGTAGTACCTTGTAGATTACGTATAATACTACAGTGCTTATACTACTAGCTAGTAGTAGCTAGCCTACGGTACTACCTGGTACAGTAGTAATCATTATTCTCAGGAGCAGGTAACTGGCAGAGTACACTTAAAAGGCGGCGAGGACTAACTCCTCCGTACTAGTCTACTACTGTAGTACCAGGTACTGTACCAGGTACCTGGCACTGTATTGTACCAGTAGGCACTGGCTTGGTGGTAGTTTTTTCTACTACTACTACTAGTCTAGTACAGATCAAGATGACGAATCAACAAAATCCTTAAATATATGGTAGTTCTTTTCTGGAATGACATCATTCATATCCGACAATGACAAAGAAAAGAACCGACTATCGTAGTAGACTTCTAGTACTGGTAGTGTACTACAAGGTACTGTAGTCAGCATGACGGAGCTCAAGAATGCAAGCTATTTTCGAACAAGAAGTCTTATACTGTGTTGTTAACACTACCAGGTACTACCGTACCTGGTACCACTACTCCAGTATCTACTAGTAGTAGTATCACTCGTTGTTGACGGAGGTGAATTTGTTTTTAAGACCTAAAACAAGATAATCACGTGAAGTGCAGAACTCCTGTGAAAAAGTCTTGATTACTTCAATCACACAACGGTAAAACGACAGTATTGATGGTACAAAAAAAATTACCACAAGGCCGCATCAGATGATAGTATGATGTTATCTGTTACTGGTGGTTCCTTGCTACTAGAGTAATAGTTGTAGCGGGTCGCTGCTACTAGTAGTAAATAATGTCGAAGAGTTCCAAAAAGAACAACACTACTCTACTACTAGCAGTAACTTCTGTTATTTGGAACTGTCCCACTCCCACGGAAAAACATTCTCGTGTAGCCAGACCGCCATACAGCTGTCTGCACAGCTGCGTGCAATCTTGAAACTTGCGCAGCACCTGACATGATGTAACCATGATAAAACTACACGCAAGTGCAAACTAACTTTCTTTGGGAGCCGTCGACTTGACACGTGTTGCATCCACAGCATTCATATCGTTGTATTGGACCAAGTTGCACAATGTTTGCCAGTGCTCTTTCTCATCGTCTCGAACATTGACAAATACGTCGTACAGACTGTTCAGTCTGGGACGACGAGGACGTGCCGCCAAAGGCACGCTGCTGCTGTTCGCAGCAGCACCGTTCGAGTCGTCATTTTGTTTGACGGTGCAAAATTGTTCAAAAAGAAACGGATTTTCTTGTTCGTAATACTTTCTGGCAATATCTGGTACTGGCATGGCTTTTAGTTTGTCTCCGTGTTCGTTCAAAAAGTCATCGTAGGTGTGGTAGGCATGGTCTTCGATCAATTCTGAAAGGTGGTAGGCCGCTGGTTGGCTCCAGGTATAAATGCCAACGACGTACCAGTAGTAGAAAAAGGCCATAGTTTGGGCCACGGTCCGATCGATCGCACTGCTGTTCCCTCCCAAGTGTTCCATGATCAGCAAGTGGTGCAGTTCGTTGTCCGCTTCGGCGTAATGCGTTCTCATGCGTTCGCTCATACTATCGTAGCGTTCCCCGAAGGTTTCTCGCAAATGGAGCATGCTAAGGTAAGCAAAGTAGGGGACCCGAGCAACCGTTTCCAAAACGTAAAAGCGCACAAAATCTCGATCGCTGCCCTTGACGGGATACAAAAAACAAATGATGTTGTACACGGAATCGATGAGCTGCTTATTGAACTGATATATACCTGCATCCATTTTGGCAGTGTCATGTACTTGTACGTCTGTTGCTGTAGGCGGAGTGTCATTATTTTCCACAGTAGCTGCTACCGTTTTAGTAGCATTGGTGTCTGTTGTTGTAATGCACCGATCGCCATTAACTTCCTGTTTTGAACTCACGGCCGAGCAAATGACACATGCCGATGGATTATTAGTAGTAAAAGTATTAGCAATTCTATTAGTAGGATGCCCAAGAGAAAATGCCGACCGGGGTAAAGCAACTTGAAATGCTAAGATTGGCGTCAGAAAGAGGAATGCACTTGCTAGTTGTTTCAAAATAAATCTCATGGTTTGTATTAGAGTACAGAACTTTGTTTAAATTGGTTGGTTGGTTGCTACATCTACTAGTCTACTAGTATTATTTATTTAGTAGCAAGTAGTCGAATACTAGTAGTTGTGTTGCAGATTCATCACAACCGTACGAATGAAAAGACAGGAGGTTTCGTCTCCCAATTTTTGGATTCCATCATGGACTAGTCCTGTCAACCCATATTTAGGGCTCAGGATAGATCTGACATGTCAAGCACGAGCGAACGCTACCGCGTTCTCTCGACTATGCCAGCTCTCTAGGGCTACGTTCGGCTAGGTAGGGTGGTTTGGAGAAACTCGGCAATTTACTAGGGCCGACCTTTTCTCCGTTCCGAGGCGCCCGGGTGAGAGGGCAGACCGCTAGGGTTGCTCTCACACTCGGGTAGCCAATCGGGCGG
>Ga0210036_1005829_pt1 | contig 10478 bp, 7 predicted proteins | sample CryGeymeta201515_FD_185469 | JGI IMG/M metagenome (GOLD analysis project Ga0210036, IMG submission 185469) | Groundwater microbial communities from Crystal Geyser aquifers in Utah, USA - Crystal Geyser metaG 2015-15 (SPAdes) (version 2) | ecosystem: Environmental > Aquatic > Deep subsurface >... | reverse complement strand
GATCCCTATCTCCAAGACTTGGATATATGAATCAAGGGGACCAAATTAAGCCCAGGTGGACTACGGCAGTTTACCTTGTCTCCTGTTAGGGACTATGATAGGACTCAGGAGTTAGGTCTTACTCTAGTAGGTCGTGTGCCTATGCCTGCTTCCTATCCACACAGAGCCTCTAGTCTAGTCTATCTATAATATCTAATATTTACTCTCTCTAAGTCTCCACACTAGCTTTTTACGATAACGATAAAGACATCTACGAATAATATACACGTCTTAAAAAACAACATCATCTAATTTTGCTCTGCAGGTGTTCCCCAAGTAAACAGCAATGACCAAAAGCAAACATCGAGGTCCCAAGAAAACCACACCAGTCAAAATGGATCTTCCCAAATCGGTGCTCCCCAACAAATCAAGAGATTTTACCAAACGAACCCTCCAAGAAGATCAGTCGTATCTTTCCAGATTGTCTCCCACACTTTACAAGATTGCACCAGGATTCGTTCCTGGAATGCGTGTTCCTGCTTTTGTAATTGTTAACGATGAATTGGAAACGTTGCTGCTGGAAGAATTGGCCGCCAGTGCTCCAGGAGGCGACAAAGGCGGAGGTGGATTTTTACCCGCCTTGAAACAGGTAGCCAACGTCGCAGCCCTACCGGGCATCGTCAAGGGATCGTACGCTATGCCCGATGTACACTCTGGTTACGGATTCTGTATTGGGAATGTTGCAGCCTTTGATATGGACGATCCAGAAGCCGTTGTCAGTCCTGGCGGAGTTGGCTTTGACATTAATTGTGGAGTCCGACTAATCCGGACCAATCTAACCGAGGCCGATGTTAGTGGTATGAAACGACAGGAACTCTGCCAAGCCCTGTTTGATCATATCCCGGTCGGAGTAGGACAGGATGGTGTTATACCGCTCACCGCCAAAGATTTGGAGGATGTTTTGCTCATGGGTATGGACTACTGCTTACGAGAAGGTTATTCGTGGCCAGAAGATAGAGAACACTGCGAAGAACAGGGACGGATGCTCTTGGCAGATCCTTCCAAGGTGACCAAACGAGCCAAGAAGAGAGGTATTTCACAATTAGGGACTCTTGGGGCTGGTATGTTTCTGTGAAGTGGATTTTGCGTGATGCTTTGGTTTACTTAATACTATCCAACATCATCCTGTTGTCCTCCACTCTCTCTACTGTCTCACCTCTCCAGGAAACCATTATGTGGAAGTCCAAGTCGTGGAAGAAATATTTGACAAGACAGGAGCACAGCGCATGGGTATTGGTACCAAAGGTCAAGTTTGCGTCATGATTCATAGTGGATCACGTGGATTGGGACATCAAGTTGCCACCGATGCCTTGGTGGAAATGGAAACGGCCATGGCTCGCGACGGGATTCAATTGAATGATCGACAATTATCGTGCGCCAGAATATCCAGCGAGGAAGGACGGCATTACTTGGCGGCCATGGCATCTGCGGCCAATTATGCCTGGGCCAATCGATCCTGTTTGACCTATCTGGTACGACGAGCCTTTTCGAAAACGTTTGAAAAATCTGCAGAAGAATTAGATATGCATCTGGTGTATGATGTGAGCCACAATATTGCCAAGGTAGAACAGCACGCCATGAAGAATCCTGATACGGGAGAGATTCAAGTCAAGCAACTATTGGTCCATCGCAAAGGCTCCACCCGGGCCTTTCCGCCACACCATCCGTTGATCCCGATTAGCTATCAATTGACTGGACAGCCTGTACTTATCGGTGGTACCATGGGCACCTGCAGCTACGTATTGGCGGGAACAGATCAAGGTATGGAGGATACGTTTGGAAGTACTTGTCATGGTGCGGGACGTGCTCTGAGCCGCAATGCCAGTCGACGGAAATTGCACCATGAGGATGTATTGAAGCATATGAAAAACAAGGGTATTGCTATTCGAGTAGCAAGTCCCAAATTGGTGACGGAGGAAGCACCAGAATCTTACAAAGATGTAGTTCACGTCGTCGATACTTGCGAACGAGCAGGCATCTCTCGCAAGGTGATCAAGTTGCGGCCCATTGCAGTCGTGAAAGGTTAAAAAGTCAACAATAACAGGAAACTCTATTGCTCTAGAATGGATTACAAAATCGAGCAATTTCCACAAGGAATTCGGGACAGATTTTTCGACAGGCTGCGTGATTCTCGTCAAAAGCAAACAGCGCCGATTCCTCCCCTTCTACTTGGAAAGTCCATCGCTTGACCAAATCATAGACGTATCGATGAAACAAATGATTGCCGGCGAATGGAGCTTCTAAAATAGGATCCGTGTGGCTCCACGTAGGATACAATGTCAATTCCAATGATCGTTTCAGTTTCATGTCTTGTAGTGCCTCGTAAAAATCGACAGATATTTGATAGGGCACTGTTTTGTCCATCTTTCCGTGAATCACACACGTGGCGGGAAACTGGTTTCGAATTTGTTGTTGCTGCTGCTCTCGCTGAATATCATCGTCGATATCTTCAGCAAGATCTTGCAATTGTCGAGTCGGGCTATACTTGGCTACATCATTGCAAAACATGGCGTTCACAATGGATTTATCTAGACCTCTCTTATGCAAAACATCTCGCATGGAAATCAAATCGTACGGCCCCGAGACCGCGATAAATCCCTTGATGGCATTAGTTTGCCAATAATGGTTTTTGTTGTTGCTATTGTCAGTCGACATATTTTTTGGTTGTGGTTGTTGTTGTTGACTTTTTCGCAGCAACAAGCAAGCACCAATGTGAGCTCCTGCCGATTGGCCTGCCAAAACAACCTTATTGGGATCTCCTCCGTACTCTGCAATTTGTGCGAGCGTAAATTGAATGGCTTCATCAGCGTCCTGAATCATTCCTTCAATGTCAGTTTGCGGAAAATTGCGATAATCTGGAATAACTACGAGTATCCCAAAAGGAACCAAGGTTCTTGCCAACAGGGTGCCCCACATTTTGTACCCAATGATCCAAGCACCGCCCGTCAGAAAAATCACTACCGGTTTCTTAATCTTCTTCTGTTGTGGTTCACTCTCCTTGAAGTATACGGTGCTTCCGTAAATGTCCAAGTAATGACGACTTGTTTTGTGTTTGCCGGATACGTACGACACGGCGATACGATCACTATTAACGGTATAGAAGAGAAGAAAGGTCACAAAAGCGGGCAGTAAAGCCACGACAAAACACAAAAGTCGTGTTAGCTGGGCTATCCACATGGACGTGCCGTGAACCAAGTATTTTAATAAGAGAAAAGATTCTGTCGTAACGATGCGAGCATGATATTGGATAGAAAATTCTTCTAGTGGAGCAATGGAATGATGACATTCCCTTCGGTGATGCTCTGGTTGATGATTGGTGGTGCCATTATGAAAGCTGTTTTCGACGGAGCCATTATTATTAGCGGCGCCGTTCTCAACTGATTGTTTGCCTCCCCGCCGTCTTTGCATCCTACAGTACTTTAATTCGACTTTTGAGAAGTATTTGAGTTTATGTTGAAAGTAAAGAGCAATATAGCAAACCAGCAGCAACAAAGAGTCTCAAGACTAGGACACCAGAGAAGTAGAGATGTGGTCCTATGAACAGAGTGAATGATGCAGGATGCAGGACCCTTCTCCTTGCTCCATAAATTCTAACAGACATGCCTGCCGGTTTGGAAAAATAATTCAATTTTCAAAAGTGTTAAAAACGATCAAAAACCTGAGCATGTGTGCATCCCTTCTTTTGAAGACTAAAATAACAATGTAATAGTTTAGAGTTAACGATTGTGGATTCAATGACCTTGTCAAGTATTGCTACCATTGGTGAGGAGGGTAGTCTACTACTACTATTATTGCTACTACTACTAAATAGCTAGTACTACTACTAGTGGTAGTAGTCTACTAGTCCGAGTAACTACTAGCAGCATTGATATGCCCAATTGCAAAAGGAGATGTTTTCGTTCTAGTCTACTACTCTAGCAGCTGTAGCTAGCTACTAGCTAATAGTTTATGCCGACAGGTCCACAGTACCATACAGTACTATATCAGGTAGCTACTCTTTAACTTGCTAGTACTCCTACTAATGAGTAGAGCCGTGAGTCTCTCTATTACCAGTAGCTACTCGAGTAATAGCTACCAGTACTACCATACTCTAAAGCCTAGCTAGTAGCTGGTAGACGTAGTGGTAGTAGTAGTTTTCCCCGTTCAGAACAAAAAATCAAGATTCGGTACGCTTGAATCTTTTATCACAACATGCCCGAATCTTGAGACTTGGAAGGGGAAGAAGAACAATTGAGGGACAAGTGCACCAACGCTGCAGTTAAGTCACTACAACGCTTGTTCTGAGTTCTGGTAATACTAGAGTGGTACGGTAGTAATAATATTATGACGATGAGATAGCGCCGCTTACATTATTTAAAGAACTAACTTGTTGTAGTAACATACAGCGTTGTCACCTCCGAGAGAGCATACAATGTTGTAGACAGTCGTTTATGTTTCTGATTTTGCATTTAGTTTACGCCTCTAGCTACGGCGTCTTCATTTTTGTATCGTAGATCGTTATGTGTAGTATTAGAATATACATTAGACTTGCCGGCGCAACAGACGGTGCCCCCTTCGAATGGACGATAAGCATTCTGATTCCGATAGTCCATGGTATTGCGGTAGTAAGTCTTCAATAGCATTAACGTCTACAATGCCTTCATCTTCTTGTGCATCAAAATTAGCACTCGTCGAGAACCTTGGTGGAAAAAACAGTAGAGAACCCCGACGGCGGTACTTTCTCTGCTCCATCCTTTCCAAATTCTTGACATAACACTTGCAAATCTTGATTTCTTCAGCAAGCTGATGCTTCTCTTCTCTTGCCAAGACGTGACTCAGGCTTAACTTGGTACCGAAGAAATTTATGCGACGGCGGATTCGAGAGCCAAAGCCAGACGCTGGTGTCGCGTCTGCAGCGATTGTTGTACCATTGCCGAACGAAAATGCCGAAGAGGCTGCGCAGGGACAAGATGGCAAATGCTCATCAGTCTGATCGTGGTCGTAGGTCATGTCGTGTAGAAGATTGGGATCATGAAATGATCATTTCAAGGTTGCTTGTGGGGAGACGACAACGGATGACTCTTGATTTTGTAGTGATTGTGCTGGTTATTGGGTCCCAAATGGCCGGCTCGCAGGAAATACCAGTAGACGTGGTCTTTGATATTCGGCAGCCGATAAATTGAAAAAAAACACAATCAAGAATAGCCTTGAGCGTCAATATGTAATATATGAAGGTGCCGAGTTGAATAATTTGGTTGGCCTGTCGTCGTCATTGATAGGCCTTTTCTAACCAATCAAACATGAACGATTCCTCACACGTAAGCCGTACCTAGCTAGTATCTCTTTTTTCGCAGCTCATTCATTTACTTCTTTTTCTTTGGCAAATTGCGAATTACCACGTACCAGGTACTAGGTACTAGCTAGTACTGTAGTACCTGGTACCTGGTACCTATTACTCGGAGTACTACTACTGTAGCTAGTAGTGGTAAGCAATACAACAATAGAAAAAATGTACTAGTATGACGAACATCACGGTAAGGGTAGTTTTGCTTGCCAACTTCCCCATAACGTATCTTCAGATTCGGGGGCTGTGTGGTATTTTCATACCATATCTCGCTCGGCAGAAAAGGCTTCAACTTGATGGGTAGACTAGTCGTTCCTGGAAATCAAATCGTCTGCCTTCCTGCGTTTGATCTTGTACGTTTACTTGCAAGAACTATTATTAGTGGCAGCGTAGCTTGTGGTAGAAAAAAGAGGAAATAATAATATTTTTGGCACTGTAGCTCTGGTTTAATGCATTTGCATGCCTTGACGTTTCTGGGATTCTAGAAGAAAGTCTTGGGCGCGGCTGCAATGGTAATTTGTGGTGGTGATCAGCCCCCCAATTAGTTGCTTTACCCTGCTCCTTTCGCCAGAGAGATAAATGCAGCGAATTTCCTTTGGCAAAGCAAGTCTGCCTTCTGAGTAACCCTGGTAATACTACTAATAGTAGACTACTATGGCTATGGTAGACGACTACTATTCCTCTGTGCAGTTTCTGCCTCTTGTTTTCTTTTTTTTCTTTTTCGCATATTTTGCCTGGACACAATCCCAATGAATACTCGGGGGTATTGTTCAGTTTTTTGGTTGTACTGTAATTCAGTACTCTACTACTACTAGTAGTACTAGTCTAGAGTAGTAGTACTAGATGTCTATTATCGCTCCTCGTAGTAGACTGCACAGCAGTACTAAACTACCAGGTACTGCTACTAATAGCAGTCTACCTGGTACTAATATTGGTACCTCCAGGGTAAGTACCTGGTATTACCAGGTACGTACAATCAATTATTAAATTTTTTCTAAAACAACCTGCAAGATTCGTCTTCATTAATTAATTGAAAATCTCCTAGACCAATTAATTGAAAATATCCTTGTAAGAAAAATTCACTTCAGTACTGGTAGACTGCTGATGAGCTCCAGCATTGGAACTCCGTGATGATACAGTAACAGGCGTTTCTTTTTGCTATTTTTTTAATAATAAAACCATCAGGCGCATATGTCGCATAAAATAATCCAGCGATGAAGTTTAAGATACCATTCCGAACAAAGGAAAAGGCAGCCTCACCGAGCGAGAGTACTCCATTGGTTGCAGGCGATGCCAATGGACAGGACGATCAAGGCACCTGGAGAAGTCTAGCAAACAACGTCGGCAAAAATGCGTTGATTACTGTGATGGTCCTTCTTCTGATGGCCGTTGCCTTTTCTTACGAAGAATCGCTCGCTGGGCACACGCCCAACTTTTTGCTGTTTTCAGCAAAGGTAGAACCAGATGAAGAAAAAAGTCAGAAGCATGTACGAAGCAGTACTACTACCACTGATGGTAATACTGGTGATGATGTGTATGCCACCAAAATAGACGACACGGAAAGTTCACCCAAATATATAAACACCCAGTTCATTTCCTTCACCATTAATACGATTGGTGGCATTGCCGATAAAGGCGAATGTAAAGGTCAACCTGTCGATCCAAACAATGGATTTTGTTATTTGGGCAATCGCAAAAACATTACCGAAGATATCTCTCATCGGCTAGAGATTGTTGACCAAGTACTTCAGCGCATCAAACGTGATGCATCTGCAAAATCCCCCGACATTGACCACCGTGATGATGTTTTGAAAATTGTCATGATTCCAGAGTTCTTTTGGAGGGGTCCAAATGGCGCTTACTCCACTGACTTGCTAAAGACCTCAGTTGTTTCCGACTTGACGGAACGACTGCGAGAAAAGGTCAGAGATGATTTTTTTAATGATTTTCTTTTCGTTTTTGGGACATTTATTGCGGCAGACACACCCAACGATCCTCGCAAACCATGGGAATTAACGTCGGCCCAAAGTGTGGAGTATTTTAATTTCGCATCGGTCCAAAAGGGTGGTTCTAAGCATCAACATCGCTACCTTGTGACGAAGAGATACATCTCGACTGTCGACTTTTTGAGTCGAACAACCTTGCCCAACCCTACGGAAGAAAACAAGAACCTATATGGTGAACTCCCTGATGCAATTCTGGACTTTATCAAAAAGCGGAATGTGACTCTGATTACCAACAATATTTTGGAACTCGATGGACTGCGAATCGGGTTGGAAATTTGTTTGGATCACCGCCGCGGAACCTTATGGGACACAATCAAGGCACACCAGCTCCCACTAGTAGATATACTTTTGGTGACAAGTGCTGGCATGTCCATTGAGAGGGGACCGAATCCTGTGGTACCGGGGGGCGCTGTGTATCTTTGCGATGGAGAAGCTTCCTCGGCAGCCTGTCTCCGCACAGACAATCACGAATTCAGTCCGGATTCTGTTTGTCGCGGAGAAGTCGGCGGACTCAAGCATGTTCCTGTTGGTGGTTTAGGGTATGTCTAATTCGTCGTTTTTGTTTTCATTTCTTTGTCGCTATATTCACTCACCTCACCACTTTTTCGCAACAGTTACTCCAGCTTTTTCCCTCTGTCAGCTTGCTGGGACATGGAAAAAAGTGACCTTCTCAAAGGATATTATTCCATGTACCAACCACAAGGCTGTGCTTACACACTCAAGACTTACGATATCGATGTAATGGACGAATTTGCCTACTATCCGCCTTCAATTGAAATTTATCCTTCTGTCAGTCTCCCTAAGAATACTTATAGCAACTAAATTGAAATTGCACCTATTTCTTCTTTTTCTACTTGAAAAACTTCGATTTCGACAGAAAGTTGTAGATCTCCGATGCTGCATCGATTTTAAAATTACGTCTGCCAGAAACGTTTCCTTCAGTAGTTCCTTGGTGCTGCAGTTGATATAAAAGATCAGGAACGGCTGCTGGCATGGAGGCTGATCTGGAGCTATTGAAGTCAGTTAGTTGCATCTGCAGATATTGTAATTCTGCGCTGTTCCTCAACCCCCCTACTGCAACTCCGCCGCTTCCCTCCAAATGAGAGGGTAGAACGCCAGCGCGAGAAGTGCTACTTCTAGCCGTGCGAGCAGTCAAACTATCCGATTGGAGCATGGAAGTTGCATTCGCTCCGCCAACCGTTCCTCCAACGCCACAAAATCGTGAATTTGCTAGCTCTATTTCAAGTTCCAGAACTCGTTTCTTCAAGTTTACATTTTCCAGCATAAGCTCTTGATTGCGGAGATTGAGATGATTTACTTTTTCTTCCAGGACATTTGAACGAATCTTTTTGCGAAGACGGCGATTTCGTGCAGATTCGCGGTTTTTCGCCAATCTATTCATTCGCTTCAATTCATGCGGAGTGGGTTTGCGGTCAGAATCAGAATCAGTGCCAGGCGTAGACGCAGTGGATGATGCGATCGCAGAAATAGCGCCCATTGGCATGACACTTTCGAGTGAGTCGTCTTCTTTTAGTTGATCGCCATCTTGCTTTAAACGGACTTCATTGATTTTATTATCGGTCATTGTGTTTGATCAACTGATGCCGCTCCAGGGGAGAATTTTAATGCAACACTACTACTATACCGTACATAACAATAGTTCGATACTGCGCGTAGGTTCTAAAATACTACTGAAAGGAAACTACTACCAGTAGTAGACTACCATAGGAGCACCACTAGTAGTCTACTCATGCCATTTGGAGAAATAGTACTCGTAGTAGCGCTGTACCTGCTAGCTAATACCGTATGGTAGGTACGTACCTACTAGTACCTGGTACCTTGTACCACTCGTACATTCGTGCCGGTTTTCGTTATATCGCTTCTTTATTAGGGTACTTCAAGTAGAAAGTTGTCAGAAAACGAAGCCTCTCTCTTTTTGTTACTACTATCTGGTACCTGGTACTAATTGCCATTATTTCTTATGTTCCATGATGTGTAGATACCAGGTACTGTGCCTGGTACCAGGTAGGGGTCTACCAATATTATTAACGTAGACGGTTATGTTTGCATGCGACATCGCACCACAATGAGCGCGATTACTACTACTAGTAGTAGTCTAGTACGTGGTACGGTAGTATTCTTGCGATATCAGGCACTCTACTATAAGTAGCACCGTAATACCTGGTACCTGGTACCCACCACCCAGTACCTGGTATCAAGCACTTCTGAACTAAGAATAATATTGGCGGCAAAACATGACAGCTCATCATTATTTATTATTACTCAGTACTACTGTAGCTACCTGGTACCCCCTGGTACCAGGTAGCACTCCAGTATTATTATCAAATTGATTTATGGTACCAGGTACCTGGTAATCGTCGTCCTGGCCGACTGGCTCATTTTTTCTAGTACTGGTAGTCCTACTACTACTGGAGCTACAAATTGCGGTGTTACTAATAGCATGTGTTTGTGGTGCCTTATATTGCATTGAAGGTACAAGTAAGAATGAACCGACTAGCAACTAGCGCTATTCGCGAGAGTGCTCAATAACAGCGGTACCAATATAACGCATTATTTCTGTCACTGGCTGGCCCTGCAAGCGCCCGGAAGTTGTAACATAAGTTCTAGCTTGTAGAAGACTTTCCTCATCGTCTTCGCCAAGTATAGGAGGCGAATGAATCTGGATCTACGGCCATGGCAGCAGCGCCTCGCCGTTTGAGGCGTGTATTAAAAGTACGAAGCGTTCAGAGCTGAAGGATTGGTATGATAACGAGGTTTGAGTTGTTTTTACCTTCACCACGTGGGCTCAAAGGCGCCACATATTCTTCTTAGAAACGCCTATACCTCTAACCCTAACCCGAGTAGTTGCTGCTCAGGCCTTCATCATAGAAGACGTGTTAATTTGGGGAAAGTTTCGCATGTCCACTGTGATCAAAATACCCTGCGGATTTCCTGACTGTTTTTATGGTTTGTCTCAGGCTGCTTAACTCCAATCGGAAAATGAGCATTTTAAGGACTAATTACACCTCTAAAAAGGTAATTTATTAGGAAATAGGTCTATAAAAAGGTCTATTTAATTAAAGAGTCACCTTTTTAATGGTTAACTCAAA
>Ga0210036_1005826_pt1 | contig 10483 bp, 12 predicted proteins | sample CryGeymeta201515_FD_185469 | JGI IMG/M metagenome (GOLD analysis project Ga0210036, IMG submission 185469) | Groundwater microbial communities from Crystal Geyser aquifers in Utah, USA - Crystal Geyser metaG 2015-15 (SPAdes) (version 2) | ecosystem: Environmental > Aquatic > Deep subsurface >... | reverse complement strand
CCCCTCTTGGTTCATTTTTTGATTTTTACAGCAAGAACTACAATAGTCAACCCGGAGTATAGATGTCACAGTAAAAACCCATCAATCCAGAATACGTTTTAATATTTTAGCAAGTACATCATAGCGTATCCGTTCAACCCGGAACGGGTTGCGATATTGTAGCAAGAATAATAATGCAAAAACCTATCAACCTCGAAGAGGTTGTGATATTATAGCGTCTGCATCATCGCGTATCCGTTCAACCCCTGCATGCCGGCGCAGTCTGGCAGGCGGAATGGGTTGTGCTATAAAACACGCCAATAGCGAAACCCATTCTGGGTTTTTTCTTCATTTTATTAACGTTTTTGCTACAATAGCCAGAACCCCCTCTGGGTTCATTTTTTGATATTTACAGCAAGAACTACAATAGTCAACCCGGAGTATATATGTCACAGTAAAAACCCATCAATCCAGAATACGTTTTAATATTTTAGCAAGTACATCATAGCGAATCCGATCAACCCGGAACGGGTTGCGATATTGTAGCAAGAATAATAATGCAAAAACCTATCAACCTCGAAGAGGTTGTGATATTATAGCGACTGCATCATCACGTATCCGATCAACCCGGAACGGGTTGTGCTATAAAATGCTACAATAGCAGAACCCCTTCAGTCTGCCTGAAAGCACCAAGTGTATCTGTTAAAGACAGACAAGGGTTCATTTTTTTCAATGATACTAAAAACACCACCATCAGAATGGCTTACAATCCCATTTTGATAATTCGCTTAAGATTATCATACAGCTTTACGTAAACTTAACATCATCAATTTGATTATTCTCTAATTTGCACCCCTAACTATTAACCTACCCATCATCATGTTCAGATTATTGCTTTTCATGCTTATTGTCGGTATTTTAAGTTCGTGCGGCCAACTTTTAAATCGCAACGGCGAGCCCTATCCCTGTGCAGAAGTATCGGCCACTGCTGAAACTGAAGCCGTTTACAGCACCGAAGACGCTGCCGATGATCCGGCGATTTGGATTCACCCCACTGAACCCTCAAAAAGCCTGATCATCGGAACCAATAAAAAAGCCGGACTCGAAGTTTACACCCTTAACGGAAAAAGGATCTTTTTTGCCCAATTGGGAAGAGTAAATAATGTTGATATCCGTTACGACTTCCCATTAGGAAATCAAATGATTGATATCGTGGCTGCCAGCAACCGATCCTTCAACACCATTTCTATCTATCAAATCAGTGATGACTCTTTAGTTTTAAAGGAAATCACTGCACGTACCATCACCTCCGGATTAGAAGAGGTGTATGGTTTTTGCCTTTATAAAAGCGCCACTACAGGAAAATTTTACGCTTTTGTGAATAGTAAAAACGGAAACGTTGAGCAGTGGGAGCTGTTTGCCACTGCGGACCAAAAAATTGATGCCCTTCTTGTACGCCAATTCCATGTTGGACTTCAAACTGAAGGCTGTGTGGCAGACGATGCTTTGGGTTATCTATATATCGGAGAAGAAAATGCCGGAATTTGGAAATACTTTGCCGAGCCCGATCATTCGAACGACCGTAAAATGATTGCCGACACTTCACTGCCCTACATAACAGCTGATATAGAAGGCTTGACCATATACCAGGCAGCTGGCCAAAAAGGTTACCTGATCGCATCCATTCAAGGTGATAATCTTTTTGCTGTTTTTGAACGTCAGGGTAAAAATCGCTTCCTGGGCTGCTTTAGAATTGGGGGAACAAACCAGATAGACGAAGTAATAGGAACAGATGGCATTGACGTAATCAATCTTGGCCTTAATGATCAGTTCTCAAATGGATTTTTTATTGCGCAAGATGGTTACAATTACACTGCTGATGGCAAAAAGACATCACAAAACTTTAAATTGGTTTCCTGGGAAAATATTGCCAACAGTTTCGAGAAAGCATTAAGCATCGATAACAGCTTTAATCCCCGACTGCAGCAATAAGCGTAAAATGCTTCAATTTTTGAGATATTCTTGCCAGATGCCTAAGTTTACTTACTTTTGTTAATCTGCAAGACTTACCTTATGCTCAAAGAAAAAATTCAACAGCTCGCCCACGACTTTCATAGCGAAACCATTGCTAACAGGCGCTATATTCACCAGCATCCTGAATTAAGCTTTCAGGAAGTAAACACCGCTCGTTTTATCAGCCAAAAGCTTGACGAATGGCAAATACAGCATCAAACCGGAGTGGGTGGTCATGGCATCATTGGTTTGATTGGAAAACCCATTGCCAATAAAAAATGTATCGCTTTGCGTGCTGATATGGATGCTTTGCCCATCCTGGAGACCAACCGCCACGATTTCGTTTCTAAAAATCAGGGTGTGATGCATGCATGCGGCCATGATGCCCACACCAGCATGCTGCTAACCGCTGCGCGTATCCTAAAAGAAATTGAGAATCAGCTGGAAGGGCAGATCAAGCTCATTTTTCAGCCAGCCGAAGAAAAATTGCCGGGTGGCGCACTTGGAATCATTAAAGCCGGTGGGCTAAAAAATCCTGATGTCCAACGCATTGTGGGGCAGCATGTTTTTCCTGGATTGGAAGCAGGTTTTGTTGGTTTTCGCTCAGGAGCTTATATGGCTTCGGCTGATGAAATTACTATTCGCATCAAAGGCAAAGGCGGCCACGCTGCCATGCCCAACCAAATCAACGACACCGTGTTAACAGCTGCCCAGGTCATTGTAAACCTACAGCAGGTCGTCAGTCGTTTTGCGCCTCCTATTGTTCCTACTGTGCTTTCGTTTGGAAGGCTAATTGCTGACGGCATTTTTAATATCATTCCCGACGAGGTTTTAATCCAGGGCACCTTGCGGACTTTTGATGAAACATGGCGCGCATCAGCAAAAACGCATATTCGCAGAATTACAGAAAACACCGCTTCTGCCGCAAACATGAAAGCCGAGGTGCTGATAGAAGACGGCTATCCCTTTGTGATGAATGAAGACCGTACAACGCAACTGGCGAAAAAAGCCGCCATAGCATATCTGGGAGCTGAAAAAGTAATTGACCTGGAACAACGCATGACGGCAGAAGATTTTGCCTGGTATTCCCAGCAAATCCCTGCAACTTTTTACCGCATCGGCACTGCAAATTCAGCCAGAGGAATCAGCAGCAACCTGCATACCAGCACTTTCGATCTTGATGAAGAAAGTCTTTTGACCGGTTCGGGGCTTATGGCCTGGATTGCTGTGGAACAGCTAAAACAAGAATAACCATTAAAACATTTTGTCATGCTAATAGGAGATCGCTCATATCAAACCGTTTGGATGGAAGATCGTACCGTAAAAATGATCGACCAGAACGCACTGCCCTTTAGCTTTCAAATACACGAATGTCCGGGTTATTGGGATACCTGCATGGCCATCACCGACATGACGGTGCGCGGGGCAGGAGCCATTGGAGCAGCCGCTGCTTTTGCCATGGCACAGGCATTTCTGGAAGCTCCCGAAACAGATCGGGAAGTATTTTTGGAGGATGCCCGCGAAGAAATTGAGGGCACGCGACCTACTGCCCAAAACCTCTTTTATGCCGTTGAAAGGGTTTATGAAGCCGGGCATTTATCTGCCGAAAATGCCAAAATCGAAGCCCAGCGTATTGCACTTCAGGATATGGAAGACACCAGAGCTATTGGTCGTTATGGCAACAAACTGATCAAAAATAATGCGCGAATCCTCACCCATTGTAATGCAGGTTGGCTGGCCTTTGTGGATTATGGCACTGCCCTTTCGCCTGTTTACACCGCAAAAAAGGAAGGCAAGGAAATATTTGTGTATGTGGACGAAACCCGTCCTCGCGGACAGGGAGCACGCCTTACAGCCTGGGAACTGATGCAGGAGGGTGTGCCTTTTACCATTATCCCGGATAATGCTGCTGCCAGTTTGATGCAACAAGGCAAAATTGATCTGGTGATTGTGGGTGCCGACCGCATTGCCAAAAATGGCGATACTGCAAACAAAATTGGAACACTGGGCAGGGCGATCCTGGCAAACACTTTTGGGGTTCCCTTTTATATTGCCGCCCCCACTTCAACCATTGATGCAGCCTGCAAAACAGGAAAAGATATAATTATTGAAGAACGCAGCCAGGATGAAGTGCTTTATCAGGATGGTATTGACGCCAACGGAAATAAAGTGAAAGTGATGGTTTGCGCACCCGGCTCAACAGCCTACAATCCGGCTTTTGACGTTACGCCTGCTAAATATATCACAGGTATCATTACCGAGAAAGGCATCATCAAAGCGCATCACCAATCCATTTCCAGCCTTTTTAAAACCATTGAAGATGAACGAGCTAAGTTACTTTAAAAAGGAAATTGCCTATTTCATGCGCAGGCTTTACAAGCGCGGGCTCACTACTACATCCGGTGGCAATATCAGTGTGAAGCTGCCCAATGGCATGGTATTGATTACAGCCTCACAAACTGACAAAGGCCGGATGAAAGCCGATGATATAGGTATGACTGACTTGCATGGCCGCCAGCTGAGTGCCAAGTTAAAGCTGAGTATGGAAACCGGCATGCACCTTGCCGTATATAAAGCCCGCCCCGACGTCCATGCCATTGTGCATGCACATCCGCCAACAGCAACAAGTTTTGCCGTGGCACACCGAACCATAAGCCCTGATGTGATGGGAGAATCCAGGGCTGTGCTCGGCAAAATCAGTGTTGCCCCTTACCACCTGATGGGCTCACAGGATCTGGCAGATGCAGTTGCCCATGAAATAAAAAATGCCAATGCCGTTCTAATGGCCAATCACGGCGTTCTGGCCGTCGGCAAAAGTCTGTTGGAAGCTTTCGACAGGCTCGAAGTGCTCGAAAGCTGTGCCAAAGTGGAACTACTTGCTAACCTGATCGGAACTTCTCATCCTTTGAGCCAGGAGGAAGTAAAAGCCATCGATAATCTTATGAACACATGATGATACCAGAAATTACAATTCAAGACACGATCAATATGCCCATCTTAGGCATAGGCACCTGGGAGATGGGAGGTCGTCAAAGTCCTGACAAAAGCGAGGATGACAAATTTGTCAGGGCCATTCAGTTTGCTCTCGAAAACGGCATCCGCCATATCGACACCGCAGCCATGTACGGCAATGGCCATACCGAAGAGCTTGTGGCCAAGGCGATAAACGCTTTTGAGCGGGAAAAATTATTTATCACCAGCAAGGTTTCCGGTGATCAGCTGGCCTACCATGATGTAGTCAACGCTGCCCATAACAGTTTGAAAAGGCTGCAAACAACTTACCTTGATTTGTATCTGCTTCACTGGCCAAATCCAGATGTGCCAATCGAAGAAACCATGAAAGCCATCAATGAGTTACTCGAACAAGGCTTGATCAAACATTTCGGGTTGAGTAATTTTTCGGCTGAACAAACCAAAGAAGTACTGAAGTGGACTGATTCACCCATTATCACCAATCAGCTGGAATACAACTTATTCACACGCAATAATGGCCGTATTACCGAAGACGTGGAAGCTTCCATCATTCCATTTTGTTTGTCTAAAGGTATCAGCATCACCGCATGGCGTCCTGTTTTGAAAGGTGCTACTAATCCGTTGCAGCAACCAATCATCAACGAAATTGCAGCCAAACACGAAGCTACGCCCATGCAGATTGCATTAGCCTGGCTGCTAAACAAACCACTCACCCTTGCCATTCCAAAAATGACCAGCGAAAAGCATATTTTGGAGAATATTGCTGCAGCAGCAATAAAATTGGATACAAACGAAATGGCGTTATTGGATAAGCTTGCTTAACAGCGATTCCATTAGTCAATTATTTACGCAATAAGCCAACACCAAGCACCACCAAACAAGTGGCCAGCAGCAACATACCGGCATATAACAAAAAAACAAAAGCATTGGGCTCAGTAGATCCCTGGCCGCCGGCTGCCGCAAAAAAACCACCACTCACCAATATGGCAGCAAGCGGAAAGCCCCCTCTTACAAACCATGTCCAGGTTTTATTTAAATGGCTATGATCGGCCAAAAACTGTGCAATTAAAGCCAAAATTACCAGCACCCCGGCATGCCCATGTCCGGCTCTGAACATCGCAAGCTGAAATTGAGTCAACTCAAGCTGCTGATAGGCTCCCGATAACAGATTAAGTACGAAATTACCTCCAAAAATAATGGTAGGTACTGTCAGCAAAATAATGCCCGACATGGTTTTTGATTCTTGTGTCATTTTTGTTTGGTGTCAGTTATTATGTGCTTTCACTTCGAGTTTAAATCCTATTCCGTGAACATTGGTGATGCTAACATCAGGGTCTTCGCGCAAATACTTTCGAAGCTTCACAATAAAAACATCCATGCTTCTGCCAATAAAATAATCACTGTCGCCCCATACTTTTTGAAGGGCCTCTTCGCGTGTGAGCACCTGATTTTTGTATTCGCAGAGCAGCCTGAGCAGTCCTGCCTCTTTGCGCGTGAGGGTTTGATCGCCAAAATCGGAATGCAGTACCTGATTTTTTACATCAAAACGTAATTTACCTATTTTTAAGATATTCTCCTGGCTACCTGGCAATTGTTTGATACAACGCCGCATAATGGCTTTGATACGAAGGTGCAATTCATCAGTGCTGAAGGGCTTGGTGATATAATCATCGCAGCCCATTTGAAAACCTTTTAGCCGATCCTCCTTAAGCGATTTAGCCGTGAGAAAGATAATAGGCATCTGCGCATTCAGCTTCCTGATTTCCTTTGCCAAAGCAAAACCATCCATTTTAGGCAACATCACATCCAGTATGCATAGCTGTATGCTGTGATTTTTAAAAGCAGCCAATCCTGATAATCCATCTGTAGCTATCACTGTTTTATAGCTCATCAACTCCAGAAAATCCTGCAAAACCATACTCAGATTGGGGTCGTCCTCAACCAGTAAAATTGATATTTGTTCAGCATTTGTCATGGCTCAATAGTTTTTGCCGCCACCGGCAGTTGCACAACAAAAGTACTACCTTTATCCAATTCACTTTCTACACGCACTTTTCCCCCGTGAAGCTGAACTATTCTTTCTACATAGTAAAGGCCTATGCCAAAGCCTTTTACGTCGTGTACATCTCCTGTATGAACCCGATAAAAATTCTTAAAAATAACTTTCCTGTTTTCGCTTGCAATGCCAACACCATTATCGCTAACAGCCACCTCCACCATTTGAGTGTTCATACTCAGGTGAAGGGATATCAAAGGAGCTTTTTTGTTGTATTTCAAAGCATTATCCAACAAATTAGAAAAAAGCTGCCCCAGATGAAGCCGGTCACCATAAACAAAGGCCGATTCGCATGCAGAAGCGAGGATTATCCTTCCACCCCGTGCCTCTGCCCTCAGGTTGAAAGCCTCGATCAATTCATTGATCAAAGGGCAAAGGTCGAATCTTCTCATCTGTAGGGTCACCTCTTGCCTTTCGAGCATGGCAATCTGCAAAATCTGCTCCACCTGATGCTGTAGTCGTTCGTTTTCCTGACGAATCACACGCGCATAGGTCTGTGCCTTATCTTGATTTCTCAGCACAGCAGGTTTCAAAAGCATGTCGGAGGCCAGGCTAATGGTTGCCATGGGTGTTTTAAACTCATGCGTCATGTTATTGATGAAATCGTTTTTGATTTCAGAGAGCTTTTTCTGCCTGATTACTGTATAAACCGTGTACCAAAACCCCAGTATTACGGCAAACAGAAAAATTGCCGAAAGCGCCATCCAAAGCGAAAGCTGTAAGAATACCTGTCGTGTTTTCTGCGGAAAATACATGCTGAAATAATAATCGCCCGGGCTAAATAAGGCTTCAATGCTTTGCTGATGTTCCGAGATGAAAAGCTCATCAGTATAATGGCTTGCATTACCCATCACAATATGCTGGTTTGAGCGGTTGTAGATCATATACTCATAGGCATCTCCTACACGCATGCATTGCATCTCTGCTTTAATGAGCGAATCAAGCATGGTTTCAGAAATCACAGCGCTTACCTCCGTTTTCTGCAAAAAACAAGGATCAGGCAACGAAAGCCTCCGCAATGCTGAATCAGTATGCACCTCGAGCAGCCTGTTCAAAACCGATTTCATGGCAATACGCACACTATTATCGTATTGTTCCTGCTTGAGTAAAACCGCATTATGTACCCAATAGACCTGCATTACAACTACCCCGGACAAGGCCATAAATGCCAGCAGGATAATGAAATTAAAAAATCTCTTCTTCATAATTATTGAGCAGCGGTTTTATCTTTTGCAAACTTAGTTTAAATTCATTTCAAGCGTTTATTCCCTTCATAATCTGCCATAAAGGTACGCTGATTCCAGGGCATGAAAAAGGTTTAACATTTCGTTAACAGTTATTAACAGACCCTTAACAAGAACGGCATGCCCCCGCTTGTACATTTGCCATTAGTAAAAATTACAAATAATAATAGATATGAAAAAAGCTGCTTTAATACTCTCTTTTGTTGCATTCTTTGCTTTTGGAACTGCCGGACTACAAACTGTTGTGGCCTCAAACAATGCTGAAATTACACTTACACAGGATGTAAAAAAGAAAGACGTCAAAAAGAAAAAGACAAAAGATGCAAGCTGCAAAGAAGCTAAATCTTGCTGCTCATCAGAAATGAAGAAAGAAGCCTGCAATGATAAAAAGGTTGAAAAGAAATAATCCTAATCCCAACGTTTTGTTTTAATTTGGTTTGGGCCTTCCGATGTGATATCGGGGGGCTTTTTTTGTCTTCGAGTATATAAAATTCCTACATATGTTAACCAACAGCATTGCCATGACATCTAAAATTACCTATACCTCCGATCTGCGAACCGAAATGACACACCTGCAATCAGGGACCAAAGTGCTCACAGATGCACCGATCGACAACAAAGGCCGTGGCGAGGTGTTTTCGCCAACCGATCTGGTAGCAACCGCACTTGGCAGTTGTATGCTAACGATAATGGGTATTGCAGCGCGGGAACATGGGTTTATCATCGACGGCACACAGGCTGATGTTACCAAAGTGATGGCATCTGATCCCCGCCGGATTTCGGAAGTTCATATCCGTTTGGTGTTTCCTGATTACCACTATACCGACAAGCAGAAAAAGATACTGACCAAAATTTCGCAAACCTGTCCGGTTGCCTTAAGTCTGCATCCCGACCTCAAACAACATATCGAACTGATATTTAAGGATTAATGATGGAATTTCAATTAACAACACATACGAAAGGCAGGGAACGTTTAATCGTTAGCGAAAAAGATACTGCAATGGCTTATGGCTCTGGCCTTGTGCCGGTTTTTGCCACACCTGCCATGATTGCCCTGATGGAAATGACTGCTTTAAAAAGTATTCATGATCAACTTCCTGAACAATACACCACTGTGGGTTTTGCTGTCGATATGAAACACCTCAAAGCAAGTAAAACAGGTGCAGAAGTAGTTTGCGAAAGTGAATTGGTCGAAGTAAGTGGCCGCAAGCTGGTTTTCGAATTACAGTTGTGGGATGATGAGATTTTGGTGGGGCATGGCACCCATATACGTTATATCGTTGATAAATCGAAATTTTTGAAATAAACCCATTGATAATAAACATTATAAATCAATAACATTAATACCATTATGAAGAACATTTCAACATTATTTTTCAGTATTTTACTTATCACAGCCATCAGCTTTTCAGGCTGCAAAAAGGATGAAGAAACTGATCCGCTAAGCTGTAACTTGCAAACTGCTTCGACCACCTTTTCGGAGGAAAGTTTGAATGTGACCTACAAGCTTGAGGCTACTGGTGATTTTACCATCAGCAGTTTTTTCTATTATGACGAAAGCGGAAAGGTTGAGATGCAAAACCCTGCACCACAAGAGATAACCGTTAGCCTTAACAATCAAAAGATCATGCAGGCTGGTGCTGTGGGTAATGTAACCAACGGATCGCTAAAAGTATCGTTTAAAGCAACCACCGAAACATCTGTTTACGAAGCCAGCGACCAGTGCAGCCAGAGCACGAATTAAAGGTTCTTTTATTTGTTTTATAGCGCAACCTCTTCGAGGTTGATGGGTTTTTGCACTTATTTTTGCTACAATAGCACAACCCATTCTGGGTTGATGGGTTTTGCCGTGATATATTTCTACAATAGCGCAACCTCTTCGAGGTTGATCGGATTCTCTGTGATACTTTTCCTACAATAACGCAACCTCTTCGAGGTTGGTGGTGGTGTTTTTATATCATAGAAAAAAGGAACCCAGAATGGGTTGTGCTATTGTAGTAAAAACGTTTTTAATAGGGTTAAAAAAACCCTGAAGAGCCTGTCCCGACTAAAATGTCGGGAGGTTTCGCTATTTGGGTGTTTTATAGCGCAACCTCCTCGAGATTGATGGTGGTGTTTCTAATATCATAGAAAAAAGAAACCCAGAATGGGTTCTGCTATTGTAGTAAAAACGTTTTTAAAAGGGTTAAAAAAACCCTGAAGAGCCTGTCCCGACTAA
>Ga0210036_1005803_pt1 | contig 10512 bp, 7 predicted proteins | sample CryGeymeta201515_FD_185469 | JGI IMG/M metagenome (GOLD analysis project Ga0210036, IMG submission 185469) | Groundwater microbial communities from Crystal Geyser aquifers in Utah, USA - Crystal Geyser metaG 2015-15 (SPAdes) (version 2) | ecosystem: Environmental > Aquatic > Deep subsurface >... | reverse complement strand
TCGGGCGGTGACCAACGATCTGCTGACCAGCCGGATCAAGATCCGCTCGCTGAATTTCATGCGCGGGCGCACCTTTCTCAGCCGCTACCTGATCATCGATGAGGCGCAGAACCTGACCCCGAAGCAGATGAAAACCCTGGTCACCCGGGCCGGCCCCGGCACCAAAATCGTGTGCCTCGGAAACGTCGAGCAGATCGACACGCCGTATCTGACCGAGACCACCTCGGGCCTGACCTTTGCCGTCGACCGCTTCAAGCCCTGGGCTCACTCCGGCCACATCACGCTCAGACGCGGCGAGCGCTCGCGACTGGCCGATTTTGCATCCGAGTCGCTGTAAGCCAGCGCCGGGCGCATGCCCGGCACCGGCGCTGCCCAACTTGATGCCGCTCAACCCCGGCCCTGGCGTAGCTGTTAGTGTACCCCGTTGTTAATCCTGTAACGTTCAGCGAGTCGAAAAGCACTTGGCCCGGATTATTCATGACCCGACCATCGCGAGACGGCTCCAGGTCTTGTCGCCGCAGTGTTTCGCAACCGAGCACACCGCAGCCGGACTCGCCCTGCTGGTCAATACCGGCAGGTCGCGATGCGCGACCGAGCAAAACCTCGCGGATGCACAGCCTGGGGGGCGTCGCAGCAGGTCGAGTCATGAATGAACCGTGCTTGGCTGCAAGGCAGGGCTCGCCGAAAGGGTGATTCCCCGTTCAAGAGAGCGCAACGGCGTTCCAAATCTTGAACACAGCGCAACTGTGCCCTGCGGATTACGCCTTGTTGCGGGTCATTTGCGGGGCTCTCAAAGCATCAACTGATGCCAGACAGTACACTAGGCTCAGGCCTTCTACAGCTACCCGATTCCAGGAATAAGGATCTCACGATGGAAATCGAGACCTACCTGCACGCAATGATCAAGCACGGCGCCTCGGACCTGTTCTTCAGCGCCGGTGCGCCCGTGGGAATCAAGATCGAGGGCCGGACCCGGCAGCTCGGTGAACACCGCCTGACGCCTCAGGAGACCCGCCAGCTCGGCTATTCGATCCTGACCGACAAGCAGATCGCGGCGTTCGAAGACGAAATGGAGATGAACCTGTCGATCGCGCTGGAGTCGCTGGGGCGGTTCCGGGTCAATCTCTACCGTCAGCGCGGCACGGTCTCGATGGTTATCCGCTACATCAAGAACGAAATTCCTTCAATCGAGGATCTGAAGCTGCCGCAGATCCTCAAGAAACTGATCATGGAGCCCAGGGGCCTGATCCTGGTGGTCGGCGCGACCGGCTCGGGCAAATCGACCACGCTGGCCTCGATGATCGACTACCGCAACCAGAATGCCAACGGCCACATCCTGTCGATCGAGGATCCGATCGAGTTTCTGCACCAGCACAAGAAATCGATCGTCGACCAGCGCGAACTCGGACTGGACACGCTGAGCTACGCCAACGCTCTGAAAAACGCGATGCGCGAAGCGCCTGACGTGATCCTGATCGGCGAAATCCGTGATGCCGAGACCATGAAACATGCAATCGCCTATGCCGATACGGGCCACCTGTGCCTGTCAACCCTGCATTCCAACAATGCCAACCAGACCCTCGACCGGGTCATCAACTTTTTCCCCGACACGGCCCACCACCAGCTGTTCGTCGACCTGTCCGAGCACCTGCGCGCGATCGTCAGCCAGCGCCTGGTACCCACCGTCGACGGCAAGCGCGTACCGGCAGTCGAGGTGATGATCCGCACGTCCTATGTTGCCGACCTGATCCTCAAGCGCGACATCGACGGTTTGAAGCAGGCAATGAAGGAAGGTGCCCAATCCGGCATGCAGACCTTCGACCAGGCGCTGCTGAAACTTTACCAGGACGGACAGATCACCGAGACCGAGGCCTTGGCCCACGCCGATTCGCGCAACGACCTCGGCCTGGCCATCCGGATGTCGCAGGCACGCGGGACCGAGGACGCGCCGAGCGGGCTTGACATCACGCAGTGGGACTGAGCCGGGCACCGGCAAGCTGATCACGAATCGCAGCGGCGGGGCCGAAGACAGCGGGATCACAGCGAGATCACTCATAATCGCTTGATGCACGAGCCGACGAAATCATCGAACTTTTTTGACGCCCATGCCCGCGTGCGGCGGGCACGAGAAAAATTTTTGAATTACGCCCAGTTCCGTTACCGTCAGTTCATCAACGATCCACAGCAGCAGCCGCATGCGGTGACCTGCATCCATCTCAACAACTGGCAGGGCTTCCGCGATCGCTTCGGCTATGCCGGCCTGGAGCAGCTGAACCACCAGATCGAAGCCATCGTGCTGCCCACGCTGGGTCCGCGCGACCTGTGCGCACGCTTCAACGACAACGCACTGGTCACGATCCTGTGTGGCGAACACGGCATTCGCGATCCACAGGACTGGTCCGAGCAGGTCCTGAAACAGCTGGCTGGGCAGTCGTTCGAAGTCGAGCACACCACGATCAGCGCCAGCTTCAGTATCGGACTGTGCTGGTTCGATCGACGCGTGCACAACGCCGAGGAGGCGCTGGCCGATGCAACTCACATCGCCGAGTTGCTATCGCTGCAGGGCCAGAACCAGATTCGTCAGTTCCAGCCCGCCGACACCGGTTCGGCACCGAACATCGATGATGAACAGATGTCGACACTGATCCGGAACTCGCTGGATACCAGTCAGCTGCGCGTGGTGTTTCAACCTCTGGTCGGATGGGACAGTGGCAAGCTGCGCTACTATCAGGTCTGGGCCCGCCTGATCGACGGCAACGGTCGCGAGCTTCGCGCCCGGGAGTTCCTCGAGGTGGCACGCCGCACCGGCATCCTGCCGCGACTGAACCGCTGGACGCTGCGCCGGGCAGTACATTTCCTCGCCAGTGATCCGTGCCTTCATCAGCGCATGCAGTTGTTTCTCAACGTGTCGATCGACACTTTCGACGAACGCAGCTTGCTATGGCTGGAGCAGAGCCTGAACGATCACCCGCACTGTCGTGACAGTCTGATCGCAGAGTTCGACGAGTTCGAATTCACCAGCCGGAAACTGGAAAGCGAGCCGCTGGCGGCGCGCCTGAAGACGCTGGGCTTTCGACTATCCCTTTGCGGTATCGGTCCGGGCAACCTGCCGCGCTGCCACGAGCACTTCGGAAAGGTCGAGTTCCTGCGCATGACCGCCCAGCTGGCCGACGAACTGGTGGGAAACCCTGCCCTGGACAGTGAACTGATCGACCTCATCGATGAAGCCCACCGGGGCGGTATCCAGATCATCATGCCGGAGCTCGCAGGCGAGGCCCAGGTGGTGGATTTCTTCAAGCGCGGCGTCGACCTGATCCAGAGCGATTTCTTCGAACATCCGCGCGAAATGCTGCGCGCCGCGATCGAATGAATCTTTTCGATCCGGCGCCTTCGGCCCGCACTGCATGAACCCGATCGACGCACCGCCAAGATCGGCCTTGCTGGTTGCCGCTGGCGCGGTCCTGATCAGCCTGGCCGCGGTGTTCGTTCGCCTGGCCGATGTCGAACCGACCGTATCGGCGTTCTACCGCATGCTGTTTGGCGGACTGACACTGTTCACGCTGCTTGCGCTGCGCCCGGCCCTGGCCCGCGGCCTTGCCGCCGGCTGGGCAGGCTCGCTGCTGATTGCCATGTTCTTTGCCGCCGACCTCTGGTTCTGGCATCGTTCGATCGGCTCGATCGGCCCGGGCTTGGCGACCCTGCTGGCCAATTTCCAGGTATTCGTGCTGGCTGCAATCGGTGTCCTGGTTTATCGCGAGCACTTCGGAATTCGCGTGGCGGCGGCGATTGCGCTGGCGGCAGTCGGACTGTGGCTACTGTTCGGCCGCGAGTGGTCAACCCTGCCGGACGGATACCGCGTTGGCATCGGCTTCGGCCTGGCCACGGCGCTGGCCTACTCGGCCTATCTGCTCAGCCTGCGTCACGCCCAGGCCGGGCAGGCACGAATGCGCAGCGAAGCCCGTTTGGCCCAGGTAACGCTGCTGTGCTGCCTGATGCTGGGCTTGATCAATCTCGGCGAGGGTCAGGGGTTTTCAATTCCGGATACCCGCTCGCTGATCGCCCTGATCGCGCTGGGCGTTTTCTGCCAGGTACTGGGCTGGCTGGCAATCACACGCGGCATGCCCGGCCTGCCAGCCACGCTGGTCGGTCTGCTGCTGCTGCTGCAGCCGACCTTGTCGATGATCTGGGACGTGCTGCTGTTCGGGCTGGCGCTGTCGGGCTGGCAATGGGTCGGTGCGGTGCTGGCGCTGGTCGGAATCTACCTCGGCATGCGCGCAACCCGACGCCGCTGATTCGAGGTCCGGATCTGCCGCACGGAATGGAGCGCAAACCGTCCGCCGCAGGCGAGTTGTCGTTTCCCTGCACGGACTTGTCGCATTCGGACAAGAGCCACAGGCAAAGCCCCTGTAAACTGACCCGGTGTAGTGGAGACGGGCACGACCCGTCAGGTGGTTCGAGCCGTAAGAGTCGATCGAATGGGGAAGTTCGATCGATTCAGGGGACGGCCGGCGTCGGTTTCGACGCCGGCCTTTTTTGCTTTTCAGGTTTCAGGTTTCAGGAACCCGATTGAATCCCGTCGCTCATTCGGCCGTTTCGGCAGAATCGTCCGTGGTGAAGTCGCCGGCGATGGAATAGCTGATCGCATCGGGATCGATCCAGCGGCGGACGGCGCCGTTGAGCTGCTCCAGCGTCAGCTCGGCCAGGCGCTGCTCGCGCGCCGCTGCATCGAACAGGTCGCGGTCGAAGTACAGCCCGGCAGTCAGCATCGAGGCCAGCCGGCCGTCGTCCGAACGCATCAGCCGCTTTTCCTGCAGCAGACCGGTCTTGCCAGACTCCAGTTCCTCGGCGGTGAAGCCCTGCTCGATGACCTTGACCAGTTCCTCGCGCAGCACGGTCTCGAGCCGCTCGAGATTCTCCGGCGCGAACATCGCAAAGGCGAAGAAGCTGCCGTTGCTGTCGATCGGGTGGGCGTTGATCGCACCGCCGACGGCGTAGCTCAAGCCCTCCTCGTTGCGGATGCGGTTGCCCAGGCGCGAGTTCAGGAAGCCGCCGCCGAGCAGGTAGCCGGCCAGGTCCAGCGCGACGTAATCCGGGTGGGTATCGGTCAGCGCCATGCCCTGTGAGCCGACCAGCAGCGCGCTGGCCTTGTCGTCGAGCTGTTCGACCAGGCGCCGGGTCTCGACCGGCTGATAGTCGTTGGCCCAACGTTCGAAGGCGATCTCCGGCTGCCAGTCACCGAAGCGCTGCTCGAGCTGTTCGCGGACCGCCTCGGGATCGAAGTCGCCGACGATGGCAATCGTCGACGCCGGACCGAAACCGTAGAAGCGGCGATGGAAATCGCGCAAGCTCTCGACGGTCAAGGCCTCGATCCGGGCCCGCTCCTCTTCGAAGCTCGGCATGTAGTCCGGATGCGTCGACGGCCGTTCGCCCTGGCTGTGGCGCGCCAGCATCCGGCCGGCGACGGCATTCGGTTCGGACACGGCCTGATCCAGCGCGGTCAGACGCTGGCGCTTGTATTCCTCGAGCTCGCTTTCCGGAAACACCGGATTGCGCGCCACCTCGGCGATCAGGTCGATCACGGCCGCGAGATTCTCGCGCCGGGTGTCGAGACTGGCAGAAACCGAAGTCGAACCGCTGAGGTTCAGGCCCGCCTGTAGTTCGTCAATCCGGTCTGCCAGCTGCTGGCGGGTGTACTGGCTCGTACCCCGATCGAGCATCGCCGCGGTCGAACCCGGGATCGCGGCGGTGCCCTGCAGGCTGTCGAGCGAGCCGATGCGCATGACGAATGAACCGCGAACTCGCTCGCCACGGGTCTTTTTCGGCAGTAGCGCTACCTCGGTGCCATTGGCCAGGGTAAAGCGTTGCACTCGCGACTCGATGTTGGCAGGGGTGGCCTCGAATTCCTCACCCTCAGCACGATCCTCGCGCCCGGTATAGCCGGCGAGCAGAGTTTCGGCATCGGGCACCGGCGCGATTGCAGCGCGCTGCGGCTCGGACTCGGGCAGGTAGATGCCGAGCGTGCGGTTGTCGCGCACGATGTAACGCGAGGCGGCCTCGATTACGTCGGCCACGGTGACGGCCTCGAGCCGGTCGCGGTGCATGAACAGCATCCGCCAGTCGCCGGTCGCGGCCCATTCCGACAGGCCGATGCCAACCTGGCCGGAATCGTTCAGGCCGCGTTCCATCTGGCTGGTCAGCGCGGCCACGGCACGCTTGACTTCCTCCTCGGTCGGCGGATTTTCCGCCAGTGCAGCCACGGTCTGCAGCGTCACCTCGCGCACCTGGTCGATGTCACCACCCTCGGGCAGATCGGCGAACAGCAGCAGCAGCGACGGTTCCGGCAGCCGGAACACGAATGCGGCCACCGAACTGGCCAGGCCTGGCTCGACCAGCGCCTTGTACAGCCGGCCCGAGGGCGAATCACCGAGCACGAAGCTCAGTGCCTCGACCGCGGCAAAGTCCTGGTGCAAGGCCGATGGCACATGGAACGCGGCCATCAGGGTCGGTGTGCCGCCGGCGCGCCGCACCGTGACCTCGCGCGCGCCATCCTGCGCCGGATCACGGGTGTAGGTGTTCCAGAGCTTGTTGTCCAGGGTGCGCTCGGGCGCCGGAATCGCACCGAAGTGCTGCTGCACCAGCTCCAGCGCGCGCTCTTGCTCGAACTTGCCGGAAATGACCACCATCGCGTTGTCGGGCTGATACCAGGTGCGATAGAAGCGCTGCAAGCGCTCGATCGGCACATTTTCCAGGTCGGCACGGGCGCCGATCGTCGAGCGACCATAGCCATGCCATTCGTAGGCGGTGGCCATGACCCGCTGCAGCAGCACCCGGAACGGGCTGTTCTCCCCGATCTCGAACTCATTGCGCACCACCGTCATCTCGCTTTCGAGATCCTTGGCGGCGATGAAGGAGTTGACCATGCGGTCGGCTTCCATCCGGATTGCCCACTCGAGGTTCTCGTCCTCGGCCGGCAGGGTCTGGAAGTAGTTGGTGCGCTCCCACCAGGTGCTGCCGTTGGCAAAGCCGCCGCGCTCGGAGATCTCCTTCTTGATGTTGCCGTGGCTCGGCGTGCCCATGAACACCAGGTGTTCGAGCAGATGAGCCATGCCCGACTCGCCATAACTCTCGTGCTTGGAACCCACGAAGTAGGTCACATTGACCGTGGTCGTGGGCCGGCTGGCATCCGGCATCAACAGCACCTTCATGCCATTGTCGAGCCGGTACTCGCGAATGCCCTCGACTTCGGTCACGAACGCCGGCGTCGAATCCTGGGCGATTGCCGCAAACGCGGCAAGCACCAGCATCAACGCGGACGCAAAACGCATCGTCTTGTTCATCGATTGTCCTGTCAGATTGGCTTTGGTTCCCCCGCCCGGAATTATCCATACTGCACGTCGACGCCGCATGGGCCGAAAGTCGTGTCCTGCGGAGCTGCAGCGATGGACCCCGCGCACGGCGGCAAGTTCGGGATTCGATGAATTTGATGCGGAGAAGGGCCTTTTGCGTCAGGATGAGCCCTTCGGGATCGGACTTGAAACATCTCGGGAGCCCCCTCTGTCAGGATAGTTGTCGCCTCCTTTAGAATCGTCTCTAAGAGGGGGCGGACAGGAGCTGACAGTGAAGTATTCGAACGAACGCAAGCAGGCGGTACTGGCCAAACTTTGCCCACCGCACAACCGCTCGATCCGCGAGGTCGCCGTCGAGGAAGGGATTTCGGAGGCCACGCTGTACAACTGGCGCAAACAGGCGCGGGCGCGCGGTGAGCTGTATCCCGACGCCGGCTCGGACGCCGAGGGCTGGACCGCCCGAGACAAGTTCGCCGCGGTACTCGAAACCGCGGCAATGAACGAATCGGAACGTGGCGAGTATTGCCGCAAGCGAGGCCTGTATCCCGAGCAGCTGGCCGCCTGGCGGCGGGCCTGCGAACAGGCCAACGACTGGGCCGAACAGCGCAGCCAGGAGCACGCGAAGGCCGATCGCGAACAGCGCCGCAAGATGCGCGCCCTGGAACGCGAGCTCGAACGCAAGGAAAAGGCCCTGGCCGAGACCGCGGCACTGCTGACATTATCAAAAAAAGCCCGGGCGATCTGGGGGGACGGCGAGGACGAATGATCAGCGCCCCGGATCGCCAGCATGCAGTCGAGCTGATCGACGAGGCCCGCGCGGGCGGTGCTCGACTTGAGCCAGCCTGTCGCGTACTGGGTTTGAGCGCGCGGACTTATCAGCGCTGGACTCGGGACGATGGTGTCGCGGCTGATCGGCGTCCGCAGGCCTGTCGACCGCGCCCGGCTCATGCCTTGAATGCCGAGCAGCGGCAAGAAGTGCTCGCGGTCTGCAATCAACCGGAATACGCATCCTTGCCTCCGGGCCAGATCGTGCCCCGGCTGGCCGACCAAGGACGCTATCTGGCCTCGGAGTCGACGTTCTACCGGATCCTGCGCGCCGAGGACCAGCAGCACCACCGTGGACGCTCGAAGAAGCCGGCGTCGGCCGGACCGCCGACCACGCATTGCGCCGCCGAGCCCAACGCCGTGTGGTGCTGGGACATCACCTGGCTGCCGGGTCCGGTTCGCGGGCAGTTCTTCTTTCTGTACCTGATCCTGGATCTGTTCAGCCGCAAGATCGTCGGCTGGGAGGTCCATGAAAACGAAAGCGCTGTCCACTCGACCGCGTTGGTTCAGCGCACCGTGTGGGCCGAGGGTTGTATCGACCGGCCGCTGGTATTGCACGGCGACAACGGCAGCCCGCTGAAAGGTCAGACGGTGCAGGCCATGCTGGGCAAACTGGGCATAACGCCATCGTTCAGCCGTCCGCGCGTGAGTGACGACAATGCCTTTGTCGAGTCGCTGTTCCGCACCTGCAAATATGTGCCGAACTTCCCGCGCGCCGGCTTTGCCTCGTTGACGGCGGCGCGCGAGTGGGTCAGAAACTTCGTGAATGGATACAACTGCCATCATCTGCATCGGGGTATCAACTATGTCACGCCTGATCAGCGACACCGTGGCGACGACATCAAAGTACTCGCACGCCGTCATGAGGTCTATCAGGCCGCGCGTCGACAAAACCCGGCACGCTGGTCAGGATCGACGCGCAACTGGAGCCGGCCCGAGCAGGTATGGCTGAATCCGGAAAACGACGCCGCGAAGCAGGCAACGTGAAGCCAAAAAAGGCGACAACTATCTTGACAATCACCGAGCGTCTGATACCCGTAAAACCGCATTTTCCGCTCTTTATCGTTTTTCAATAGCACCTTGTCGCCAAGTTTGCTAATAATAGACGTGTATTTCCAGCTTTTGCCTTCGGCTTCATAGTCTCGAATCCGATCCGACAGTTTGGTCTTTATGTATACCGGGTTTAGGGACAGGACCTCTTTGTTTTTTGCATAAACCCAAATGAACTCCGTCACGTCTTTAAGGCTTTTCCCCTCCGAACTGCCAGATACACCTCCCACCTTTGTTTTGACGGTAACAAGGCTAACGAAATTTTCTTCACCGAAAATCTCATTGCAGAGTTTTCGAAGATTATCTATTTCATTGTCGTCGATATGAATGCAAATGAGACCGCTATCTTTCAGGAAGGAATGAGACACTTTTAGACGCGCATACATCATGCTGAGCCAATCCGAGTGGTACCGTCCATTAGACTCTGGGTTTGAGACCAGACGACCACCTTGTTCATCATGGTAACCAGAGGCCAAACCATAGTTTAAGGTATCAATATCGAAGTTATCGCTGTAAATAAAATCATTACCGCTATTGTATGGTGGATCGATATAGATCATCGCTACCTGCCCGAGATAGCTTTCTCGTAGCAGCTTTAACACTTCTAAATTATCCCCTTCAATAAAAAGATTCCTCGTAACCTGAAAGTTGATACTCTCAGCTCGGTATGGTCGCAACGTTTTAGTGAGTGGCGCATTGCTAGAAAGTAGGGCTTTGCGCTTACCAGGCCAATCAAGTCTGTAGCGCTCCTGCGGACCATCGACAATGTGATCGGACAGCTCCTGCCGAAGCTGATCGAAGTCAACGGCATAGCGAAGCTTGCCGTTCTCATCGGTCGCTTCTGTCACACAGGCAGGGAACAGCTCACGAATTCGGGCGATGTTTTCATCTGTCAGATTTGGGCTGTGCATTTTTAGCTTATCCATCGGTCCTCATTCCTTCCTATATCCTTTAGACAATATCGGTTTTGACGCCGTCGTCAAGGCGTTTTAGTTCCGCAGTCGCCTTGCGCAGCTCCGCATTGATTGAGACCTTTTTATTAAATTGTTTTTCTCGAGCAAGCCGAGCTTTTATACGCGCAATCTCCCGCACTTTCTCTCGAATGGCCTCTATCCGGGCGACCCGCTGAGGGAGGGATTCGCCTTCTTTTGGCTTAACCGGCATTAAGCCGGATAGCACTCGATCATAAAGTGCGCCCAAGTCTAGCGCCCTTGGAAGGGTATCGCGCGCGGCATCGGAGGGCTCCCACTCGGTCTCAAAATATTCACTTGCAACCCACTTTTTGGAGCCC
>Ga0210036_1005795_pt1 | contig 10524 bp, 9 predicted proteins | sample CryGeymeta201515_FD_185469 | JGI IMG/M metagenome (GOLD analysis project Ga0210036, IMG submission 185469) | Groundwater microbial communities from Crystal Geyser aquifers in Utah, USA - Crystal Geyser metaG 2015-15 (SPAdes) (version 2) | ecosystem: Environmental > Aquatic > Deep subsurface >... | reverse complement strand
GGCTGGTTGACTTACCGCTACCGGTCGGGCCACTGGTCAATACCATGCCGTTCGGTCGACGGATACCTTTTCGGATCGCCCTGAGGGCACGACCTGCGTAGCCCATGTCTTCAAGGTCGAACGAGTTGCCTGACTTGTCGAGTAGACGGATAACCACTTGCTCACCCCAGACGACCGGGCTGATAGAGATACGTAAGTCGACTTCCTTGCCGGCGACAGCGATGGCGAACTGACCGTCCTGAGGAGTACGGTGCTCGTCGATCTTCAGATTGGATAAAATCTTTATACGGCTGACGAGCGCCGGTTCGATACTTTTGGGCAGTTGCATGATCTCACGTAAGACGCCGTCCACTCGACAGCGAATCTTCAGCGTGCCTTCAAGCGGCTCGATATGGATGTCTGAAGCCCGCGTCTTGACCGCGTACTCCAGGATGGTCGAAAGGGCGCGGGAAATCGGTGAATCCTGCACCAGGGTCTTGATGTTTGCCGTCTTTTCTTCGGCCACGTCGGCTTCCGACTGGACTGCGGCGGCGTCAACGCCCGAGAGGTCGGCCTTATACTGGTCAAGGATATGGCGGACGCCGGCTTCAGACGCCATGAAGACCTTCAGTGGACGCTGGATGCGGTTCGCCAGATAGTCGACCGCCTGCACATTGTTGGCATCGATCATGGCGACGGCCAAACGGTTCTGCACCTCAGCGAGCGGTACGGCCATGAAACGTTCGGCGATATCCTCAGGTAGCAGGTTGAGGATTTGATCATCGATGACGGTATTGAGCAAGTTCACATACGGCACGCCCGACACCTGAGCCGTAGCATGGGTCAGCAATTCGTCATCGACGGCGCCCTGCTCGGTCAACACTGTCATGATCGGCTTGTTCGCAGCACTCGCCTCAGTCTGCGCGGCCTCGATCTGCGCCTGCATGATCAGTCCCTCATCTTTTAGAAGGACGAGTAGTTTTTCTTGGAGTTCGGCGGTCAGTAGGGCCACGCCAGGGCCTCCCTACTGTCCACTGGCGGCAGAGCCGCCGATGGTTACGTCAACCGTCGGATTGATGGCAGCTTTGTTGAAGATACGGCCTGAGGGCTCGTCTACGTCGGCCGTGTACTTTTCAGCCTTCTTTACCTGGACGGCTTCATCCGGGCCTTTCAGGCCAGGAATGGAGCTGACCGCGCCATACGCGAACATAACACTGACGGAAGCAATCAGGATGATCATAGCAATGTCGGTGGACTTCATGGACGTACCGCCTTTTCGCTTAATTCGACTTTCTTCTCTGGCTGGTAGAATGCTCGGCCGGCACCACTAAGGGAAATCTTATTGTTCTGCTGCTCGATCGTCAGAGTAGTCAGGTCGATGACACGGATGGAAGTCTCGAGATTGCGCAGTACCTGCTTCAGACTGTTCGCCTGTCCGGCCGGCGCACTCACCACGAACTCGAAGGTAATCTCGCCGTCGCCTTCCTCACTGCCGTCATCATCGTCTTCGACGCCAGAGATCGGGTTGACGGTCAGCGTGTCGATGGAAACGCCGCCACCGACCAGCAGTTTCTGCTGCAACGAAGCGCCCAATGCTGATGAGTTAGCGGTTGATGGGAGGCCGTCAAGAATGGCTGCGATCGGTTCAGAATCCTCGACACGCGGTGTTTCGACCAGGTTCTCGTTGGTGTTAAGTACCCGGATATTCTCTTTCAGCTCGTCGACGATTTCGTTATTGGCCCGTAAGGTCGCTACTGTCTCGTTCTTCTCGTTGATGACGCGCTGGTTGAAGCTAATACGTTCGAACAGAGAGAACGACAGCACTAAGGCGATGCCAACAATGGCGGCGGCGCCGGCCACCCATAGGAACATCGTCTTGTTGGCGTTTTCAATTTGCTGGCGCTTGCGCAGCGCGACGTTCTTGTCGGCCATTACTCGGTCTCCTCCGCTTCGGCGTTGGTAAACAGGCTACTAGGCACACCCTTGGCCGAGTCGGTCGCGTTCTGGCGGTTCGGGGTGATAATCCTGCCCTGCTCTGAGGTGTAGGCAAACAGTTCATCCGGATATGTGAAGCTAAGTGAGAAACGCAGCACGCGGTTTCCGTCACCATCTTCGCCGTAGCGACGTTCACCATCGAGGATATTCTCGGCGATCAGGACCGGCTCTTTCGCTTCCCCGTCCTGGCTGAACCCGAAGCGGGTCTGAGCGATGGTCTTCTTGAAGACTTCGAGCGCTTCATACCCATTGGTAGCTTCGCCTTCGATGGCAATTAGGTTCTCTTCGGCTTCAAGCGTGATACGGGACACCGACACCCGGTTCTCACCAGATGGAACCGTCGTGGTCAGGATATCGAACAAACGGGCTGAAACCAGTTTGTCGTTGTGCTGACCCTGTAAGGTCGACAGCTGGTTCTGGATAGTCAACGTTTTCGCCAGGTCCTCGACCTCGCTCAGCTTCTGACTCTCATTCTTAATGGCGTCGTCTGCCAACGCGTTCGCGAGGGTCTGACCCCCGAACGCGTACAATGCCAACAGCACCACCCCACCGGTAAAGACCATGGCGGTCAGGACGGCGGCAGAAATGACGGTCTTGCGCTGGCGGCGTGCCTTGAGTAGTTCGAGCTTGACGTCAGGAATCAGGTTGATTTCAATCATGACTTGTTGCTCCTCTGCGCCAGGCCGACGACGGTCGCGAACTCATGCATAACCGGTAACAGCTGCTGTTGATCAGTCTGCGAGACGCGCACCTTCTGCCATGGGTTGGCCGCTTCCGCTTTGACACCGGTCTTGGCGGCGACGTATTCACCGAAGCGTGGCGTACTACTGGCATAACCGGCTAGCAGGATGCCGCCGATCGGTGTGCTGGCGTAACGGGTCTGGAAGAACTTGATCGACTTGGTCAGTTCACCGGTAAAGTTGTCGAGCGTGCTCTCAAGCGCCCGCAGTACCTGGCCGTCCAGACGGTCGGGTGCCAGTCCGAATTTCAGGACGAATTGGCGGGCCTGGTCTTCCTGTACGTTGAGATTGGAAACGATGGCTTTCAGCAGTGAACTCAGGCCCACCGGTATGGTCCGCACTAATCGCGGCGCGTCGCCATAGGTGATAGCGAGGTCGGTTGATTGTTCGCCCATGTCGACGAGCAGACGCGCGTCAGACACTCCGCCCGGTAGCAACGAACGGATCATGGCGATCGGGTCGGGTTCGGCCGCGATGACGTTCAGGCCGAGACTTTCGACGAATTCAAGCTGTTCCTCCGCATAGCTAACGGCGGTCGATGTCAGCAGGACTTCCTGCTGTTTCGGGTCGTGCAAGCTCTGTCCAAGCAGTTTCCAGTCGACCTTCGCTTCGTCGACGGCCATCGGGATATATTGATCAATCTGATACTTGATGGTGCTGCGTAGCTCCGCCTCACTCATGGCCGGGACGTCGATGACGGTCGTGAACGTCTTCTGGCTCGGAAGACCGATCGCCACGTCGCGGCTCTTGATGCCGCTCTGCCCGATGGCAGTCATGATGACTTCGCCTAAGCGGCGACGTGCCTCTGGTGAATCAGAGGCGGACGTCTTGGCATCGACAGGGGCATAGCCGTAGTGCACCAGGTTCCAGTTGTCCTGCCCGGCTTGGCTCAGTTGCACCACCCGGATGGCATTGGTGCCAATGTCCAGTCCGAAGAAGTCGCCCACACTTTTTACTAATGCCATATTACGCCTCATTATACATAAGCGGTATACCCCCGGCAAGCATTTTTCTCGAGGTCTAGAACCGAGGCGGCAGGTCGGTCACCATGTCGGTCGACGCCACAGGGTTGTTGATGCCTCCCCCGGCGAACGCAGACAGGAATGCATCGGCACGAAGGTTAAAGGTCTCGGCTACCGTATCGGTGTCATTACCACTGTTGGTGGTCCGATACGGGTACAGTTCGTTCGCGACGACCGGCCCATTGAAGCGGAGCGGGTTCGGGCAAGTGTTGGCCTGCATCGAGACACTGTCAGGTGAAACGAAGTTACTACCGGCGTTCGTGACATTACTACAGGTAGCGATTCGGTTGGCAACCAGCCAGGTGTCGATGCGGGTGACGTTCGGATCAATGATGATGTCCTCAGCGATTAACACCACACGGGGAATCGACGAGATAGACGAATACGGGCCATTGGCGTACGTCAGGTTGTTAGAGATACGCAACGTACCGTTAATCCTGACGACTCGCTTATACCCCGTGCCGAATGGCGAGGTATAGCCCGACCCAGGCAGCGTGACGTCGCCGTTGATAACGACGGCACCGCTCTGGTTGACCGTAAAGTTGGTGACTGCCCCGTAGCTACCAAAGGGCTGCAATCCGCCAGTCGTCCTATTCGCGAAGGTCAAGTTGCTCCAACTTTCCTGGTTGGCGGCTCCGTTGCCATCGACTAAGCCGCTACCAGACGCCATACCCTGGTTCGCTCCATTCGACAGAGTGCCGTACTCGCCCCAGCTACCGTAGGTACGGCCCGAGATACGTGACAGACTGGTGTTAATGCTGCCCTGTGTTTTGAAGTCGTGTCCCCAAACGGCAAGCTTTGGCGTAATACCGATAGTGACACAGGTTGGAACGCCGTAGCGCCAATCGGTCGAGGTGTCGCTATAAGGCCGGACAGACAACGCGAAACAGTATTTAGTGCCCACTGGCGAAGGGTCAGGTATGGTGTAGCCCTGGGAGCCAAACGGGTCACCATTTCCATCTGTCATCGTGCTTGGATTGCCTACCTGGAACGTACCGGTTCCCTGTGACATCATCGTACAGCCGTTCGCATAGTAGACGCATGGATTACCCGTACCGGTTGACGTACCTGGTACAGCCACGCCAGGCGCCAATACGAACCGTGACAGATGCCAGGCGGTATCATCCGCGCTCAAGGATGGACCCTGGTTGTCCACGATCGGCATGACCGATACCGACGAGCCGGACTCGGCGGCCGTGCCGGGATTCACCGACGTACTTGGTACCAGTTCGAACTCGCGGGTGCCGTCAATACAGTCGCGGGGGAATGTCTGCTCGTTACCGTTCTGGTTACCCGTGGCGCTGGCGAATACCACGCGCACGCGTTGGCAATAGCGGTCCCCGGCCTCGAAGTCTGCCGGTAAGGTGCCGGCATCGTTGATCGTTTCCGTACCCCCGTCAGGACGCACCATGTCTACCCGTGCGCCGCCTTTATCAGTCCAGCCGCTGTTGTTCAGGTTCTCCTGCACCCATATGCGGGCAAAGCCACGACCGGCGGAATTCATGTGATGCGGACCTTCGTTCGTCACCCGATGGCGGAAATTATATGCGTCGCCACCCAGGCCCTGCTTGTCAGCCGGAACCGTGACGGTCGTCTGTCCAACGACGCTCCACTGTGGCGTCACCACTACACAGATGCGTGAGGAGGCGATGTTATTATTATTAGTCGATGAGCGCGGTGAACCAACCACTCGTTGGCAATAGCGACTATTCGCAGAGGCGTCTTGCGGGATGGTGAACGTATGATCACAGCTGTTCCCCGTAGTCTGATTATTGTTCAGGCCTCCCGACACGTCACAGTTCCTCGTCCTGCCACTCTTGCTTGCACCCGTCCCACTGCCACCGTTCCATTCGGCATAGGCATCCAGCTTGGTACCCATGTTACCCGGCCCGTCATTTTTTATCTGATGATTGAACGTGACTGATTGCCCGACACGTCGGCTCACTTCGTTGACCTTGTTGCCGTTCTGGTTGAACCAAGAGTTTGCCGACAGATTGAACGGTGGGGGGTTTATATATGTACTGCGGCCAATCGGGTTGGCACATGGCACCTCGATAACTGCCTTTACCTGCCCCCCTTGTGCGAATACGATCAGTTCGCGCGCCCCGGAGTTATAATTCGTGAAGAAATCATCATTGATACTGCCATCATAAAACGAAATCCGACCGTAGTTATTCGGGTCGGCGAATGTCGTATACATCGACACGGAATTATCCTTAATGCGTGCCTCCCAGTCGTTGAGCATGGCTGCCGAGGGCGTCCTATCTTTACTCCAGCCACCGCCGGCACCAGCACCAACCATCAGGTTAACGATAAAAGCAGCGCCGGTTTTGTCCCTAGCGTTACCATTCTTTAATTTATTACGGATAAAGGTTGTAAACCCGTTCTTGCTTGACTTGGCACCCGCTGGAATCGCGTTCTGGCCAGGCCGTCCGCTCAGCACGTCATCAGAATAGGAAAGGTCCGTGTAGGCAGCTTTGCCGGAAAAATAGCCGGTGCCTGTGTAGGCATGAGCATCATGGCTGCCAAACAATACCACGCCCATAGTCATGCCTACGAACAATGCACCTATAGCAAGCTTTGAGCGTATCATCACTGTGCCTCCTCAAGTAAACGCGCTTCCATCATGTAGTACTCGTAGTCGCTTCGACTATCGCCCTCTTCGCTGTCTGCCCTGGCAAGTTCGGCGGCTTTCTTGTAGGCGGCAATGGCGGCTTCGGTATTTCCGGCCTGTTGAGCAGCGAACGCAAGCTGTCCGTAGCTAGTAGATGTGGGGGAAGCCTCAACGGCTTTCTCGGCATAATCGGCCGCTTTCCGACCGTCTCCTTCTGCGACATAGTGATTAGATAGGTCGCTAAAGGCAGCGGCCTTCTCGGTGTCGCTGCTTGCAGCTTTAACCTTCGCTTCAAGTTCTTGTCGACGTTTGTCATCCTCAGACACGTCCACTTTGGATTGTTTGTTCATGGTCGTCACGTAGTACCAGGCTCCGGTACCGGCTGCCAGCACTACCAGTACGGCCGTCACCACTAGCAGGACCTTTTTCAGGCTGCGCCCTTTCATGCTCACGTGACGTCGCTTCATTTACCGCTTATGGTAGCACATACGTTCCATAGCTGGGAAGTGGTTCGCGTATGTTGTTCGCCTCTGTTACAATGAGAAACCGTATGAGTTTATCAATCGGCATATTAAAGTTCTAACCCAATTACCTTTCGAACTAAAATTGCGTATGCCGAACGCAGACCGAGGAGGTCGTGGCTACTCGGACGAATACATTGAAGAGATTGAAGAACGTCTGTACCTAGCCTAGAAAACAATACCTTCCGAACGGAACATATCAACGAGTGTGGTGCAGTTTACGTTTTGGTCTTGGCAAACATTAGGTATCTTAGGATTTTTCATACTTATCTGTAGTGCTGTTCTTTCTGACGTGAGAACTGTTAGGTTGCGTGATTTCGCAAGTACAATTACACATAGGTCTGCATAACTTCCTCGTTGCATGTCGTTATACACATCGTACTTAGTGACGACAGGTGCCATTGCCATAACCTGGTCATCGTCAAGTTCGATAAACATATAAGAGTGGTCTCTTGCCCATTGCTTGAGAGGGTCATCGGGTATCTTACCCTTCATAATCTCATCGTAAACAGCCTTAGGGGCAACTATGGTACCTGCTTCAACTCGTTTTTCTATGATGTCCCACTGGGTCTTAAAAACATCTTTGCCATAAGGCTCATCAGGACCGAGTTTCCAAAAGTTAAACAATACATTGGCGTCAATGCAGTGCGCGGCTAGGAGTGTTGATTGTTGTGTATTCATGCTGATGATATTCCACTCTTGTCCACCCTCTCTCTAAACTTTTGTAAATTATCAACAGATACATTTAGTATTCGGGAAAGCGTCCTCGTGCCTATTACGCCATTTGAGTAGGCATTGAAAGCCTCTACAGTAAACCGCTTACCGTTGCTGCTTAGCATGTTGCGATAATAATCGCCACCTTGAGACTTTTTACCCCGCTTCTTATCAGGTAACTTTGAACTATCTGAATAATCATTTTGAACAGACTCATATTGGGGCTTAGTAATATAGCCTAACGTATACAACCTCCTATAGGTAGCCAGTCGGCTTGTGGCAAAGAACTTGCGCAAGCTCTTTAGCTGGTCATCGCTAGGCATAACATTCTTCTTGATACCAATTTCCGTAGCCAGTGTCCTAAAGCTAGTTTCAGGCATAAGAAAACCTGCTGCAAAACGATTACAGAGAGCTTCTATATCATCTGAACCCTCATGCAGGTCGCATATGCCCACTTGCTTCATAAGTACATGGCATAGTTCATGAAACAGAGAGAATGTTCTAGGTTGAGGCTCTTCCTTCGTACTTAAAACAATAATTGCACGGTCTTGTTTAATAATCGAAAATGCACGCACACTTTCTGTCTCCCAGCCCATTTCAGATATATATAAACCGTAATCGGTAAGGAAATCTTTCCAAAACCTTAACCCACCAAAATCATCTGTTTGGCTATGCAGCTTTTTCTCGTCAACATTCATAGCCTCTCTTAGTTTCTGTGCGTATCCATCAGGGTTGACAGCAATATCGAGACTTATTTGCGGAATTGCCTTTGCAACACTACCGCCCAGCTCCGCACTAGTTTCAAGGATATACTCGGCAGTATCAAGTGCATTTAGTAAGTCGACATCAAGAACTTCTTTCTTGTTCCGTTGCGAGCGATTATCATTGCCGTGCTTCTTGAGCACTTCGGGAGCTTGAAGTAAGAAAATTGTCCAACGCTTCTTGTAGACTTTTGCGACTTTTTCAAGTGTCTCAAGTTCGATTGTTGAATCTTGAGTATCATACTCAGCAAGACTAGCTTCTTCTAGCCCTGTTCTTTGAGAAAGCGTTGCTATATCGTAATTACGATTCTCTCGCAGACTCTTAAAAACCTCTGCTTTTACGGGTATGTTCATATAGCCATTGTACTTACGAGTAGAAATATTTACTACGTTATTAAGTAGAAGTTTCCTCGAAATGGCTCTTTCCATCTGAGAACCCATTAAACTGACCTCTGCGTATTCTAATTTCGACCATGACAGGATTCCACTCTGATACCGAAATAGAATCGCCTTCGCCCTCCATTACACTCCTGCCGTAGAATGTGCCGTTTGGCGTAATTGAGTTTGCAATCGGACGGTACTTTTCAAAAAGTCGTCTTTCGCAGTATTCGAGCAAGTCATTATCTGTATCACTCTCAACAGGCAATAATACTTTCCATTCAATTTGGTCTCTAAAAAAATGTAGGTATTGCGTTAGAAGTGGCTGCCTGTGAATTGGTCGTAACTTCTTCCAAAACCGTGCATGTTCACGCCAGCGAGTGCTAATTGAAGTGCGTGACTTACCAATATAAATGCACTCGCCAGTATTTTTATTAAATGCACCGTATACACCACTACATTTGCCTTGTTGCACATCATCGTTTTTCAATAACTCTTTGGCATTTTCGAGAAGACGCTCATAGCCCGCCTGTGCTGCTTTTTCGTCGATAGTTTTTTCTGTTCTCTCTGACTTTTGCCGTAACTGTAAATCAGCCTCACTTACTGTATTTAATTGAGTTAGCTTTTCAGATATTGCTTCGAGTTCTGGCGGCTTTACTAAGGCGTAGTCGCCCCATTTATTCTGTCTACCTGTCGTAAGGTTATCGACAATAACATAACGGTTATATGTGCCATTATCGTGAATTTCTTTAATAATACCTTCACGCAACTTTCTGACTGTACCTCTATCGGGCCTGTCGTCGCTGTAGTTATAGACTTTATCGCCAACCCTTAATGAACCGAACCATTCGTCCATCATTTTGCTGTAGAGTGCAGTTAAATATTCGCTATTCATAATCAATATACTTATTAACGTATAAACCGCAGAGTATCACGGTTTATATATTTGTTGCACTCGCCAATAACATAGGGTGTCAAATATTGGTCGGAGGATTCGGTGCAATAGAATGCAAATAACTCTGTAGGTAGCAGCATATTCGTGTCCGAGTAAGTAGCTACCCTTGTCTTGAACCAGCCGTCTTTCCCGTAAAGTGTCATGAGCTGGCTTGTTAAGTCATGCAACGTAACAGGGTCAAGCTCCGCTTCCCATACATGATGTAAGTACTCATGGGCGACAACTAGTTTTTCCTCTTCTAGGTCAAGACCTTGCTTGACAGTCATGACGCCGTACGAGAAATTCCCCTTGCTATCGTCATAGGATGCGTATTCGCCCGCTTGGTTTTTGAAACCGTTTTCATAGTTGGCAACATACTTTACCGATACGTCTTTGAGCCTAGCTGTGTCGCCACCAACAGTTGCGACAACTTGCATTAGGTGTGCATCCTGTGTAACTGGCGGCTTGATGGCATCGAGATTTTTTGTAATGAATGCCATTGTTAAACCAGTGGCAAAAATACCAACCCATATATACACCCCAAGAACTTTCGCTCCAGAACGGAAAAACAACCGCTTACGAGTGCGAAGTAACCACTTAACAAGATATAGAGCAATTACCAACACTGTAACAAATGCAAAGAAATATAATTCTAGATAGAACATACCGTCGCTTACAAGATTGTTCCCGAATTCAGTATCTTGCGTCGATGTCAAAACGCTTGCAAGTATCATCAACATAACTATGGAAGATGGAATGGCAATGATAACTGGTAAAATAATCGACCACGATAGACCATAGAGAAATCGCCGAAGTTTACTTGGCTCTGCTTTTGCTTGACCCTCTGTAGCTTTTTTATTTTTCAT
>Ga0210036_1005789_pt1 | contig 10531 bp, 13 predicted proteins | sample CryGeymeta201515_FD_185469 | JGI IMG/M metagenome (GOLD analysis project Ga0210036, IMG submission 185469) | Groundwater microbial communities from Crystal Geyser aquifers in Utah, USA - Crystal Geyser metaG 2015-15 (SPAdes) (version 2) | ecosystem: Environmental > Aquatic > Deep subsurface >... | reverse complement strand
TAACCGGAGTGAAAGGTTAAAATATTTACCGCCTCTGATTTTCGTAAAATCTGCCAAGAATGGAAGCCAAAATTCTGAAAATGCAAAATATCAAATTTCTCCTTTTTTAAAAGTTTAGCAATGTTGACCGGCCTAAAGCATACCGTAAAGTCCACCTGGGTTCCGCCAATCGGAACGAGAAAAGAAGTCCCAAAGAGTTTTATATCTTTGCCGTATCTCTCCCGCGAACGGCTTTTGGGAACCATGATTTTTGTTTGGAGACCTCTCTTTTTAAATTCTTTGTTCAAAGCTAAAACATGTTCTTTTACTCCTCCCGGCCTGGCAAAACTGTGCAAAGGGAAAAAACCAATTTTTAAATTTTTCTTTTCATTAAACATTTTCCATCCTCAAAATTTCGCAAAAGCAAATCCAGATAGGCGCTCGCTTCGCTCGTGCGCTATCTCCCTTCGGGCAGCACCAGAGCAAAGCTCGGTGCTGGGTCGTATCGGGTGAGTGCCTATCGCAGTCCAGCACCGAAACATAGTTTCTGGTGCTGTCGGAATTTCAATTTATTGAAATTCCGATACGATTAAATAACAATTAGATGATAGCACAAATTTTTAATTACTTCCAAAATTACAAATCTTTGAGTTTTTCTTTAAATACTTTCTTTATGTTCCAATAAGTCAAACTTTTTATTTCCGACCTGCTCATTTTTTGAGAATTTAACCAGTTTAAAATTCTTGGATAAAGATGTAATGAAGCAATGCCGGATAAGTAAGGCGGACTTAATTTTTCTTCTAATGTATGGGGGGCGTGGTCTGATTCAATCCAGTCAATTTTGCCCTGTCTTAAATACTCCCTCAATTTAGTAACTTTCGAAATCCCTCTCAAGGGCGGGTTAACTTTGAACAAAATCCCGTTCTTTTTTCTCATTATATTTTCGGTAAATAAAATATGATGGGGGGTTACCCCGCAGGTGATTCTTAAATCTTTTTTAGCCCCCAAAACCAAATCTACTGATTCCGGCAGGGTTATGTGGCAAATGTGGAGATTCCCTTTAAGGTGAGAAATTCTGGCAAATTGAATTTGGTCTCTAACCCCTTCAATTTCAGAAATTTCAGGTCTGGTCAAATTATGAGTCCAGGGTTTTTCCGGATTCCAGAGCCAGGGTTTAAAATATTTTTCTTTTTCGGCATGAACCGCCAATATCCCTAAATAGTTTAAATCAGCCAAAATCCGATAGATTTTCTTTTGGTCTGTTTCACGTGAAACTCCCAATTTTCCGGATTTTGCTGCATAAAGTTTTAAACCAATTACCTGGGGATAATTTTCAACAAGTTTTGCCGCTTTTTTGATTTGATTTTCGTTTGGGGTTAGTCCTACGTAAAGAAAATATTTCGGGTACCCGCCACAGCGGGTGGGCTCCCTTTTTTCAGCTAATCTCAATCTTGCCCGAACATCTTTTTCGGTTAAAATCGGTGGCTCGGTATTTGGCATATCAAAAATAGCCACAATCCCTAAGTTTGTGGCTATTTTTGAAACCTCGCCAATGTTAGTTTTTTGGGCCTCATTTCCGTCCCGGCAGTGAACATGCGGATCAATATGTTTCATGTAGATATTTAAGGTTTGGCCTATAGAAATTTGGTGGACTATTCTTAAAATAGTTCGGACGCATTTCGCCGCCTGCGGCGGCGAGGGTTTGGCCAAGAATTCCGAACCGAAATCCTGAACTTTGACAATTTCAAGTTTTTTAGCGAACGAAGTTCGCTAAGTAAAATCATATCAGATTTTACTTTCGGCGGCAAATTTCGGAAAAACAAAGAACCAACTCGTTTTGAACTAGATAAAATAAAGACCCGCTCGAAAAACCGAGCGGGTCAATCGCAGATGTTTTGCACATCTTTGATTTAAGAGAGCTGACACTTTGGAAAGAGCTTTTCGGGTTGCCGTTTTGCGTTCATCGTCCGAAAAATAAGATCCCACCTTAGATTTCCGAATCTTTGACATTCGGCACCATCGGGTCCGACGACAAGGAAAATGCATGCTTCCTCGCCTTTCCCAGTCCCACATTTATTAAGATCAGCGACTGCATTTTCCGGACCCATAATTTCGAATGCCCGGTAATCTGTTCCCAAGGCAACAGTTGTGCCGTCGTAGACGACGCTGACCTCATCGGGCCCATCACAGCTAAGCGGTCCTGGAAGATCCCGACATGTCACCCCGATAGAACCAGTTTCTTTGTTTCTGACAACCAACTGGGGACGAAAATCTGTCTTAAGCATTGTGTTTCCTCCTTTCTGCGTAATTTCAGTCTGCCTAGATTGTACACCTATTTATCAAATATGTCAAGTATATAAATAATAAAAACAGAAATTTCGCTGAAATTTCTGACATAATATATGAAAAAATTTCTTTCACCCCCAGTAGTAGAACGCTTCGCGTTCACTACGGGGCAAGCAAAATGTGGTTCGAGCCGATGTTATAGTGGACCCGGGCGGATTTGAACCGCCGATCTCTCGCATGCGAAGCGAGCGTTCTACCACTGAACTACAGGCCCAATTCTTTCTTAATTCTTTTTGCTTCTTTCTTCACCATCAATCCTTCATGTTCAGCATTATGAGCCGGCGTTCCTTTATAAACCGGTTTTTTCTGGTCTAAGTGAAGATTAAAAATTAAATTATCTTTCTCTGGTTTTAAAAAAAGATGAAACCTGGGGAAACCGGCAGGGGCAAGAGGGTGGTAAAATACCAACTCACCCCTTTCTTTGGTCTTTGCCCGAAAATGGTAACCCGATCTCCTCAATAAATCAAGAATATTACCCTTTGGTCTTTTAAGGATAAATTTCATTTAAAAGTTTCACGGGAAACATCAGTAAGTTTTTTGAGAAGCGAGGCAGTGCTCTCCGACGAAGCCCCTGCCAAGCGCTACTCTTTCTCTGATTGTTTTCTTTTTTCTAAGGAAATCTTTAAAATCTTTAAACAGCGGGTGAAAATAAATATGGCCAACACTTCCAAGCTTATTAATGAAATGTCCTGAAGAATAGTCAGGGGCTCTCCCTTTGAAGAATAGCTGAAGTAGTTTCTGCTAAAGAAATTAATAACGTAAAGAATGGTAGCAAAGCCAATCCAACCGTAGACAAAATATTCTCCCTGCCTCTCTATTTTGCCTTTTTCCCCCAACCATCTGATTAATTCTTTGTGGAAAGAATAAATTATCAGAATGCCTAAATAAAGAAGAGTCATGCCAACTGGCGAAAACAAACCCCGGCTGAAAAACTCAACCAATTTCATTGTCATTATTACGATAGTTACTCCACCACAAATCCAAAACAGGTTTCGATTTATTTTTCCTTCAATTTCTCTTATAGATTTGACACTGTTTAGAAATTTTATTTTCATGGATTTTTAATAAATTATCCACAGAAACACCTAAGGCTTTGGCGATTTTAGTTAAGGTATCAATTGTGGGATTGGGATTTTCGCCTGATTCAATTTTTACAACGGTATTATAAGCCACTTCGGCGAGTTTTGAGAGTTTATCTTGGGAAAGCCCAAGTTTCTTTCTATGGTACCGGATATTTTCCCCTATTGTGGATAATTCTCTTGACATATGTTTAATATTTTAATACTATTAAAGTAGTACTCTGAAGGATTATTATCGCAGATTCTCTGCTCTAATAATACTAAACAAGTAAAAAATGTAAAGGTTTAAAACTATGAATTTAGTAAACCTCGTTAGAAATTTCACCCCAAATGAATATAGTGATTGTAAAACCACAAAAATTTCTAACGGGGTAAAAGTAAAATGCGCGTTTTGTGGAAAGGAATATTTTCGGCAAGCGGGGCGGGTAAATGAAGCCAAAAAATTTGGCTGGAATCAGTATTGCTCCCACGAGTGTCAAAATAAAGCCAGAACTACAAGAATTGAAAAGGTTTGTGGAAACCCTGATTGTAATAATATAGTTTCGCGAGCGCTGAACCAATTTAAGCAATCTAAATCAGGACTTATTTTCTGTTCTCAATCTTGTGCTGCGATATTTAACAATAAGAAGTGTCTTAAGGGCCACGCGAAAATAAAGCCGAAATTAAAAACGTGTGTGCAATGTGGTAAGCAATTTAGAAAAAGTACTGGTAATAAAAAATATTGCTCAATAGAATGTAGAAGACAGGTAGAATGGTATTCGCCTGAAAAATTGCTAAATATCATAAGAACTACAATTCGAAAGTTAGGAAGAATTCCTGCTAGGCGTGAAATGAGAGGAATAGATAGTGCCTGCCGAAGAATTTTTGGCTCATGGAATAATGCTATCAAAGCCACCGGTTTTCAGCCAAATCGTTCTCACAATCAACGCATGTATAAATGCGTAAATGCCAAAGCAGATGATGGACATATGTGTGATTCCGTTTCGGAGCTTTTAATTGACAACTGGTTCACTAAAAATAAAATTCCTCACGAAAGAAATGCGTCCTATCCGAAAACAAACCATAGGGCAGATTGGGCGATATCAATCAAAAGCCAAAAAGTATTTATTGAATATTTTGGACTGGCGAAGGATAGTCCTCGGTATGATCGTTCTATCATAAAGAAAAAAGCATTATGCTGCAGACATAAAATCAAGTTGATAGAAGTTTATCCTTGGGATTTATACCCCAAAATAAATTTGGATACTAAACTAAAAATCTTTCTAGGTTAGCTTGTCAGGGCGTTGGGAATTGAACCCAATCTCCATCCTCCCGAAGGATGTGTACTACCGGCATACTCCGCCCTGTTTTTTAAGTTACCCAGTATTTTTTCTTAGTCATTTCGTCCTTTTTCATCTTTAGTCTCTCTCTTTCTTCCCTGGCTTTTTGGGATAAGGACCTAAGCTCCTTTTCGTTTAACTTGCCCAATTTTTTAATCTCTTGCAAAAGAACGTTTTTTTTATTCCGTTGGGGATAGGACAAAACTTGTCCTAACAAAATATCCAAAATTTGTCCTATCGCAGGTCCCGGTTGAATTTCCAAAGTATCCATCACATCCTTACCATTTACTTCTAACATCTTTACCGAAATGGGATCTTGAGAAACTTTTTCAATTAGATATTTTAAATGTCTTAATTTATAGGGTTCGGCTTTGGGACAACCGGAACCAATTCGGTCACAATATCTTAATTGTAAAAGTTCCGCAACGTTTTCCAGCTCCACCTGCCGAACCAATCTTCTAACCGAGGCTTCGGAAACTTCACCGACATTGTAGTAAAACAGATGATATCTAACAAGTTTAGCAATTTTTTCAATATCTTTTTTAGAAAATTTTAATCTATTCAAAACCTGACAGGTCATTTTAGCCCCCAAGATTTCATGCCCGTAAAAAGTGGAATCGGGCCCCTCGCCTCTTTTGGTTCGAGGTTTAGCAAGATCGTGAAAAAGAGCAGCCAATCTTACAAACTTGTTGTATTTTTTCTTTGCCGCGTAATCCAGGCATCGCAGATTATGGTCATAAATTTCATAAATATGATGCTTATTTTGGCTTACTCCATAACCTTCTTCTAATTCGGGAATATATTTTAAAAGTCCCAATTCTCTTAAAAGGTCTATTCCTTCAGCGGCCCGGTCTGCCATTATAATTTTCATCAATTCATCTCTTATTCTCTCTTTAGAAATAACCTGCAGAAGTTTGGCATTTTTTTTAATAGCCTGACCAGTGCTTTCTTCAATCTGCCACCTTCCAGGAACGGCCTTTTCTTCAAGGGTAGCAGCAAACCTTACCGCTCTCATCATTCTCAAAGCATCTTCATTAAATCTATCTTCGGGATTGCCCACCGCCCTTATTATTTTATTTTTGAGGTCTTGTTGACCATTAAAAGGGTCTATAATTTTCAATTTACAATTTTCAATTTTCAATGAATTTTCAATTTTCAATGCGATTGCGTTGACAGTAAAATCTCGGCGAGCCAAATCTTCCTCAATGGTTTTGGCAAATTTTATTTCATCGGGGTGACGCTTATCAGTGTATTTAGCCTCTGACCTATAAGTTGTTACCTCAATAATATCGTAAGGAATTTCTTCTATCTTGCCGCCACGAGCTTTAGATTTTCGCGGCCATACTACTCCAACAGTCCAAAATTCATTTTCATAAAAGGTTTTGAGGTTTGCTTTTTTCATTATTTCTTGGGTTTCTTCGGCTTTAGCATTGGTTGTTACGTCCCAATCAGAGGGCTTTGCTCCTCTTAAAATATCCCTTACGCATCCCCCAACAATATAAGCTTCAAAGCCTTTTGCTCTGAGTTTTTTTATTACCAGCTCTACCTCTTTAGGAATTTTAAATTTAGTTTCTTTTTCTTGCATTTTTTTTATAGAAAATGGGCAAGAAGACCACCGATTTCAATCGGTGGATGAATTGCCCTTTTTATGGTATCATAAATAATAATGAAAAAGCAAATTCTAAAGAAGACCTACAAATATAGGCTATATCCAACTAAAGCTCAACAAGATATTCTTGAAAAACATCTTTCCCTTTGTCGTTGGTTGTATAATCATTTTTTAGAAGAAAGAAAAAATACCTATCAGAAAGACAAAATCAAGATTACCTGTTATGACCAAATCAAGAAAATTCCAGGACTTAAAAAAGAAAAGCCATCGGTTTTAACCGATGGTAGTTCACTCTAATTCAAAAATCTCTGATTGGCAACCCTAAATCTTATAACTTATAACATTATCATAGGTTCCAAGTTCTAAGTTATAAACTTGACAGGATTTTTTGTTTTGCTAAGCTGATAAAAGATGAAAGATTAAAGAATTTATTGTCCGAAGGAATTCGGACATTTTTATTAGCAGGGGCGTGGAAAACCGAGAGTCGTCAGTTGTCAGTTGTAAGTTATAAGTTGTTAGTTGTAAGTTGTATTAATTATGGATCTTAAATCTTTTGCCGTAGCTGTTAGCCAGATTGCCGAAGAAAAAGGCCTGTCTCAGGGAAAAGTTTTAGAAACAATAGAGCAGGCCTTAGCCGCGGCTTATAAAAAAGAATATGGGCAAAAAGGTCAGCTCATTCGGGCTAAACTTGACTCTAAAACCGGCCAGGCCAGTTTTTGGCAGGTGAAATTAGTAGTAGATGATTCTATGATTTATTCTGAAAAAGAGATAGAAGCGCTAAGAGAAAGAAAAAAAGAAACTACTCAGCCCCAGCAGCAAGATATGCAAGATATGCAAGATATGAAGCTCAGGTTCAATCCGGAAAAACATATTATATTAGAGGAAGCTAAAAAAATAAAGAAAAAGATAAAGCCGGGAGAAGAACTAAATTTTCCCTTAAAGGAAAAAGAAGATTTCGGAAGAATCGCTGCCCAAACAGCCAAACAAGTAATTTTACAAAAAATCAGAGAGGCAGAAAGAGATTCCATTTTAGAAGAATATAAATCAAAAGAAGGAGAAATTGTTTCTGGGATTATCCAGAGAGTTGAGCCGGGAAGTGTTTATTTAGACCTTGGTAAAAGTTTAGGGGTTTTACCCAGAGAGGAGCAGGTTAGAGGGGAGTTTTATAGACCGGGCCAGAGACTTAAAGTATATGTTTTAAAAGTAGAACAAACCCCAAAAGGAGCCCTTATTTTTTTATCTCGAGCTTATCCTAAATTAATCTCAAAACTTTTTGAATTAGAGGTTCCAGAGCTTTCAACCGCCCAAGTGCAAATTAAATCTATCGCTAGAGAACCAGGTTCCCGCACTAAAATAGCGGTTTCCTCTACGGCTGAAGGAGTAGATCCGATAGGGGCTATGGTTGGCCAAAGAGGAGTAAGAGTCTCCGCAGTTATTTCAGAATTAGGGGGAGAAAAAATAGATATTGTTGAATATTCTGAGCAATCGGAAAAATATATTGCTAATTCTCTTTCTCCAGCCAAAGTTTTAGAAGTAAAAATTTTGCCTAAAAATACAGCTTTAGCTATTGTCCCAAACGACCAGATTTCTTTAGCTATTGGTAGAAATGGTCAGAATGTAAGATTGGCAGCCAAATTAACTGGTTGGAAAATAGACGTTAAAAGTCCGGAGCAATTAGAAGAAGCTAAAAAAACTTTAGAGCAAAAAGAAAAGGAGAAGGAACCGGAAAAGGAGGGCAAGAAGCGAAAAGTAAAGAAAACAAAAGACGAGAAGCGCAAAGCCAAAAAGCTAATTCCTAAAAAGCTAAAAAGCTAATTCCTAAAAAGCTAAAAAGATGGTTTTTTCTATTCAAAAATTGTCTCCAGCAAAAATAAAAATAGAAATTGAACAATTATGGGAGGAGTTTGTCAAATTTTACGATAAAGCAATTTTAGATTCAGGCAAGGATTTAGAAATTGCTGGTTTTCGCAAAGGGCAGGCTCCAAAAGAAATCATAGAAAGAAATCTTGACCCTTCTAAGGTTCTGGTAGAAGCGGCTCAGAACTGTATTCAAGACCTTTGGCCCAAAATAATTTTGGAAAAAAACATTGAGGCAATTTCTGAACCAAAAATTGAGATTTTAAAATTAGCTAAAGGCAATCCCCTTGCTTTTTCCGCTGAAGTTGAAATTCTGCCCGAAATAAAATTGCCTGATTACAAAACCATTGCTAAAGATATTGAAAAAAAAGAGATTAAAGTTGAAGAAAAAGAAATAAACGATACCCTTAACTGGCTTTATCGCTCAAGAAAAGATTCTCAGAAATTTTCAGAAATTAATGACCAGTGGGCTCAAAGTTTTGGCGGATTTAAAAACCTCGGGGAATTAAAAGCAAGTATCTATCAGGGAATTATGGTTGAAAAAGAAATAGCTGAAAAACAGAGACAGAGGGAAGAAGTTTTAGAAAAGATTGCTCAATCTATGGAAACTGAGGTTCCTTCTATTTTAATAGAAAGAGAAAAAAGACAGTTAATTGATAATTTAAAAAAACAAATTGCCCGGCAACTTAAAATTTCTTTCCAGGAATATTTAAGCCGGGTCAAAAAGACAGAGAAAGACATAGAAGATGATTTTCAAAAAATTGCCCAAAAACGAGTAAAAAATTTTTTAATTTTGCGTGAGATTGCCAAGCAGGAAAAGATTAGCGTCAGCGAAGAAGAAAAGGAAGTTAGGATGAATGAAATTTTAAAACAGGAGCCAGGCAAAAGCGAAGAAAAAAAAGTTGACATCGAGAAATTGAAATTATATATTGAAGATGAAATAAAACAAGAAAAAACCTTCCAGCTTCTGAATCTATAAATTTCCAATTTTTAATTTACAATTTCCAATGAATTTTCAATGAAGCAATTATCAAATAACTACGACTTAGAAGAGAGAACTGCTAAATTTGGAGAAAATGTAATTAAATTCTGCAAGACCATAAGAGAAACTGCTATTACTAAATCTCTTATTAACCAGCTTGTTCGTTCTGGAACCAGCATAGGAGCAAATTACATGGAAGCTAATGCTGCTAGCTCCAGGAAAGATTTCAAAAATAAGATTTTTATCTGTAAAAAAGAAGCACAAGAGACAAAACATTGGTTAAGAATGATAGCCGAATACTTGCCAGAAAGAAAAGAAGAAATAAGACGGTTGTGGTGTGAATCTCAAGAGCTTACTATGATTTTTCAAAAAATTACCTCATCTCTGAGGAATAAAAATGTCTGAAAATTGGAAAATTGTAAATTTAATGAAAATTGAAAATTGATAATTGATAATTGTAACTATAAGCTAAATTATGAATCTTATACCTACTGTAATAGAAAAATCACAATTTGGAGAAAGGGCTTATGACATTTACTCCCGGCTATTAAAAGATGGGATTATTCTTTTAGCAGGAGTTATTAATGATGACAAGGCAAATTCCATTATTGCCCAGCTTTTATTTTTATCTTCAAAGGACCCTAAAAAAGACATCCAGCTTTATATTAACAGCCCGGGCGGTTCGGTAACAGCCGGTATGGCTATTTACGATACTATGCAGTATGTCAGGCCAGAAATTTCCACAGTTTGCATTGGAATGGCCGCTTCAATGGGGGCAACCCTGCTGGCTGCCGGCAAAAAAGGAAAAAGATGCGCCTTGCCTAATTCCCAGATTTTACTTCATCAGGTAGCAGGGGGCGTAAGCGGTGAAGCAACAACGATAGAGATTACTGCCAAACAAATCATTAAAATTAAAGAAAGATTAAATAAAATTTTAGCCAAGCATACCGGTCAGCCCTTGTCAAAAATCGAAAAGGATACTGACCGCGATTTTTATTTGTCAGCCGAGGAAGCTAAAGAATACGGCATTATTGATAAAGTACTCAAGACAAAAGAGTAATCTTGAATTTAGAATATTGACTAAATAAATGTCCAATTTTAAATTTTAAATTTTCAATCAATTTTCAATTTTCAAACATTTAAAATTCATTTAAAATTTATCATTTAAAATTTATTTAAAATTTGAAATTTACCAAGAAAGCTGCTCTCTTTGCGAATTGATAAGTTCTTTCTTCTAAATCATATTGTTTGGAATTTGGGATTTCAGTCATTGGCGCTTGTTTGTTATTTGGCGCTTGTAATTTGGCGCTTGCTTTGAATTACATTTTGTAATTCAAGGGTATATTGTAAAACGTGAAAC
>Ga0210036_1005786_pt1 | contig 10534 bp, 8 predicted proteins | sample CryGeymeta201515_FD_185469 | JGI IMG/M metagenome (GOLD analysis project Ga0210036, IMG submission 185469) | Groundwater microbial communities from Crystal Geyser aquifers in Utah, USA - Crystal Geyser metaG 2015-15 (SPAdes) (version 2) | ecosystem: Environmental > Aquatic > Deep subsurface >... | reverse complement strand
AGTGTGGAGACATAAAGAGTAAATATGAATATTATGGCAAATAGGAGTAAACTAGACTAGTGTGTGGATACAGAGCAAGCATAGGCACACGACCTAATAGAGTAAGACCTAACTCCTGAGTCCTATGATAGGAGACAAGGTAAACTGCCGTAGTCCACCTGGGCTTAATTTGCTGACAGAATTCGCATGTCAACTTTTTATGGTTCCATTCCAAGTTCTATTTTTCTGTGAACCATTTACGTCGTACATCCATGATCTTGTTGTAGTAACTCATATGCTAGTCAGCAATTAGCTATTACATCTTGACTTGCTTTCGCTTCTGGCCTGTGATTTAAAGACTTCTGTATCGCACGGAATAGATGGGAGGGACTTGCAGCACGAGAAGAGGAAGAGCACTTTGGCGAGAAGAGGAAGAAGCACGTCAGGTTTGTTAAGAAGTAGATTTTTCGTATTGTGTCGAAAGCTACTTCGAGGGATTTTGATGACCTACTTTTCCTAACTGAGTGTAATCGTTTCCTTTGTAGCATCGGCGCCGAATGGCAACTAAACTATCGCGGCGGCGTTCCCTCCGCCACTCGGTCGACTCGGCGGTAAGAAGGAAAAGCTGAGAAAGACTTAGAAGGAGCGTGCTAGTTTTGAATAGGTGATGCGCTCTCTATCTTATCTCATTATCATTTTTCCAATCATACATCATCGTGATCTGTATATACAACGGTAGATCCCCGACAATTCGGTTTCAAAACTTTATCCTGTCCACGATAATTATGTTAATGAAGATGATGGGCGTCGAAGTCCCAAAAGCTTGTCCGCTCTTTGCGTTGATGCGGTATGCCGTTCCCTACCCAGCCTCGATGGAGAACTACCAGCCGGCTTACCTCAGGACGTTGTAGATGATCTTTCTTTCTCTCTAAGGGAACATGCCGCCTTGAATGCCACCACTCTTCGCGTACTACGAAATTGCGAGCTTGGAAAGCTAGTCTTATCTGGGTGTCGAGGTGTAACCGACGAGTGGCTGGAGCCATTGGGGAAGACTACAATTTCCATGTCATCTTTAGAATTACCTGAACCCGATAGAATGGAGTTGAGTTTTCCAAAAAAGCCTCAGCCTGAATGTGCTTACAGGAGCTTTGGTTATGTTAAATCTCAAGACGACGATTCATCAAGATCCACTTCTTCCTTTGTGTCTGCCAACTCGAGGTTGGAAGAACCAGAGATCGAACCAATTATCGGTAACGAGGTTGCATCCCTTGCGGCTATGACAGCGACGGAAGGAAACCCTCCAATGGAAGACGTCATGATAGACGACTCATTTCACTTTAGCTCTTACGGAGATTTACCACCCGAGTTCTCTTCACCAATGGCCAACTTGACCGAATTGGACCTTCGAGGGTCGCAGAGGCTAACGGACAAAGGTCTTCTCCAACTGAAAGATCTCTGTCAATTAGAGGTTGCAAGGCTCGACAATTGCCACGCACTTGTTGGACGTGGGATTCTGGCTCTTTCACTGTCACACAGATTGCACACTCTCAGCTTGAGTGGCTGTCGCCGTCTGACGGACGAGGCCATCATTAATCTAGCTCATATAGATTCATTGGAATCGTTAAATCTTGAGGGTTGCCGGTGCCTGACAAATCGCTCTCTTTTGGCACTTGCTGGGCTGTTCCGTCTTCGAAAACTGGACCTCTCACAATGCGACTTGATCACTGATGCTGGATTGAAGCACTTGAGCGATGTAGAGGCCCTCAGCGAGCTATCCTTGGGTTGGTGCCGATCCATCACCGACCAAGGAATCGAAACTATCACTTTGCAAGCTGGTAGACCTGAGTTTTTGCGCATTCTTCGCTTGGCGAGGTGCACGATTAGTGGCTACGGTGTTGGACACTTGACCCGGCTTCTGGCGCTAGAGGAGCTAGATCTCAATGGTTGTTCTTCTATCGGCAGTGCTGCATTAGGAAGAACACTGGAAAGGCTTCCTAATCTGCAAACTTTGGATGTGTCTTACTGCCCAGGCATCTTGTAAGCCTTCTGCGAAATACCTTACACTTTGCTCTGTTGTCGTTCTGCTTCCTTTCTCACCATCGATGTTCGCTCCTTAACCCAGACGCACCTCGTGGCAAGGGAAAATACCTTCTTTGCGAACACTTGATTTGTGTTACTCAAGAGTTACGGATGGTCACCTTTCTACTTTTTCTCATTTACCTTGTTTGGAGTCTATCAATCTAGACTCGTGTCTTGTTGGCGACTGGGCTGTTGCGCATCTGGCCGAGAACAATGTGGTCCCAAATTTGAAATCACTCGACCTTGCTGATGTTGAACTAACAGGTAGGTAATATCCTTTGTGATAGATTTGTCCGCTGTAATCCGTCTCTAAATTTTCTCATTCGAAACATTCGATGCAGACCGTGGTATGGTGCATTTGTCAAAATTCCATTATTTGAAAAGGCTTTCGCTCTTCTACTGCAACATCTCCAACAGAGGTCTCCAATACATTGCACAGCTGACTGACTTGGAGGAACTCAACTTGGACTCTCGAGAAATATCGGATAGCGGTTTGAGACATCTTCGAAAGCTACGGAAACTCCGTTCTCTAGACGTGTTTTCGGGACGCATAACGGATGCAGGATGTACTCATATTGCCAGCATTAAAAGTTTGGAGGCGTTGGAGCTTTGTGGAGGTGGCGTCGGTGATCTAGGTTGCACGCTTTTAAGTGGTCTGGAAAACTTGACCAGTCTGAACCTTTCTCAGAATGAACGCATTACGAACAGGGGCGCGTCAGCTCTTTCTGCTTTGAAGGCACTCAAAGCCCTCAATTTAAGCAACACACGCGTCGATACATCGGGAAACCTCAGATTACCAGCATCGCTCCAGTCGCTGGCATTATATGGATGCAGCGGAATCGAAGACGACACCGGCATGTCGCTCCTTCAAATGAACTTGCCTCGTTTGAAATGTCTTCGTCTCAATCAACACTCGAATCAAGATGGTGTAATGTTTGGAATGTCTAATGCAGAGAGCCAAATGGACACCAGCAACAGTAGTCAAGGGTTCGCGCCCGCTGCGAGGTTCCATGCAGGCGAGGTGGCTTATGCTGGGGAAGGTACTGACAGTGAGGATGATGCAATGGAAGCGAATGATGAAGACGACTCGGATTATTCGGAGCATGACTGACCGCAGACGTAATTGAACTACACCTTTTACTGCACAAAAATTTCAACTATATGCATAACATATCTGTAGACGTATTTCCTAGTGATGTAAATCCAGCTCCATGGTATTTTCGGACGACAGAGCAAAACCCAATTCCTCAAACATCTTCAAGCTTGCAGCTGATCTAGGCTGCATAACAAGGCTTCCGGTTCGACCGATTTCCTTGGTATGGTCTTTTATCTTTGCAATTAAGGCTTCCACCACATCTTTTTGGGCCGATGGCTTGATAGCAACATCATAAATGAGCCCAGAAGTACTGTCAAGCGTGGCACACCCAACAACCTGGAGGCCTCGCTGGACAATAAAGTGGATGTTACTTTGTTCGGAGCCGTCCAATGGATTATGGGATTCTTCTTCAACAGTCAGATCTTTTTTGGATGTGAACTTTGACGCATCGTGGCTTGATAAGTAAAGACTCTTCAAGGCTTGGCTTTGCTCACGAACATGCTCATCCAGCTCATCTGAAAACGACACTGATACTTCCGCATTCAGAAGAACTTTAGTGCTTGGCATCAAATAGCTCCAGCCATCTTTTAACGAGCCTCCTGTTCGCAAAGCAGAATAGTCGTCTGGCGAAATATGTGGTGTTTGATTTGAAGACATGAGAAGAAATCGGCCAGCTCCAAAATATTCAAGCTCAGTTATCTACAGACAAGAAGCAGACGACGAAACAAAGAGATAAGTATATTTGTCGGGCTGCCCTCCTTCACTGTTCTTGTACTCCGCCTACTTACGCCTGTATTGAAGTGGACAAATGCAGATCCTAAAAGCATAGAAGCGCAGAGTGATTTATTTTCTCAGTCAGCGAAAGTACTTTATACCTGAGGGATTCTTTTGACAACGACGCAATGCACTTACGATGAGGAATACCCTCATTCTCTACCGAATGACCAAATCCCGAAACAATCCTTTTCAAAACGAGGGACATAAAATCGCCATGTCCAACTAACAGCGCCATCCGCCGCCGCCGTTGCCTTTCTCCGCATTTGTCGTGCTCATTTTCATTTTCTTCTCCTGGAAGACTCACTCCCGCATCAAAGACATCTTCCATGGGCGTTCTCAGCTCTTCGTCGAGATATTCACAGAGCCACAGGAAGAACTTGGCAGCTCTTATTTCCGATTCTGCTCGCGTTTCCGACGACGTCGCATTGAGGTACCATCCTCTCTCAGGGTTTGGAAATCCTACAAAATCAATATCCTGGGATGGATCTGCCACCGCATCCTTCAAAAGATCGGAAATTTCCGAGGAATTCATTCCCTCCTCTGCTTTTCCCTTATCATGACAACCTTCAGATTCATGATAAAATGCTACACACTTGATATGGCATCGAGAATTCGCATTCTTGTGGGCCGGCTGTTTTTGCAGTTGCTCTAGAGTTGGTCGAATTGTTTCGACGGCTCTCTTCATGGGACTGGTAATGATACGGACAGGATGGGACGCTTGAATTGCAAGATGGGGAACGAGGTATTTGGCCAGATGTTCAGCTTGCCTTATTCCTTTGTCAGACAAGGCCGGGTCGGCTTTGCGGTGTGTTTCCACATAGGTTTTCCAACCCTCCAAGTCAAATTCGGGCGTCCCACCTCTGTAGATGTATCTGGCATTGGTGTAGACCTGTAAACACAGGACACAAAACACTGTTAGTCGGACACTTATAGGTGGCACAATAAATCGACTTGCATGTACTTGCCTGGTTGTTAAATGATTCAGAATGGCGAACTAAGCGAAGGGAGATGGAACGCTTCACCTCTCCCTCGGAGACATCAACAGACTCATTTTTTCCCATCTTGATAAAAAATACGAGTAATATATAACAACAATGGAGTACTGGTAGTACAGTACAGTACGTACTAACGAAGGAGCGAGGGGAAAGATTTTGTTGTTGTTGAACAGTCGACAGACAGACGCCTGACAGCAAACGGACCAGAGATAGCGTCAAGGACGTCTTCTACTACTACTACTACTAGCTAGTACAGTAGTACTGGTAGTAGACTACTAGACGGTAGTAGTTCTACTACTTTAGTGTTCTCACGCTCCACCAATACCTGTTATGACTTTTACATCATCATGCATAAGCATCGCTAGTAGTACCGGTATCGATAATCGGTATTATTATGATAGATGATAGCTATGGCATGCATAAGAAGCTATGTCCCACAAAATATGACACTGCTAGAGCGACTTGTAGCGCAAAACATGGTTAATAATGGTTTGGTTTAGGAAAGTTTTTTTTAAGAGCCCAGGGCCGAGGGAAGCAGTAACAAAAACAGGTTGGCATGATATTCCACAACAAACATACACAGATTATGGCGCGCAACCAGAGTACACAACAGCAAGGACGAAAAGCCGAGGTAAACAATGCGCGAAAGTTTTGTGAACAAGTAAGCATGATTGAAATCATGTATTATTGCTTCTTTGCACTTAGCACCCCACTTTCCTAAGCGGAAGTATCCTATTCCTGTTGTTGTGTAGGCATCGTTACTTATAAGTATCATTAATCATCACTACGCTGTTAGATGCACTGCTGAGCAATCTGAATTTATTTCGATGAAAAACATTTCTTATAAAGCAGCATAACTGCAGTCACTTGCTCAAGCAAAAATGATGGTTTCGTAGCCTCTCCCAGTGATTCTCGTTCGAACGAAGTAATGTTCCATGAATTCTACCATAAAGACGGCAGAAATGATGAGAATGAGAGCTACAGCGGCCCAACCATAGAACCAGCCCATGCCAGACGATTTGTCATTCTGAACCGAATTGCCGACGACTCGCCACACCAAAGAGGATACAGCATACGCGAATCCATCTGTGTACCCAGCATACAGACCCTTGTCAGCTCCAAAAGTTGCACCTACCAAGGATGGAATTGCATACAATTGAACAGCAATGCTGAACCCCATAACAAAGGTGGCCATAACTTGAAAGATCAATATAAGACTAGGGGCATTGCTTTTATTACGGAGCCAGGGTATTGCTAGAATAGCAAGCACATAACACGAAACAATGGTGGATATATACAGCTTGGTCACCAATCGCTTTCGCTGTCGTTCTGTTCCATTGGTGTAAATACTACCTGCCACCACGAGACCAAAAATGGTTCCCAGTGATAGAAATACGGCCAACCCACCCGCCTGGTTTTCGGATAGTGTATCGAGGGAAGTGTTGAGGTAATATGTACCAACGATGCGCTCACTAGTCCTTACAATGCTGGATCCAGTGTGAGCCACTGCTACAATATAAAAAGTAGGACTTTGCAAAACATGTTTGAGGGATGGCGCCACGTTGTTTCGGAAGACTGAGAGCGCCAAAGAAACGGCATTGGACAGCGTGGGTTGTCGTCTCTCGTATTGAGCCAGCACTTGTGGGTCGATAGGATTTTGCGGGTCATTCGTATACAGCGGCGAGTCCTCAATAAACAAATATATGACCGATGATGCTAGCAATCCAGCCCATGCCCCTAAGAGCGCAACGATTCTCCAGCTTGTTTTTCTTAAAATCATGGACGAGAGAGGAATTCCCAGCAAAACCCCGAAGCGTGATGCCAGACTCGTAATATAAATACCATTTTCATAAACCGCATTTCCGTGTTGTCGATAGTGTGTTGCTAAAAGAACAATGATGCAGGGCCATTGTACGCTCTGAAAGAATTCGATGCAGAAACAAGTATTACAGGCAGCATTTGCAGTTTTGCACATGCTAAGCACTAAGAGGGATATTGCCAAAAATATCGAGCAGCAGCATGCCGTTCGTCTGGCTCCAAAAATGTCTCCCATGGAAGACAATATAAACTTCCCACAAGCTGTGCCCAAGACAGCGTAGGCTGTGATACGAGGGGCAAAGGCAGTTGCATCTTGGTAATCGGAATCAAATCGTAGGTTTTCACTCATGGAAGGAATTAATGTCACGGGTACTGATGTGGCAATTGTAGTTAAAGCATATGAAACAAAGAGGCTCGCATTCAGCCGGTTCCAATTAGACGGAGGCGTTTCTCCTTGATCGTAACTACGACGCAAGATTTCGTCGTCTAATTCACCGGCTTCGTGTTCCAACAAAAGAGGGTCTTCAAACATGAACCCAAAAAAAAACCTCAAGAATCCTGTCTGTTTCTCATTTTCCAACACAGACCGAGTATCATCCTCAGTTTCATCTTCTGCTTCTAATTCAATTCTATGAACACTCTGATGAAAGTTTCGCCTGGTACTCAACTCGGAAAAGTTTCGAAACAACACACCATTTTTATTGAAAATGATTGTCATTTCATGCTTTTTGATGCGACTAGCGAATGCCAAACTTTGTCCAGCTTGTTAAACTGAATTCAAAAATACTTGGTCTCGCGAAAACTGGATAGAAGCCACATATATCGTTATTATTAGTATTGGTTTTGGTATGCCAGAAGCTTTGGAGTAAGGTAAGTACTCGTACTATTCGTACTACTGGCTATTAGCTAGCTATTCAATAAAAGTACTAGACTACTTGTAGCTACTACTACTCGAGTACTACTAGTAGACTAGTGGCTGGTACAGTAGTAGAATTGTCGCCTACCTGGTATTATTAGCTAATTCGTACTCGGAGTAGGTCTAGTTTGGTACTAGTCTAGAGTCTACTACTAGTAGAGTACCTGGTAGTAATCTCAATCGATGTTTTGGTTTTGTCTGATGTTTTTACATCATTAGGGTTAAGGCCAACCCTACAAGCTAAGAATAGAAGGAACCAAGTACCAGGAAGAGACGGTACTATCTACTTAGAGTAGTGTTTGAGGCCATACTCCAGTTTTCAATTAGGAGAGTTTAGAAAAATATTTAGGAGAGTTTTAGGAGAGTTTAATTAGGAGATTTTCTGAGACATTAGGAGAGTTTTTTTCAATTAGGAGAGTTTTTTCTCAATTAGGAGAGTTTTTTTGTTAAGCTAGATATTATCTAGAGGAATTAAGAGATTTTATTTTTCAATTAGGAGATTTTTTTTTAAATTAGGAGAGTTTAGTCAACAGTACTAAGAGCGTTTCACTATAATTAGGAGAGTTTTAGGAGATTTATGAAAAAGAAATAGGAGACTTTTAAAAGTCTCCTAATTGTGAGATTTTCAATTAAAGCTTCTCACTACCTGTTCTTCCAGGGTAGTAGTCTATCACTAGTGACACTATGTACGTAATAAATTCACTTTCGTTTTGTCCAAAATGGCTAATTTATGGGAGCAAAAAGTTGCGAAATCTGCTTTGTGGATCTGTTCAAATACTGAATCCAGGTCTAGGCCCTTTTTTGTTCTGATAGGGATTTGACGCCGAGGTACGGGAGTGGGCCTAAGCATTGGATGGCCTGGCGTGTGGCGTACGGAGCGCTTTTTGTTGATGTGGTTCCGAGTTCTGGGAGTCATTGTTGATCTTATCGTTGTAATGATTTCTTTGTTCTTGGTGAGAGATGAGTCATGATATCACCAGGCTGGTTGTTGTCATCGCATCTCGGTTTCGTTCCTTTTTGCCTGCACCCTTGGCAAAAATAGACGATCAGCTGTTGGAAGGCTGAGTAGTACTTGTTTTTTAAGAGACAGGAATTTAACGAGTTGCCAATGGCGGAGACAGAGACTCAGAAAGACCTCTAACAACTACTTGGGTTGGCACTGGTGATAGTACTGCAGCAGCCAGCTCTCTAGGTAGTACTCAGGTAGTACTAACTGAGAGCCAGGTAGAATCCAGGTATATTTCTCGGTGTGGTGATGTGTTAGCAGGAGTAATTGATTGTCTCGGCCAGAAGTTCTGGCTGAATCAATTTTCATCTGTATGAGACCTCAAAACAATAGATTTTGGCTCAGAAGTATTATCTTCAGACAATACCAGTGGGCGCTGCGAGGATGTAGTGGCTAAGATGGGCATGGAGAGAACGCCAAGAGGAAGATATTTACGAACATGAAGGGTAGCATTAAGAACAGCCAGGAATAATGTCTTAGTAGCTGTACCAGCAGGAGTGGTCCCCGGTACTACAAGGTAGGAAACCATAGTGGGCTGGGTGAGGAGAATGATTGGATGGGAAAGCAAAGTCCACTAGTTTTGTCAGGATTTTTGTGAGCTCTTGGTATCTGAAGCCGACACACTCCCCTGCGATTTTAGTGCACATGGTATTTATACGAATAGTACTAGTAATGCAACTAGTCATACATATACAAATAAGCGCAGTTGACATCTGAAAACGCAAACTGAGCTTAGGTGTCGTGCATGACACTTTTATTTTTTGATCGGACCACACGACAATTTATTCGTCAACATCAACATCGCAGTTGACAAGTAGTATTATCCACCCCACCTCAATTGGTTGGGTAAAGAGTGCTGTACCTTTGACTGGACACTTGCTGGTGGTCCTAGTCTCCATCTTTAACTTCCAGAGCTGTGCACGTGTTTGTTCGTATGAATTTGCGAACTTGATCACGTCTTGCCCTTGCAGACGTATACCGCGCTTCGACTTCTGCGGCAGCTTTTCTGTTTTTCTCCAACAGCTCTTCGATATATTTCATTTGCTCTTTTTTGGTCCGATGCATCCCCGGCAGCGATGAAACGCGTTCGTTTATCTCATCACTTTTTTCCAATACAGTACTCGCTAATTGTGTCACCAACTCGGCATCCTTTTCCATTTCAATTCGACCATGAATGCGTATAAAGTCTTCCCTCTTTTTAGGTGGCATACCGTTACTAGCTTTTTTGACTTGGGCCACCGCTTCCTCATCTCCATTTCGATATCTATGCCAAAACTCTTCAAAGTCAGGCTGGTCAGAATTCTCATTCGTGATATTTAAAGCGGAGTTGCTTCCACCCAGGTTGCCTGACTCCGGAGCTACTGCGTCTCGTAATCCTCGCAGGGCCTCAAACATTGCAAGCGACAAGCCATCAATTCCACCCTGAAGTTCAGTGATCGGATCTACTTTTTCATTTTTCTCGCCAGTATTTTTATGAACTTTGTCCATAGCGGCCATCATTAATCCTCCTCAGTGTTGGATCTGTTAAAAGCTTGTGATACTACTCGCAAGTTGTATGGTTTTCTGAGCAAGCACTGTAATACTGGTGCTCATGGTGGGCAGAGCAAACTACAAACTACTCATTTTACACCTGCTACTACTAAAACTACGGTAGTACTCAACTACCACGTACTCTACTACTGATAGTAGCTTGGTCTGTTCAGAGCCAGCCGAAGGGAACGTGAGACAAGGAGACCCGAAGCCGACGTCACCGGAATGACCCGAAATGCCCCATCCCGTCTCCCACTCAGAAACAGGAACACATCGGGAGAAATCGGATACGACTATTCCCACTTCGGGGAAGAAGATCCACACGCCAGGCTGCCGAA
>Ga0210036_1005755_pt1 | contig 10569 bp, 11 predicted proteins | sample CryGeymeta201515_FD_185469 | JGI IMG/M metagenome (GOLD analysis project Ga0210036, IMG submission 185469) | Groundwater microbial communities from Crystal Geyser aquifers in Utah, USA - Crystal Geyser metaG 2015-15 (SPAdes) (version 2) | ecosystem: Environmental > Aquatic > Deep subsurface >... | reverse complement strand
GTAAAAATTTATCATTTTCTGTTAATGGGGCAACTTCTGGTATTATTGATGAACCAGGTACAGCAGCAGTAAATACTGTAACTGTTATTACCAGAGAAAAGGGCGATGCAAGATACACCCAAATAAGTTCAGATGAAAACTTAAAAGAAAATATCATAGATGCGGTAAGTGCTCTACCAATTATAGAGCAACTAAGACCCGTTATGTATAACTTTAAGGCAGACATATCTGCTCGTCAGCATTTTGGCTTAATAGCGCAAGAGGTCCAAGCTATAATGCCAAATGCAGTGTTACAAGGCGGAGAAGGCCTTGGACTAGAACTAAAGGATTTGGTCGGACTGTTAATAAAGGGTATGCAAGAACTTAAAGCCGAAAATGAAGCTCTAAAAACTAGAGTAGAAACATTAGAAACCGTATAAGTTAAAAGGAGCATTGATCCTTTTAACTAGTGATAATTAAAATTAAAGGGGCCAATAGCCCCTTTAATTTTTATGGTTTAACTTCAGTATAATCTGCATCTACTGCATCATCTGAATCACCATTTGATGGTGTTTCGGGATTATATCCGGTTTCTTTACTTGCTTTCTTAAGAATTAATGGCTGAACTGATTGGAATAAATTTTGATTTGTTTCACGTATTTTATCCGCATCATCTGTTTTTAATACTTCTTCAAGATTAATTAGTGCTGATTCAACTTGTGCTATTTCATCTTCAGTTAATTCTGAACGTAATTCCGCCAAATCAGTTCTAAAACTGTGAAGTTGTGATTCGGCTTGATTTTTAGCTTCAATTAATTCTCTGGCCTTTTTGTCAGATTCTGCGTTATCTTCGGCATCCTTAATCATTTGTTGAATTTCAGCTTCACTCAATCCAGAATTGGCTTGGATGGTGATTTTATTTTCCTTACCGGTCCCCAAATCCTTGGCGCCAACGCTTAAAATACCATTTGCATCTATATCAAAGCTGACTTCAATTTGCGGCATACCGCGGCGTGCAGGCGGAATTCCTTCAAGGTTAAATAAACCTAAAATTTTATTAAATTGCATTAGTTCACGTTCGCCCTGCCCAACTCGAATGGTAACCGCTGATTGATTATCTTCCGCAGTAGAGAATACTTGGCTCTTTCTAGCAGGTATGGTGGTGTTCTTTTCGATTAGTTTAGCCATAGCGCCGCCCAAAGTTTCAATACCCAAACTTAGTGGTGTTACGTCGAGTAATAATACGTCAGTTTTATCACCAGCAAGAACAGAACCTTGAACAGCGGCGCCAAGTGCCACAACTTCATCTGGGTTCACATCTTTTCTAGGTGCTTTGCCAAAAAACTTTTCAACAGTTTCTTGAACTTTGGGCATTCTGGTCATACCACCAACGAGTATAACTTCATCAATATCAGAATTTTGTAACCCAGCATCCTTCATTGCGATGCTGCATGGTTCAACAGAACGTTTAATTAAATCTTCTACTAAACTTTCCAATTTGGCTCTAGTTAAACTAACGGCCAAATGTTTTGGTCCGGAAGCATCAGCAGTAATGTATGGTAAATTAATATCGGTTTTACTCATACTTGATAGTTCAATTTTTGCTTTTTCTGCTGCTTCTTTCAATCGTTGTAGGGCCATAACATCTTTTGATAAATCAATTCCCTGTTCTTTCTTAAATTCACTTATCAAAAAGTCAATAATTCTATTATCAAAGTCTTCACCACCCAAGAATGTATCACCATTGGTTGATAATACTTCAACCATACCATCATCTAAATCCATATTAATTATAGAAACGTCAAATGTTCCACCACCTAAATCAAAAATTGCTATGTTTTGATTTAATTTAAATCCTAATTCTTTTTCACATTTAGTTTTCCACATTTATTTACTCCTTAACTATTTCCCAATAAGAATCAATCATTTTATGTCCTTTAATTCTTACAAGATTATATCCCAACTCTAAAGCAATCTTATTTTTTAATAAGTCGTTAGCTTTTTGACTTTCCAACTTATGCCAAAAATCACCATCATACTCTATTAATAGATTAAATTTAGGTAAATAAAAATCATAAAATTTTACCAATCCCAAATAATAAATTCTGTATTGAAATATATATTCTATATTATTCCCATCAAATAGTTTTTTAATACTTAATTCTGGTTTAGTGGGCTTAAAAGATATATTTTGCAAAAAGCTAGATAAAATTTTATCAGATTTCATAGGATTGTCAACGCCATATTTTTTTAAGCAAGTTGATTTGCGTTTATTAATAACTAAGTCTTTTTCTTCTGGTGTAGCATTTTGAAAAAATGCTCTAGTTCCATCGCCATTGCCCATTTTACCATATATTTTCATTTTAGTATCTAATGATTTAGTAATATTATTATAATTTTTATCACCATATTTTATAGATTTAGTATTTTGAGCTGAAGAAATTTGCAAATCTACTGGTTTGGATATATCATAATATTTTAACCAAATTCTTGCTGTATCTCTTCCCCTATTAAAAAAATTTGCTAATTCACTTAAATTCATATTTAAATCAATATACAAATAATTTATATCTTGAAGAGCAGGAATTTCACCTTTTTTACTACCATATCTAGAACTATATCCTTTTTCTAAAGGATATTTTTCGTAATCTCTAGATAATCTAGAATAATCAATATCAATCATTTTTAATATTATTTTTAATCTTCCACTCTTTAACTTTATTCATTTTTTGCTCTAAATAACAAAGACTCGCCGCCGTGGGTTCATTTATAATACGCAGAACTTCAAGCCCAGCTATTCTACCGGCGTCCTTGGTAGCTTGGCGTTGACTATCATTAAAATATGCAGGAACAGTAATAACTGCCTTATCAACAGTTCTACCCAAATAATCTTCTGCGGTTTTTTTCATTTTTCTTAGAACTTCAGCAGAAACTTGCTGGGGAGCCAAATCTTTACCGGCAGCTCTTACCCAAGCATCTCCGTTTTTAGCTTCCATAATTTCATATGGCACTAATCCTATGTCTTTTTGAACAGCTTCTTCCTTAAATTTTCTACCAATTAATCTCTTAACCGCATATAACGTATTTTTTGGGTTGGTTACCGCTTGCCTCTTGGCCGCCGCGCCAACCATTACTTCATTATTAACATACGCAATAATAGAAGGTGTAGTTCTTGTTCCTTCTGAATTTTCAATTACCTTTGCATCATTGCCTTCGTAAACCGCAATGCAGGAATTCGTGGTTCCCAAATCTATGCCAATTATAGCCATATTTTTGCTCCTTTTTTTTTATATTATTAATTTACAACCCGTTAAGGCGTTGTATTAGATATACATAGTTAATCAAACATGATTTGTCAACTATCTTTGCTTTCAAAATATTTTGTTATTGAATATGCCAACCGTGCATCATACTTAGCATCGCCTTCCTTTAATGCATCCATATTTTCTATGGCCCAAGCATAATAACTATCTGGTACTTCCGAAAATGTTTGACCCTTGTGTTTACCAAAAGGCCATACTTGATATGGTTCAACTTTATTGGTATATTCAACTATCTGTTGTCCAATATTTTTTTCTAAATCTATTAAGCCCTGCTCTATCATCATCATTACCAAATGTTCAAATAGTTTACAAGTAATATAAACATCATTTCCTGCACGATGAGCAATATAATCATCAGGGACATCTAACTCCAAAAAATATCTCAAATAATTTAGATTAAATTTTTCTGCTTTTCCTTCAAGTAATTTCTTAGCTAAATTAAGAGTGCAAATCCAATCCCCGCCATTCAAAAAATCAACAACATCAAGTCCCAATGCGGAAACTTTTTTAGCAATAAAAGCTCTGTCGTATTGAGCATTATGTGCTACCCGGTATAATGCCCAATCATACGCCACTATATATAAATCTTCACCTATCTTTTCACCAAATTTAGGCAGTCCGGCAATCATTCTATTAGATATGTGAGTCATAGCACTTGACGCAGGATCTATTGAATTTTTCGAACCAAACAGCTTTGTCTCAACAACCCAATCGTTATTTCTATATCTGCCAACGGCTGATTCAATAATTTCACCAATATCTCCATCAAGAGTTGTTGTTTCTATGTCAACAATTGTAAAAGTTTTAAAAAGATCAGTTAACATCCGAAAACTCCTTTTTTCAGAATATAAATTTTCTATCTCTTATTGTCAATATTAAGGAATTTTTAATTATAAAATGATTCAATATTTGTAATTATGCAGAATAATTATTTACGCCGCCAATTACAGCGACGGCACTTGTTGTTAAAATATTGTTTGCCGGAACTTCATATTGAGTGTCAGCAGAAATAACCATATTATTAGTTAAAAACACTCTTGTTGCGCCGCCACTTCCTTGTAGAACACGAATGCCTCTTTCGTCACTGCTGGCATTAGTTGGGGAACTAAAATCCACGCAATTGTTGCTAACAAATCCATAAATTGAATTTATGCCGGTAGTTGTTAAAAGAATACCGTGTGCTGTAGATGCCGGAATGGTACCATAGGCCAAACAAAAGTTATCCGTAACAAATACTCGTTTCCAACCTTCAACGTGGATACCGGATATTCTAAAATTACAATGATTTTCCGTAATCATTAATTGATCGCTTTGGTTATCTGAATTTTGCGCAAGTATACCATAGTTGACCGCAATAATATTATTACCTCTTAAATGTACACCTTGATAATCACTGGTTGTTAAGCCAACATTTGCGGGAAGAATACGAATACCATAATTGTAATGGGAAATATTGCAGTCCGTAATATGCATATGAACTGGTGCGGCACTACCAACAGCAGCCAATTCAATACCTATTCCGGTGTAGTTGCCCCAATAGCCAAATACGTCGCAATTGCTGATTGTTCCATTTCTCACATTCGATAAACGTATTCCTATATTAAAGTAATGTGCTGTTGAGATTGGTTTTACAGCTATATTGTCAAATCTTATTGCGGGTTCTGAACTGCCAATGCCGGGTTGACCGCTAATTTTAATACCAGTGCCCGCTGCGTATGCGCCATTACTTACAACTGCAAAGTCTCTGAAAACAACATCTTGATTAAATTGACCAATTGGCGCAGATGCATCTGAAAGTTTTATGTCTAATCCAACATCAGAATGCGTAATATAAAATCCGCTCTGTTGTTTTCCGCCGCCATACACCGCTAAACTGCGTCTTGCTGAGTTTAGGGTTATAGCGATTGGGCTGGTTGTTCTATAAAAGCTATTTAAGAAAACTATCTTGCCACTATCAAAGGCCGCTTGAACAGCAGCAGTGTCATCTGTAATTATGTCGCCGACGGCGCCATAAAATTCTGGTGTAATAAAATTATTACCAATACTATTTGGCGTATATCTCGCATCTCCCTTTTCCCTGGTAATAATACTAAAAATTGATGGTACCAAAGGTCCCGACACTTCTATTGTAGCAACTGGGTTGTCTACGCCACGTAAAAATACTATAGGTGATTCCTCTTCAGTAATTATATGTAAATTACCCGGTCCTCGGTGCATTAATGAAGTAACGCCGGCTGCGCCAGGACCACGTATTAATCGTGTGCCATAATCGGTATATGTAGTATCTGAAATTAAATCTACAAAAGCATAACCGTTGCCAGACCTACCTGCGCCAATTTCAATCTTTGAATCTATTGCGGAATTACCGGAAATTATAATTGAATTATCAACAGAAACTTTATTAGTTGATATGTTTAATGGCGATGCATTTCCGACGCCATCTTTTATAGATGTTAAATCAGTACCAAGTGGTGTATTAGTATACCCAAGAGTTAATATTGAATTGAACGTATTTTTAATTTGTTTATTAACCAATGTCATTACTAATTTTTCCAATCTACTATTTTACTTATTTATTTATAAATACTCATACGCATAGTTAGAGGGAATTTATAATGAAAACATCAGATCGAGGAATTAATTTTATTGCAGAATACGAGGGGTTTGAGCCATACATTTATAATGATGTAGCAGGATATCCAACTATTGGGTTTGGCCATTTGCTAAAAGCCGGCGAAAAAGTTAAATTTAGGAACGGCATTACTAGATCAGAAGGCGTTCAACTATTACGGCAGGATGTTAGAATCGCCGAAAATGCAGTCAACAGTTATACTAAAGTAAATTTAACCCAAAATGAATTTGATGCACTAGTAAGTTTTACATTCAATTTAGGTACAGGTGCTTATAAAAACTCAACATTATTGAGAAAGTTAAACAAGAACAATAAAGCAGAAGCAGCCAACCAATTATTGCGTTGGAATAAGGCAGGTGGCCAAGCTGTTCGTGGATTGACCATCCGTAGAACGGCAGAACGCGCTATGTTCTTGGGAGAATAATTTGGCTACAGAAGAATTAAATTTTTGGTACGATGCTCAAATTCGAAGAAATTTGATGCAAGTAGTTAGAATATTTGGGCAAATATCATATGCCACTGATTTTAAAAGTGATGGTAGTTACATTAAACGAAGAGTACCAGTAAGACTTGCTATGACCAATCGCCAAGTTGCGCATATTCTAAAAAATAATTCTGAAAATGTTATGTTAAGTGTTCCGGCCATTACTGTTAATTTAAACAACTTAAACTATGATAGAAATAGAGTGCAAGAGCCGTTTCACGTAAATAAAGTGCAAATCTCAGAACGAGATTATGATGAAGAAACCGGAGAATATGGTAATAAAGTTGGCGGCACATACACTCTAGAAAGATACATGGCTGTACCATATACCATGGAATTACAGGTTGATCTATGGGCCAGCAATACCGAACAAAAAAATCAAATTTTTGAACAAATAGCAGTATTATTCAATCCCAGCTTGCAATTACAGACCTCAGATAATGTATTTGATTGGACAAGTTTAACCGAACTTACCTTAGAAAGTGTTAATTATTCTTCTCGTGGAGTTCCAATTGGCACTTCAGATGAAATAGAAATATTAACTATGAATTTTACCGCGCCAATTTGGTTTAGTCCTCCGGCTATTTTAGAAAGACAAAAACTTATTAACACAATTATCACCAATATCGTAGACTCCAACGAACGAACCAGAGATTTATTGGGCGATGCATATGGCGTAGATTGGGATGACGGAGATTTATTAGCAAGACAAATTGTCACACCCGGAAACCATGCGGTTGGGTTTACTGACAATATATTAACATTACTTAGTGACAGCAATGGATTATTTGGCCCCGATAATCAAATTTTTCCCTGGGATCCCCTAATAGCCCAATATGGCGCTTTCAGACCCGGCATATCATTAATAGTGTTAAATCCAACCAATGATATTGAAGATAGACGATATGATATCAGAGGCACAGTTGATTTTGGTTCTGAACCCAATGAATTATTATGGAATATTGATCCATCAACACTTCCCGCAAACACGATTGAGCCAATAGATGCAATCATAGATCCGCATAAAGCGTACCCTGGGTATGGTTTAGCTATTCCCACATCAGGCACGAGATATTTACTTTTAGATGAAATCGGCAACAGTGTTGCTTGGGGAGTAATAACCGCAAGGAAAAATGATATAATAGAGTATGATGGTACAAAATGGAATACCGTATTTGTGGCGGATAATCAAGAAGATGAAATTCAATTTGTATTAAATCGTTTTACTAATAAACAACTTAAATGGACCGGCGAAGGTTGGGTTTATGCACTTGAAGGAATTTACACAAGAGGTTTTTGGCGTTTGCTTCTATAAGTTGACAACATCAATTTATACTATATACTCTAACAAAATGGAGGTATATAATTATGCAAGTTTTCGTAGATCTTGACGGTGTATTGTGCGACTTCGAAAAGCGTGTTCATGAAATATTTGGCAAAAAGCCAAAAGAAATCCCTCTCAAGGTAATGTGGGGCAAGTTGGCGTCAATCGATAATTTTTATAGCGAACTCGATTGGATGCCGGATGGTCGGGATCTATGGGATGGAGTAAAGCACCTTAATCCAATTATTCTCACAGGTATTCCAATGGGAGGTTGGGCGCCCCATCAAAAGCGGTCATGGTGTTATCGTAACTTGGGCTGTGATATTTCGGTCATTACCTGTTTTGCCAAGGAAAAACAGAATTACGGAAAGCCCGGTGATATCCTGATCGATGATACCAAGCGAAATATTGACGCTTGGAAAAGTATAGGGGGTATTGCAATACATCATGTTACTGCCAAATCATCCTTGGCGAAATTAAAGGAGTATATTTGATGCGGTATCCAAAAAATCAAGCACCTTGGTCAGAAGTCGTTAATTGGTTCAAAACGAATCATAAACAACTATTACTGGGAGGTATACTGGGAATATTCATGATATTAGCCGTAACATTGTTTGGTCTTTTTGTTTTTGATTACGTTATTCAGCCTCATATCCTGGGGATAACAATGACCTATTATTACGCAACATTAAGCACATTTGCGGGGCTAAAGCAAGAAATACTAATCAAAGAAAGCATATTCTATTATATTGCGACCATTATTATTATATTTTTGGGTATTGGTATTTAAACTACCAACAACACTTCAACATTTATTAAATAAATATAATAAAAGGAAAATCAATGAGATACTTTGAATTATTAGAAGATATTAATCTTCTAAATCGTGTCCCCAATATCACAGATATCAAAAAATTAGGTGATATTTTTGAAAAAGAAGGATATGAAATACGCTTAGTGGGCGGTGTAGTTCGAGATCTTTTGCAAAATAAAAAACCAAAAGACGTTGACCTAGCAACCACAGCAACGCCACAACAAATGTTGGATATTTCCGAAAAATATAAAATAAAATCCATACCAACGGGATTGCAGCACGGTACTATTACATTTGTTGTTAATAATGAACCATACGAAATCACAACTCTTAGAATTGATAAAGAAACAGATGGCCGACATGCTGAAATAGAATTCAGTAAGAATGGAGTGTTAAACCCAGAATTGTTAAAAAAATTTATAGATATGGGGTATAGTCTCGATCGAAATTATAGTATAAAGGAGCTTCTGAAAGCATTTCAGAATATAAACCAATAAGAAATTTCTTATCTTGTTTAAGAAAAATATTTTTACCATAAGCACTCATTCCAAGATAATTTTCTTTAGTTTTGGTATATAAACCTGGCGATATTTTACGTACATATGCAGACGGTAAAATCATTTCTATATTTGCATCAAAAACATTTCGTATCACATACCATTTACCGTTTTTTATCATTTGCAATCTTTTACTCTTACCACGCTCAAGAGCGATAGTTGTTATATTGCCATTTTGGTCTGTGTATTCTTGGGTAACTGTTTTTGATATTTTTTTAGCATTTTCTTTATAGATAGTTGTAATTTTTCCATCTTTTGTAATATATTCTTTCTTCATTGTAATAGCAGCCTTCTCTGCTCCAGCAATATCCAAATTATTACAAATTTTTGTTTTTCGTATACGTTCTATTACTCCGGGTAAATGAATTATATTGTTATTACCTTTCATTTTTAATGACATTTTTTCTATCACATGCTTTGGTCTTGGGTAGCGTAAATTATTATACGTTCCTCTTGACATTATGACATCGTTAACTTTTATCATTTCTTTCAAATATTTACTACTTTGCTGATTTCGTTCCTCATAAATTTTATTAAATTCTATTTCAGGTATTAAATCTATCTTGTCAAGACGACCATTAATTAAATCTTTCTTATGCATAGCACAAAAACTATGGGAAATTGATATATGAGAAATTGACTTTGCTAAAAGATAATGTGCATAATAGTGATTATAATTAGTAAGGATCGTTTTATTCCAAGGATGCTCTTTAAGATTTTCATATTTTTGAAATGGCAGTCGTTTAGCTCTAGGAAGGATGTGATGTATAGCACTTTTTCGTGGTATTTGATGACCTATATTATTTTCTATACAAAAATCAACATATTCCAAAAGAATATTATTATTAATTACGGTTAATTGCATCAATTCTTGCAATATGAATTCTCTCATTTTTATCTTTGACTTTGCAAATATATATTACGTGAACTACCAAGCGACTAAAGATCACTTGGTTTTAGGTGACGATTATTATAAATATATTATATTAATATAACAGGGGTGTCAATAAACATTATGAAATTACTAAGCTTTGTAAATTGGATAACCGATTCTTCAAGACGTGATTTGACATTCAATGCAATCAGCATGGATCTTTCGGGTGAAGTTTATGATTACTTTAACGGTATTGATGATTTAAAAAATGGTAGAGCCAAATTCGTTGGTAGTGCCGATAAACGCATAACAGAAGATTATCTGAGAATTTTAAGATATTTTAGATTTCAGGGAAGAGTAGCCAACCCATCCTGGGATATGGATACACTAAAATCAATAAAAAATAATATAAATGGTTTGGAAAAAATATCCGGTGAAAGAATTTGGATGGAATTATCAAAAATATTATCAGGCAACCATGTTAAAGAAATACTGTCTTATATGGATAAAACTAATTCACTTAAATTAATTAATATTCCGTCAAATAATATTGATAAAGTTGAAAGAGTTAAAAAATACACC
>Ga0210036_1005749_pt1 | contig 10579 bp, 9 predicted proteins | sample CryGeymeta201515_FD_185469 | JGI IMG/M metagenome (GOLD analysis project Ga0210036, IMG submission 185469) | Groundwater microbial communities from Crystal Geyser aquifers in Utah, USA - Crystal Geyser metaG 2015-15 (SPAdes) (version 2) | ecosystem: Environmental > Aquatic > Deep subsurface >... | reverse complement strand
TGTACTTAGAGACAAGTTCTGCAATTAGAAGAGGCAATGGCAGTTTGAGCGAGCCACTCGCTAAAAGACTTATGGATCGCTCATAATGTGGAACAGGTTCATTTTACCAAAACTAGGTTCACAATTTAACATAAAAAATAATAATATTTACCCCTTACTCGTCACATGGGTTCTTGTTATTTTTGTACCACGATGGAGGCATACACCAGCTCTGACTGTGATCGTTCCACTGATTCTAGCGTTCGTGTACACTCTAGTAGTAATAAATTCAATTTTGATTGGAAGAGAGAACGGTGAAGCTCTGCCGGATATGACAACCTTTGAGGGAGTGGTTACCTTGTTTCAAGACCCAACAGGAGTTTTTGGTGGATGGATACATTACTGCGTCTATGATCCTCTCGTGGGACGATGGATTGCGCTAGATTCGGTTCAACGAGGAGCTTCCACCACGTTTCATATTCTGATCATGGTACCAGTTCTTTTACTTTCCATGTTCCTACCTCCTTCTGGATGGTTGCTCTACATGATCGTAGTCAGACCGTTCCTTCTTCTTTTTTCAGACACTGGTAACATCAAATCTGCGAAGCAGGAATAAAAAGAGGTATTCCTTTGAGCATGAGCAGCAACCGCTTCATTTGTTTCTTCTTCCTGCGGGGAGTACTACTCAAGCTCCATTGCGCAGAAGCTAACATCTTTTAACCGGAAGCTGCATTTCAAGGTGAATGCAAATGAGGAAGATGGACTACTAGATACCAATGCATTTTTGCATTTAGTAGATTAGATGCAAGATTCTGTGCTGCATACTCGAGCCTAGCCAGAAACGGAGGAATTTCACGGAATATGATGAGGCAGGAAATTTATCGCTCAAAGTTTCCAACAAGACGTTATCGCTGGGAGGTGCCCATTGTGAAACCAAGAATAGAGTGTAGTTGTGTAGTAGCATAGAAGTCTTCCACAAGAATTAAGTTCTGTGCAATTGCATTGCTTCGACGTTTGTGATGCCAACCAATAGCCAGAGAGTTGTAGTCTTTGATAGCTAGCAGACCCATTTTTTTGCGCCTACACAACCAGAAAGTACGAATTGTTCCATTTTCCGACACCCCATCGTGCATTGACTAATTGAACAGCTCCCACAAGATCAAAGGACCACGTCAATAAAATGATGAACGAGTCCGCCGTCGAAAGAAGAAATCGAAACAGTCGAAATGCTCGAGTCCGTTTTCCTTTGATCGACAAATAGGAACGTTCAATGGGATGCCAATGGACCACAACAACGTCCAAGAATCCCGAAGTTAGAGATGCACTTGCCGCTTCTGGCAGTCATGTTGGTGGGAACGCATCATATTATAAGCTATAGTATTCGCAAGTTGTTCCGAAAAATTCAGTTTGCACCAGTTCTTTGCAACGTATTGATCGGCACGTCTGGGCACAACAAGCCAACACTCTTGCTAACTGGGTCGCTCGTTCTATTGAGGACAAGAAATAATGGTTTCGGTTCCATACATGTACTACTACTAGTAGTAGCTGCTCGGAGTATTAGTCTAGTAGTAGCTGACCAAATAAATCTTTTTGAAGATATTTTGATGCATTGATTACATTGCTTCACTGAAAGTACAGTATCTTTTGAAACTCAATGAGTGTGGAAGATCAACTCTGAGGAACAAAAATGCAGCATTGCAGGACATCTTAAAATGTCTGCAGACAACAAATTTTCTCTCCAAAATCACCAGGGAGAAACATTTACCCACTGTGAAACGTAAGTTGCCTGATAATACCAAGTACCGTAACGATGAATTGGAGCAACTGAACAAGACGTTCAGGTGGCTTTTGGACGATGTAAATGAGTGGAGTAAGGCTACTTTGCAGGAACATGTTTGTGAGGTGCAGAGTATTTTCTATGGTATTTTGCGCGAGGTACCAGAATTGTGGTGCAATGTCTACTATAATGCTGTGTGACCTGCCCGATAGCTAGAAGGTAAGATGAAACAGAGTACAAACAAAAAATTGAACGCACTGCTAATCCTCTATATGATTTTCATGCGAGTCCAATGACTCCGTAACTCTACGGTTGGTTGGCCACGAGTTGGCCACGAGTAACATTTCCTGCTGGAACACCACCAGGGTCCTTACTACTACACAAAGTGCTTGTAAAAGGAAACATTGGAATCGCTGTCGCCATATATTCTTTCCAGAGCACACTCACAACACATTACACATAATTTCATTGAATCTCGTTTGCAACAATCTGCTTGGTGGTTCACTTCTTATTGGCAATGATGACTCAAGAGTTGTTGTTGTTTGTTGCTTGGCTGGTGGCAGCACCAGCCTGAGTATAGTATAAACGTGGTTGTGCAAACTGCAAAGAACGAAGTATGATGGATCATGTGCAAGCTAGTAAGTATACTGTAGATATATATTATTTACATTACAGGTATCTTCGATCAAAATTTCCTATGATATTATGATGGATGGGTTACTGTTGCACCACAGTAGCGTAGTAGTCTAGTGCAGCCAAAGGATTCATCATCATGGATGGAGAAAGATACGGAGAGTCAGTACCTACTTGCTTGTAGTAGTCTAGTAATAAGTACTCCGAGTAGTAGAAAAGCATTGGGTGAATTCACGTACACAATGTATGCCCAGGATAAACCGCCCATGAAGATACACTGCAGCTACTGGTACTAGTCTAGGGTAGCCGAAAACATTTTTTTTTTCACGGAACAGAACAAACAATTCTTTTGGTGCTTCTTTAAGGATGATGATTATTTATGACATCATAATAATGATAACAGTAGACTACTACAGTAGCTAGATCTAATGACACACCAATCTACCGTAGAAACAATACTACCACCAACATAATATAAAATTGGTAACCGTTAGGTTTTGTTGTTGAAGAAAAAAAGGCAATGGTCGTGTATTCTGGATTATGGCAATCTGGATTATTCAGATACAATAACAATAACAACGACAGCGATGATGATAATGATGATGGAAACAATGATGATGGCAATAGAAGGAGGATCCAAAATAATATCCGTTCGCACAATAATAACAATAACACCCGTGCTGCTGCTGCTGGTGGTGGTGGTGGTGGTGGTGAACATTCAAATGCAACGATTACTGGTAATCCACTACCACCACCACCACCAACAACAACAACAACAACAACCGTTACGAGTATTTTGAAGACGTCTAATAATAAGGAGGAGGAAGAGAATGGCAATGAACAACAACACGATAATAAATGCTTTCCTCTTTATGGATCTATCGACATGAAGAATAAAACCAGCGTACAACTAGACGACAATGATAGGACTGTCACATGGGGTCACAATGATGATATTGATGATGACCCAAACCCAAACAGCGGTTTCTTGTTGCCAAATACTCATAATAATACAACATCATCATATTATTCTCCTCCCAACTATTTTAATAATGACGATGCTGATTATTTTTCAGGCTTTGACAACAACAGCAACAACAACAACAACAACAACATGGATGCTGGTAACAACAATGATGCAAGAAGTACTGGTACTGGTAATGACTCCTCTGTTGCTACCAACAATTCTTCCAACAACAACACACACATCTCCACCACGATCGATACGGAATTACCAAGTTTAACCGCAGCCTTTAAAAGTGCCGAAACAAGACCTATATTGGTATATTGTTCCATCTACTTGATCCTGTACTTTCTTTTGGCTATTATTGCCTATTCGTTTGTTTTGGAAGATTGGTCCATTATTGACAGCATGTACTTTGCGGTAGCAACCTTGTAAGTAGTACTATCTCACTGATTGTATAGTGTATGTTGTATAGTATTGTGTATTGTGTGTTGGCGATTTGAATTGCTTTGCTGCTATGCATAAATCAATTATTGTTTATTATTTTGTTTCTTTCTAATATGCTTCCTTCTCTCCTTTTCTTCCACACCCAATCCATACCATTCGGCATAAATAATAGTACTACCTGTGGGTATGGTGATAAGGAACCAACACACCAAGCCAGCAAACTTTTTACCATTGTGTTTGCGATTTATGGTGTTATTATTTTAGGTGTCTTTATTGGTATTTTTGGAAACTACATTTCGGAAGCACAATCACACGCTTTACGAAAATTACGAAAACGAAAACAATCACAAATTTTGAACACGTTGTTTCATGAAACAACAACGACAACATCCAACGACAACGACAACGACAACGATAACAACAATTCGCCCAATCATACTAAATCGGAAAGTGGCAAACGTTCTCGTTCGTCTTCTCGTTCTCCCATTGAAGAATCAGGCTTTTGGAGAGACCACATAACATTGGCAGATGATGTTTGGACCGTATTTCGAATGGAACTACCCTCGATTACTTTAGTAGCAGTCCTGGCCTGGATATTGGGAATTCGGGAACACTGGGACAAGACTTCGATACTGTATTTTTCCATAATGGCAGCAACGACCACGGGTTACGGGGATTACACACCCACAAACCAATTTGATAAGGTGTACTGCATTTTCTTTTATCCTTTGGCAGTGGCAGTCTTTGGTGAAGTATTGGGACGTATTGCCACTGTGTATATTCGACGGAAACAACGGATCGCAGAAACCAAGTTCTTGCATCGGACTCTGACCATGTGTGACATTCGGAACATGGATTCCAATGATGATGGAGCAGTCGATCGGGAAGACTTTGTTACCTTCATGCTGGTTGCACTGCAAAAGGTAGACCGATCAACGATCGATGAACTGCGTGAAATATTTGACAGGTTGGATACTCATGGTGATGGTCTGTTGGATGCTGGAGATTTGATCGACTTGGCCGAGGAAAATTATTTACCAACGTTGGAACGCATTGCCAAACAAAGTGAAAACTTTTTATCCAAACCAATCGAAGACATCCTGGAAAAGGAAGGGAGACTGAGTTTTTCTACATCGTCGGTGCCCAGCAAGAAACATCGTCGTTTTCACACTGTCGTATGAGATTGGATTTTTGAAGCGTCAAGGTACACACTTTTTTTAACGTAATCATCATAGATATTTTTTTAAAATAAAACAAAATGCGAAATTCAGTGATGTTGCAGTGGTATTCAATACGCGAGGATGCAATTACGTCATCTGCACTGGGCTCATCTGGTTCGATCGTTTATAGGAGGAAGGGCTCCGCAATTTTTTTTTTAATTCAATCTTCTTCTTCCAACGAGCACATCAGTGGCACCAATTCTCAGAGGTATGCTTACACAAAGTGCTATTCGATGACAAGGATACTAGCCGTGACTTTGACCCTGCCAATGCCGCTCGGCGAGGTGTGAAAGATATTTTGGCTCCGGGGGCCATGCTTTGGCCGTAATTGTGATTTCGGGAACTTCTACCTTGTATTGTACGCCTTTTGAAAATCAATCATTTATTTGGCATGAATCAAGATGAGGACTCTGGCATGAATCAAGATGAGGACCTACCGTGCCTGCAAAATAGGGTACTTATTAGGTATTAGTAGCAAAAACAGGGTTGAGCAGATGTACATCTCTCGCCGAGCAAGATTCAGCTGTTTTACAATAATCTTTGTTGCTGTGGAGACGGTTGGTGAGTTCAACAAATTGTATTTTCTTATTACGGTATGTAATAATAATAATAATATGATGACCTGCCATCATACACACTAATACCTAACTTTTAATGAACTGCAACGGGTCTACTAGTAGTAACGCTGTAGAGTAGAGTACCTATTGGAGTAGACTAGCTAGTCTAATTGTACTTTGCTCCGTGCTGTACCAAACAGTTCGCTTGAGCCATGTTTATTTAACTTTGACCCACATCTGCGCGAGTTTTGCCCTCGAATCAGTATGACGTCATTCATTAAAACATGAAAGACCAACGCTTTGCCTTTCCCCTCTCTTTCGACCATGGCGTGTGTATTGTGTGCTCCTGCATCTCCCCTTCTCTCTCCGCCTCTAATAACTCGCTCATTGCAGGTCATAAAGTTCTGTTAACAAATAAGAAGATAAGTATTGCAGAGCACAAGAAGGAAAAAATTCTAAACGTAGTGAACCATGAAATTTGCTTTCTTGTCAACCATGATATTGGCTTCGGCTCGCAGCGCCGCGGCATTTGCTCCTCGTCGTACTGCTGCTGCTGCTGCCGGTCATCATATCTTGTCTCGATCATCGACATCTTCCGTGATTCCTACACGACGATCATTTACAACAACGAAAATCAATATGGCCAATGTATTGAAATTAAGTGAACCACAAAGTCAATTGTTAGACCAAGTTGATGTCTTTATCTTTGATTGTGATGGTGTTATCTGGAGGGTACGTTTTGTTTTTTGTCTTGTTTTCGCATTGAAAATCACACGAGAAAGAGAGAAGGGGAAAGGGCTGTTTCTGTGAAATGATCACGAAAACTGCAAAGTCCTCTCATCAACTTATTTTTACTCTCTCGTCGCTCTTCATCTTTGTGTATATCTGTCTTCTTCTTTACACGCCCAACAAAAAATCACGAAAACAAAACGACAAATTTCAATACCAGGGTGATTCTCTCATTGATGGTATTCCAGAAACTCTCGATAAGCTTCGCAAACTCGGCAAGAAAATGTTTTTTGTAACCAACAATTCGACCAAATCTCGAGCAGGATATAAGAAAAAATTTGACAGTTTAGGTTTATCGAACGTACCTGCCGAAGAAATTTTTTCCAGCAGTTTTGCTGCCGCTGCCTATTTGGAACAAACGCAATTTGCTCAAACGAATAAGAAAGTGTACGTGATTGGCGAAGTGGGAATTACGGAAGAACTCGATCTGATTGGCGTCCCACATCTGGGTGGACCCACCGATAATGACAAAGTTCCTGATATGGGTCCCGGTGGAAAAATGACAGTCGACGAAGACGTTGGTGCCGTTATTGTGGGATTTGATCGCAATGTGAATTATTATAAAATTCAATACGCTCAACTTTGCATTAACGAACTGGGTGCTGAATTTATTGCTACTAATTTGGATGCCGTTACGCATTTGACGGATGCTCAAGAATGGGCCGGTAATGGCAGTATGGTTGGTGCTATTCGGGGATGCACGGGACAAGAACCCACCGTGGTCGGTAAGCCCAGTCCACTGATGATTGATTATTTGGCACAAAAGTTGGGCCTGGACAAGAGTCGGATCTGCATGGTCGGAGATCGGTTGGACACTGATATTCTCTTTGGAACGGATAATGGTCTCAAGAGCATCCTCGTCTTGAGTGGAGTAACTACCGAAGAAAAGCTCTTGAGCCCAGAAAATGTAATCACACCTGATTACTACGCGGATAGCATCAATGAATTTTTCACGGATGTTCCTGCTAATGTTGTCGAGAAATAAAAACTATTGATTATTTGATTATCGTACACTTAGGCGTACGTTGTACTTAATTCTACAATACTTGGATACGTAAAAATACATGAATATTTCTTTCCCTCTCAATATCTCAAGGCATCGCAAGAATCAAAACGAGTTCCTTTCAGAAACCGGATTATATTCTACCAGTACCAGCAACAACGTTGGCACTTTGCATAGAAAAACTCACCGTCGTCGATCAACACAGCACGTCATACACGATTTTGCTTAAAAGATCAGGAGGGGTGGAGTCGTAGCAAACAATGCTTAAAGATTTAAGAATTGAATAGGGATTTTTTAATAATCCGTTTCTGTACTTTAACCACCCAAAAATCGCAGGTATGATTTGAAGAGTTGTTGATTTTTAACCAGTCAACGATGAGGACAGATTAATAATATGAAACCTCTCCTTCCATTATTTATTGATCCATCCGTGAGTATGATATACAATTTTCATTTTACAAGTGTTTATTGCTTGCCAGTGCAGGCAGCACAGATACAGCTAGCACTGTGGACACTAACACATCCATTGCACGTACAACCGGCAGCATGAACTGCAACAGGACCAGCACATCCTCTGCACGTGCAACTGTCTCCGTGGGCAGCAGCAGCAGGAGCCCGTCTGGTAGCAAACAACGCCGTTTCGCTACTGCTACTGCACGCAGCACAGACACAACTGCCACTGTGGGCACCGACACAACCGTTACAGAGGCAATTGACACCGTGGGATGCTACACGAGTGCAGCTACTGCAGGCACATCCGTTCGCATGACTGGACGAAAATGTCGAAGCTGACTTGGCTACCGCAGTGGAAAAGGCCGGAGCGGGAGCAAAAGCACTGGTACCAGCAGCAGCACAGGCCAAACATATCATTTTCATTGTGGACTGGTAAATATTGTGTAAATTTGGAGGAAGAGAGTTGAAGTGTGAGAAAAATGTGCGGGAATAGCCAACGGTGGTATACCAACAATCGTTTCGTTGTCTACTTATAAAAGTCCAGACCGCCACTTAATACTCCCTGGATAAATACTTACAGGAGCCATGGTGAATGGATGCAGCAGTGAATGCAATGGCGATGATTCGTAAACAATAAAAATTGGAACGATGTATTCAGCACAGTTGAAGCGACGCAAAAAGTAACAGTATCAATGTTTTCACAATCCTGTCTATCTTCTGATTGATTATAACTCACGTCATCGTCATGTGTTGATGGATCCGATCAATACACTAAAGTAGAGCTCTCGAAGGTCGTTCCAACTAATTCAGTAAAGTTTTGCTATGAGATTTCATGCCGGTATTTGTTTATCATGATTCGAGCTATTGCATCCTGAACGGGATTCAGTTCTCCTTGGATTTAAGAAATATCTAGGAAGTCTCATGTTAGTGTGATGTGGCATTGTGTCATTATGACGCATTGGATCTTGTACCATGATGTTGTTATTCTTGCTTTGTACCGTACCCCCCTCATCATTTACCACTACTACTAGCTAGCTAGCTAGTCTACTTTTGCTGCTTTTCCTACTACTGGCCTACTACTAGTAGCTACCAGTAGAGTACTCTAATCGCTACTACTACGAAGAGTAACTAGCCATTGTTGTATGATGAACATACATTACAAATCCCTTTCACGTTTGCAGAGACCAAGGTCATAGCGTTCAGCGCCTCCCCTGCTACAGTTACGGTAGAGGGAATTATAAAACGCAGCCAACGGCAGAGAAATAGTTGTATTAAACAACCATTAGCCAAACTATCAACTTTAGAATGGGTTTTGAGTTTTGAATGCATTTCCGAACCTACGGATTTCTTTCTACTGAATAAACAAAAGTGTTGGATAAAACTTAGAGCAAATCAAAATTGAGCAACTATACATAAATTAAGGAGCGCAACTAATTGAACGCGTCGAAAGTCTGGGCTCTGGAAAATGCGACTGTGAAGAACAACCATGCGCATGATTACGACGTTTCAAATATACAGTGCCGCCGACGATAGAAACATGCCATATATCACTGACTAGATGTTATCGTCTTTAGGGTGTGCACGAAAGTTAGTGATGTCTTGATTTGAATATATAACATAGTACATAGTAGTTATCGAAGCACACTGCTGATATGAATTGGTCAGTCAGTAGGGCAGAGCAAAATGTGGCGTCTAGACGAAATGTGGTCCGCCGCGAAACCTGACGACTATTATGCTTAGCATCATTAGAGGAGCTGTCCCAAATAGCACTGAATATATTTATATGTTTGTTAGCAAAGTAGATATTCATAGGTAGTCGCAAGAAGACAGGGCCATAAGGTTGGCTAGGAATTGGAATTGGTCAGTGGCGTAAACGCTTTCGCATCTGTTGTCATGGTTTCCGAAAACTTTTACTTTCTCATTCCACCCTTGATTTCAGCGGGCTGGGCAGGCACATCGGTGCGTTCCACATCAGCTGACAGATCAACATTAGGGCTTTCCCCTTTTTCCTTGAGCTCGCGTGCTTGCTGCTGCTCCATCTTCACTCCATGCTCTGGCTTCATCGTATCGCGTTGCTCTGAGAACTCTTTATCAATATGCTGTTGTTTGGTACGATCGACAGCTGGTCCTTGCATATTCTTGCCAGCCTCGATATGAGATGACGTGGGGTGTGGATTATTAGAACGAGATTGGACCATTTTCTGTTTTTTTAATTGTTGATGCGTTTGTTTTCGAATTTGGGAGGGCTGCTGAGATTTTTTATTTTGTGCCTTGTTATTTTCTATGACCTACTCTTGTGATCAGTTTCTTATAAACGCCCTCTCGGATCAGATCGATGCGAGTTTCGAAAGGTTAAGATGCTGAAAGAGCGGATAAGAAGATTATTTCAAGTATTTTTTTTTTAAGATGCCAAAAAAAACACTAAACCTAGTAACGAAATCAGTGTTCCGGAAGAAGTCAAGTGGTAAAAGTGAACAATAGGACTAGACTAGACCCTACTAAAAAGAGATGAAGAAATTCATGAACCACATAGTCTTTAGTAGTCTAGTCTACTAGCTAGCTAGACCTAGTGGTACGCCAATAACAGAACTACTAGTACTTCAATTTTTAGCTGTGCGTCCAAAGAGTTATCAACTATCAACTCTACCAGGAAGGTCCACCAATTAGAGCTCATAACCTCAATGAATCCCGTGCCTTTGAGTCATGTTGAAATTTGTTGAAATTTGTTGAAATGTGTTGAAATTTATTGACACGTGT
>Ga0210036_1005742_pt1 | contig 10589 bp, 11 predicted proteins | sample CryGeymeta201515_FD_185469 | JGI IMG/M metagenome (GOLD analysis project Ga0210036, IMG submission 185469) | Groundwater microbial communities from Crystal Geyser aquifers in Utah, USA - Crystal Geyser metaG 2015-15 (SPAdes) (version 2) | ecosystem: Environmental > Aquatic > Deep subsurface >... | reverse complement strand
CGAATACGAAAGCAACTTTATATACCTAAAATAGTTTCTTAACCGCGCCCTCCCGCCCGATTGGCTACCCGAGTGTGAGAGCAACCCTAGCGGTCTGCCCTCTCACCCGGGCGCCTCGGAACGGAGCAAAGGTCGGCCCTAGTAAATTGCCGAGTTTCTCCAAACCACCCTACCTAGCCAAACGTAGCCCTAGAGAGCTGGCATAGTCGAGAGAACGCGGTAGTGTTCGCTCGCTGTGCTGCATTATTATCATTAACCCAAGTTTTATGACCTTGCTTAGAAGATACCCGAGAATAGATCTTTCCTAGCTACTCCGAGTAGCTACGAGTCTCATTCCTTCACACGACTCATCAGGGGCATTCCTATTTTTCGAAAAATTGGCTTCACGAACTTCGGCGACAACTTCATCCATATCTTTGTGCATGTACAACAAACGACGATTTAACAACATAGAGACGTTATTGCCAAAAGGTTGCTTTGCAAGAATCACCATCGACAAAGAAAGCGGATGATCAAGTCAAGTGGTCGTCGTGCTGAAGAGTGAAGAACACACACACGCAGCGACGCAGCGACGCAGTATGCTCTTTGCTTCATACTCTTCATTCATTTGTTATGATTAACGCCTCAAATCTTAACCAGCAGAAAAAAATCCGCCTTCGGTGAACCAGCAAGAAAATTACAGAATACCACCACTTACTTCATAAGCACGTAACATTTTTATACAAGTTTATAGTCTATAGTCTATAGCATTCCATAACTCACAACAAATATGACAGCGACGCTCCACCTTATTGCCGAGTCCTTTGATTGCATTTCGATTATGGTGCCGCATTTTGCGGTCCCCAAGTTTCGTCGCTTCAAAAGTAAGAAGACCATCCGACGTGGAACCAAACGGGAAACACACCATGACATTATGGACATGGAGAAACCTGTTTTGTCCAGAAAAAAATCCAAGTCGTCATCCGGAGACTCCATGGCTACAACCTCGACTTGCGATTCGTCGCAGCAAAGTCCTGTTAGCAGTACAATGAGGACGAATATGACAACTACTTCACTTGACGTTACTGCACAGAACGAACAGGCAGAGGAATCACTGGTCCAACTCTGCTTTCTACCACGATGTATTTCGTCTTCACTCTCTGCACTCTTGACACTTCATGCCGAGGAGGAGGAGGAGGAGGAGGAGGAGGATGAACTTGTTCCCCCGACGGAATCGTTTTACTTTTTACCCATGGAAAATAAGTTTGCCGATTTCGAAGAGAGTTCCGATCAAGAAGAATTTGGTCATTTCATTGACTTTGACTGAAGTACGATCCATTCATTGCTAGAATATAATAATATATTGAGCAATCTAGACACTGGGATGGTGAGGGTCCACTACATTTGTTGCTGGATTTGACAGCACGATAAGAATCCACACAGGACAAGATACACGAATACACATACAATAGACATATACGTACAATATAAATCATAGACTAATCAAAACAATACATCAATTGCTTACTGTCGGTATTATCATCATATTATGGCTTGCTTGAAAGCATCGTATGCTACCAGAAGCAAAGCACCGCTCACGGACCGTAGTATATTGGGACCAATACCTAGAAAAAATCCCCGCAGTCCTTCTTGTTGCAGTACGAGGCGAATGCAATGCATGGAATGACGATATTTGCGTTCAGATTGTGGCTTTCCCGCTTGCATCATTAATCGTCGTCGGACCGAATCCAAAGGATAGCTAATGGTTCCAGCTGTAAGACTAACGGTTTGTGCAATGACGAGTCGCTGTCCCCACGTGAGCGCGGCAGGATCTGATGCTGGTATCGTTGATGATGCGGAAGATTCACTGTTCTGTTTGTAGAACTGTTGCTGTTGCAATAGTCGTACTTTCTCCTGGTTGGATCGTTCGGTTTCTGATTTGAGAACATCGTACCCTCCTAGAAACATGACGCGATAAAAGATACCCCCAACCAAGGCAATACCGTAGCCCTGAAACAGTCCCCGTATCCCGTCCGTTTGCAGGATGCTCGCGAGAGCATGACTCATGCCTCGATATTTATAAGTGCCCGTTTCATGTCCCTTGGCAAGATCGGCGGCTAGCCGGGTCCTTAAAAATTCCAGGGGGTACAACAGAGTGGTAGCGGTCCCTCCCGCCATGCCTCCTGCCACGAGGGAGGTCACATTTTTGCGACGTCGTTCCAGTTCTGCGGTCGTTCTGTTCTGTTTCGTCAAAAGAAAGGGCTCGAAGGTGTTCAGAAGTGGTCGCACGGCAGCGTCTCTGTAGTAATTCATCATTGTGAAATTGATGGCGGCAGTTCCCGAAACTCGCACGACACTGGGTAAATTTCCTCTCCAAAAGCTCAACAGTCCCTCGGATTTGTAGATTGACGAAGCTACCTGCCAGGCAGTCATAGTTGATTGTGATGAGGATACGATGGGTGGTGGTTTTGTTTTTGAGATTGCAGTAGTAGTAGCACTTGTAATGGCGGAGGAAGCCGATGCTGATGAAGGCTGTTTCAGAGATTTAGGTTTATCAAGAGAGTGTTGGAGCTGTACTAAGAGCTTAATCCTCTCAATGGGTGCAGTGATTGTCTTGGAAAAAGCCCCAGCCGAAGCACCGGCTGCCGCATCTTGCCAGCGGGGTAGCGTTTTGTTTTGAGTGATTAATGGAATAACACAATTTTTCTCATCACTGCTGCTACTGGTAATGCTGGTGTTGCCACTCATGTCTGTTCGTCAAAAGTTAAGCAAATGTAGCCGCACTAGAACTCTCTCATTACCTTCTCGTATTGTTTGAATATTTATTCAATTCTTCTAGTAGTAGATCTCAAGTCTAAGTCGCATACCAGGTACCTGGTAAAACGTACTCTGCTATGATGTGAATATTAAAAAAAATAATGCGAAATAATGAATAGCTAGTACAGTAGTACGGTACCGTACTACTGAAGTGTTGTAAGTTTCCTGCAAAAGGGTTAAAGGGACAAGATGACAATAATTTTCCCATTCTACGGGTGTAATCAATTCAGGGCTAACACTACTATCTGAAGCTGGTCATGTCCTCTTCCGTTCACCTTTGTCTCATAATAATGTGCAGAAACAGCAACCAAAACTAGCGCCGGTATCAGCTGCCACTATGCAAGAAAATGAACCCGTTCCAAACACTCCCGTACGGTGTCGTGTTTAAAAGGAACTATTGAACACCTCATAACAACAATGATGAAAATTCTCCAGCAGCGCTGAACAACAATAAGTTCCTGCATCGCGGAAAATTTAAATAGATGCGAATTTACTCATGAAATTAGCCCAAGTATTGAAGAGAAACCGAAATGACCACGTAGAGAGTGTAAAGGGTAAGCGCCACGTATCCATGCTTCTTTGGAATGCGACCTTTGCCAAGAAAGATGCCAACACCCAAAATAAGGAGACAATTGAGCATAACAAAGAGAAAGCCTGTGACGACGGAAGCATCCATCTTCACCTTGATTTCTGTTTCTCCTTCTTGGGCTGCAAGGGCCGAAAAACCAAGTCCCAAGCCAATCAAAATATTGAAGACGGGCCCCGCAAAGCATGCCGTCATAGCCATGTTGGCCAATCCTTTTCGAGCCATGGCAACATTGGCACTCAAGTCGGCTACAGAATTTCCCCAGGCTAAAACTGTCAATCCAATAACTGGTCCTGGAATACGCAGAAGGATTCCCATCATGCTCAATATTTGAACCAAGTGATCGGCAATTGTATCGATCCAAGTGGCACCAATGATAAATCCATACAGTGCAATAGGAGCGGCCGCGAAAAGTGCCATGTTGCCCTGTCCTACAGGAGCATACCGCAGAACGAGAGCAGCAATACTTATCATAAGTACCCAGAAAGCGCCCATGTAAAACAGACCATCGAGGGTAAACACAGCAACATCATGCTCCTTCCACAAATAAAACCCCAACCAGAGCGGCGAGACGGCAACGGACAAGGCGACAACGCCTCGGCAGTAATATCCATCACAGGGAATGGGGACGGTGACCTATTCATGATCGAAACGAGAATGGTTGAATGAGTTTATCCAATACCTATTAGTAAAGAAAAAATCAGTATGCAGTAAAACATATACCAAGCGTACCTTTCGCAAAAAGGTAAAAGGCAATTCGCAAATGAGCATAATTTTTTCCAAGAAGTGAATATCACCATTGTAGGCAATATCGTCCCATACTTGATGTGCATGGTCGGTAAGTTCCTGTGTGCCTTCTTCCCACGCCGAGGGCCAGTTGTATGATATAGCACCTCCGGCCGGTCCTGGTTCGGCGCAAATTCTATCTGCCGCGTCTTCCAAGGCAGCATAAGGCTGTCCAGCACCGTCGATAGGAGCATGATTGTGCATGTGGGGATTTCCGCGAATAAGGCCGGCAGCACCATGCAACATGACTGGTCGATCCTGTCCAATTTCATCCGCGTCAACACCCCATCCGGTATTACCGTCTACTGATTGCTGATTGCCGCCGCTATTGGGCTGAACTCGATCGTAATTGCTCAATGCCGAAAGAAAATTGCCGAACCCTGACGTTGGCGTTTGTTGCTGTTGATGATGAAGTTCCATACTGTTCCCAACTCTTGGAGATCCAGCTGCTAAGACATCGTCCGCAGCTTGCATTTGACGTTGACGCTCCATCTCTTGATCTTCCAATTCCAGGCGCGGCATGACAACACCTCGATGATAGCCATCAGCAATCAAGACCACTATGTATGATAAATCGAGATTAGTAAACGGTGCACATCAACCTCATACATCAAACATTCAAAGACGCACCGATCACAAATATAGCATAGAGTGTCAAAAACAAGGAAATGGCTTCCGGTCCAATGGAACCACTGGCAAAATTAACCCAAATGACACAAACCGTCACAGCCAATGCTAGAACATCCCTGACCAATGCTCCTCGACAGGGAACACCTCCGGCTACCAAAATCACCACGGCCGAAACGACACCTCCTACAAACATGGCCGCACCCGTGAGAGCTCCCAAACTCATTTGGTAACCATGTTCCTTGTCCGAAATAATTGCATTCATCGTAGCACTAACATCGGCAGCACCGTTACCAAGCGCCAAAAGTGTGACTCCAGCAAATCTATTGTTGAGTCAGGAGTCAGGGTTGAGTTAGGAAAAATGAGAGGTGGAAATATTGTTAGTTTCCTTTGAGAAAAACAATCAATAATCCTGTATTATCGCGTCAATTTTTCTAAACAATAGCTCGCGGAAATTCACGACACATGTACCGAGCACGTTCTGACCTTTGACGTACCTTGGTGGTAACTTGGCCTTTAAACTAAAGTATTCCAGACTGGGCGAAAAGTAATCTTCGGCAGTAGAACCCAGCAACCGGAACATCAGAACCAACCACACCAAAACAAAGGGACTTAAAATGCCACACCACGCCATGGTACCGAGTCCAAATTTTTGACAAAAAACAAACGGCAACCAAACCCCGTCTCCACCGTTGCATTCGCGCGCAAATTGACACTGTTCATCGCTACCGGTATTGGGAGCTATCGTAAATAAATCATTACACGAATAGGATTTGTAGGAACTAGAATCATCTTGAACATTGTTGTTGTTGTTGTTGTCCTGTAGGAACCTCATCGTTGTGCTAGTTGTGGGGTGTGCATCATCTTGGAGGTAGGCTGCATGCAGGGATAAGACTCCCAGCACGAGAACCACACCCGCTGTCATGCACAGAGACATTTTCGTCTGAAAACGATGCCTTGTGTGATCCATTGCTGTCCTGGATAAGGACGTTGTTACCGTCGGACTTGAAATTAGAGTACCATCAAAATGTTCCATGGTGGCAAATGCTCGCAAGTTGGTGAGGATACACACACACACACACCTGGAATCTTGATCTGGGACTACTCTGGACTCTGGTATCTGCGAAACAAAATCTCTTAACCTAATTGAAGCGGATTATCTTATGAAGATGTGTCAGCTGTATCTAACAACCTTGCCTGAGCGTTGTTGTGGCGTAAGATTCGTAATAAGCGTCTGTTATTGGAAGGATAAACTAAAATGAATATTCCTACTAGCAAACTCTTGGATAAACGATATGAATGGCTTCTTATTTATTACGAGTAGTCTAGTAGTCTACTAGTCTAGTAGTCTACTGTATTTTTTTTTATCGTATGCTTAATTTCAACCGACGATTCTGTCGTGAAGAAAGTGTTAGAACAGAAAAGATGCACACAAGCCCCCACACTTGACAACACAACACGAAAATATTTTTTATTTATCTTTACTCCCATAGCTCTGCTTGCTTACTTTGGAGCGGAAGACAACGCTGAGATGCAACTGAGAAAACAGCAAAAATTCCTTGAGTACATCATGGACGCAAAGTTTAAGCAAAAGCCAATTGATATAAATCATTCATTGTTTATTACTTGAGCAAAAATACATAAATAAAATAACGGTGTACGCGTTCCGGCGTCCGATCGTATCATCATCAGACGGCACGGTCATGAGACATGATCTCACGTTCAAGCAAACATTATCATCCGAGATCAAGTTCAAGCGGTCTCTTCAGGAGCATTGGCCGTATCTTCAGCCTTTTCGGGAACATGACCTTCATCTCCCTTTTTGGCAGCCTCTTCCTGGTCATCATTGCTGGTAACAAGATCGGCGGTGATATCCGCAATGTCTCGCCAGAAGAACCAGTAGACGGCAATGGTACCGATAATCATGAGCGCAAGAGGAATGAGCCCGTAATACCAAATTTCCCAGTCATCAGGGTTTGACGACAGCAAAGGTGCAATGGTAAGAGAAATGATACTCATGAGTTTGATGAGAATATTCAATGCAGGGCCACTAGTATCTTTGAACGGATCTCCGACAGTGTCTCCGACGACACAGGCTTTGTGAGTGTCCGTTCCCTTGCCCCCCTTGGCACCCTCAATTTCAATGTACTTCTTAGAGTTATCCCAAGCACCACCAGCATTTGCCATCATGATGGCAAGCATCATTCCAGAGGCAATAGCACCACCCAACAAACCAGTGAGGCATTTGGGTCCAATGAGCAATCCAACAGTAATTGGAGCAAGAATGGCGTAGATTCCGGGGAGAACCATTTCCTCGACGGAACTTTGTGTGGAAATGGCAACACACGTATCAGAATCGGCTTCAGCGGTTCCCTCACGAAGTCCGGGAATCTCAGCAAATTGTCTTCGGACTTCAATAATGATGGCACCAGCAGCCTGAAATTTTCCGATAAGCAAAAAAAATTAAAAATTATGTACAAAAATATGAGTTCTGAAAATACAAGTACAACAGCAGTTTTTTTTTGGTAAACAAGGAAAACCCGAATTGTACCTTTTGAACAGAAAGCATGGTCAAAGCAGCAAACAAAAATGGTAACATGGCACCAATCAAAACTCCACTGAGTACAACCGGGTCGCCAATGTTAACATCACCAATCTTGGACTTTGTTTGGAAGGCAGTCATGAGGGACAGAGCAGTCAAGACAGCTGAACCAATAGCAAAACCCTTTCCAGTCGCAGCCGTAGTATTTCCAAGCGCATCCAAAGCATCGGTGGTGTCACGGACACGCTCATCCAATTCAGCCATCTCAGCGATTCCTCCTGCATTGTCGGCAATGGGACCATAAGCATCCGTTGCAAGAGTGACTCCTAACGTGGAGAGCATACCAACAGCAGCCATTGCAATTCCATATCCTCCAGCAAGAGCATTGCACCCAAGAATTGTGGCAACAAGAAGAAGGACAGGGAAGACACAAGAAATCATTCCTACGCCCAATCCTTGAATAATGACAGTGGCAGGACCAGTCACACCAGCATCAGTAATGGACTTGACTGGCCAATAAGAATAAGAAGTGAAATATTCAGTGACTTGTCCAATCATGACACCGCAAAATAGACCAATACATATGCATCCATATATCCTCCATCCTTTTTCAGAGTCGGTGTCTTCAAAGAATTTCCAAATGATAATAGCACACGATCCCAAAACTCCGATAGAAGAAGCAATGGTTCCCTTGTGCAAGGCAAACATGAGTTCATGCTGGCTGGCACCATCCTTAGCGCCAACGGCAAAGTAGCCAATCATTGCACAGAAAATTCCAGCACCTGAAACCCAAAAAGGAAGGGCAACCAAGGCTCGGTCGCCATCTGCAAGAGTGACAGCAGCGATCATAGACCCAACAAAGGATTCGAAAAGATCAGCTCCCATTCCTGCAACATCACCCACGTTGTCTCCCACATTATCAGCAATGACAGCCGGATTGCGAGGATCATCTTCAGGAATATCCATTTCGACCTTTCCAACAAGATCAGCTCCAACATCGGCAGCCTTGGTATAGATACCTCCAGCAACACGGGCAAAGAGAGCAATGGAAGACGCGCCAAATCCAAATCCAGCGATAACATCGGCAGCGTATCGCATTTTTTCAATGTCAGAGGCACCATCATATCCCAAACTCATAAAGAAAAACATGAGCGAGAGGCCTCCCAATCCAAGTGACACGACGGTAAAACCCATGACGGCACCACCGGTGAATGCCACACGAAGAGCAACTCCCAATCCTTCCTTGTCGGCAGCTTGGGTGGTACGAACGTTGGCATCCTGCGGAGTGGCAAAGGACCAAGATTGCTTGTGAGAGCCTGAAATAATTATTTTTACCGTGCCAACATTTTTTCTCAGTCTACACTATCGTACTTACAGTTGCGACAGCCATTCCACCCCAACCGGCAGCTCCTGACAAGAAAGCTCCGCATAAAAAGCAAGCAGCGTAACGGACTCCGTCCGTCTCATCTCCCGAGGGAGGATCCACTGTGTAAAGGATTACGAGGATGACGCAGACGAAAAAGACAAAAATGGTCAAATATTTGTATTCCGTCACCAAAAAGGCGCGCGCTCCTGATTTAATTTTATCCGAAATGTCGTTCATGTGGTCATTCCCACGAGGTGCAGCACTGAGCTGCAATTGAAGGAGAGGTGGTGGATGAAGGTAGGTGTGAGCGCATTGTTTTCCATGAATTTTAATCGGAGTTCCATTTCGGCAACCACTCAAATCGAACTCGGACTTGACTCACTTTCTTCATGAGGAAGAGCACCATGAGAAGACCCAAGCCGGAGGCAGCGATCCCCATAGATACGAGTACAATGACATCTTCCTTGCAAGGAAAAGCATCGGAATTACGGCAAGAGGCAGCTTCTGCCTGGCTGGGATAGAAATTAGTAGCAGCGTCAGTAATAGTATCAATAATATCTTCCATTTTGATTGTTCGTTTTCTTATGATTGGTTTGGTTTTGGCTTCGGTATCATCATAATAAGGATAAGCTGTGAAAGAAGAAAGCGAAAAAGTGAGAGGGATCTCAAGTTCGAGAACCCCTTTGACACCTTCAGGTACAATAAGTACGGTGGTTTACTGGACTGCCCAGTTGACACGTTCAATCACTTCGCAAATAGAGTAAGTATTTGTTTATGAGGTGTATGAGAACTACTAGTAGTACGTTACTTACATTTCAGTTCTTTTTGATAGTTTGCTTAGCTATGATGTGACGACTAGTACTACTACCACTACGTAGAGTACTGAATATTTTTTGTTAGGAAGTTTTACAACTTATCTCATCATGCTGTTTGCCGTCTAATTAAGTGGATAAAGTATTAAATAGACAGTACAACAGTAGAAATTTTAAGCCACCAAAACTTCGGCTTCAAATTAATTTTTGAAATTGCGAAGGATTACTGATAGCAACTCTACTACTGTAGCTAGTACTAGAGTAGTAGCTAAATTTTCCACGGTACCAGGTACTTCTTACCCCCTCCTACTACCGTACTGGACTACTAATAGTAGTACTGCTACTCGAGTGCTGCATTATTGCGGAGTAATGTATTCAATAGAGTGAACTGTGAAGAAGGTATTAACCGGTATTACTAAGAAAAAATAATAACGATTGTGGTACCTGGTACCTGGTACTTGTATTCAACTGGAATTATTATTAGGTCTCGAAATAAAGTGGAAAACTTCGTTTTTAATCTGGTGGCACCAAAGACTCGCTAGCCACATACAATTTCGTACAGCTGATTATTTCTCCAGAACAGCAGCACACACGGAGCGCTGATCCTAAACTAAACGACGAAGAGGTCAATGGTCATAAAAGTGTTCCGTGTCTTTGCTGTCAAAACCCTCTCTTATTAGGGCTGACAGTCGACACCAACAGTTTTGACTGTTGACAGTCTCGAGGCTGGCTGGAAAATTTGTTTAAAATCCAATAGTTGCTGTTTGGAATCAATTGCGTTGCTGGGAATGAAAAAAAAATGGCAAACGTTCGACATCAGGCCACAATGCACGAGCACTAGACTACTACTAGAATCAAAAGTTGGTACTGATGAACCACTCTGTATTGGTAAACAACAGAATCTGGGGCTGGACCGGTTTTTAGAGTTGGCGTTAGAAAGATCTCACGGCGAGCGAACGCTACCGCGTTCTCTCGACTATGCCAGCTCTCTAGGGCCACGTTTGGCTAGGTAGGGTGGTTTGGAGAAACTCGGCAATTTACTAGGGCCGACCTTTTCTGCGTTCCGAGGCGCCC
>Ga0210036_1005739_pt1 | contig 10590 bp, 3 predicted proteins | sample CryGeymeta201515_FD_185469 | JGI IMG/M metagenome (GOLD analysis project Ga0210036, IMG submission 185469) | Groundwater microbial communities from Crystal Geyser aquifers in Utah, USA - Crystal Geyser metaG 2015-15 (SPAdes) (version 2) | ecosystem: Environmental > Aquatic > Deep subsurface >... | reverse complement strand
TGCATTTCATCAGTTGGGGTGGAAAAACCGGTGAATTCCTTGCTTACCAGGTAAGTTTCTGATATTACACGATGAGGCCTCAGATTTTTGGGGTAAAGTTTTTTTGACATGGCAGAATTCATATGTATTTACCGTTGCTTATGAACAGCGCAAATCCCTCATGGTGGAGCGATACAAGATATCTGAGGAGGAAGCTGAGAAGATAATCAAAAACAAAGAAAATCAGCGCGCTTGCGTCGCTCAAAAAATATTCGGTGTAGAAATTGATAACCCCGCTCTCTATCATATCGCGCTTAACACCAGCCGCGTGCCTTTTGAATGGGCATTTGAATCCGTTGCAGGGCTGTTCTCGCGATTTCTCGAAAGGATTTAAGTTACTGTATTTGGGCGGAAAGCGCTGGTGTGATTTTCATATAAGCCCAGTGGAGGTTTTGGGGGAAAGGCTTATCTGATTTCATCAAAGGCGAAGTCAGGTTGTCAGACAAGCCGATCTCAATCCTTTTTTCCAGGACAGGCGCCGGACGTTTTTTCACTCTTGTAATATACTCTATAAGAGCATCCCGTTGAAGGATTGAGGTGTCATATCTTTCAAGCGCTTGAAGAAACATCCTGTATCCATCCCCTCCATCGGCCAGATATGAATTCGTTGCAATTGAATATATCTTGTCAGGGTCAATCGGGCTTCCGCTGATGGTCACCTGATAGCTTCTTTCAGCCCCTGAGCTTATCCTGAGGCGGACCCCCTTAGATAGCTGAGGGAAAGCGCCGCTTCCTTTTGAAACGGAAGCGGCATGTTCGAAGAGCCTTGTTACCAGTGCGCCCTTTAACTTGATCACTACCACGGTGTTATCAAAAGGCAGAATCTCGTAGATCCTTTTTTTGGTAATATCGCCTCCGGGCAATGGAGCCCTTATACCTCCTCCGTTATGGAGGGCAAAGTCGGGATGGAGATCTCTTGCAAGCCACAGCATGGAGTCTGCGATCAGATTACCAAGCTCGCTTTCCTGACTTCTTGATGTCTCAATAGGAAAATGGCCTTCAGCAAAGCCGATTACTTCCGATAGACTTCTTTCCACCTTCTCTGCAAAGGGAGAAAGGATCTCCTCCAGGAAGGAATCGTCTTTGAGTTGCGCCGGAAGGAGGGTAGCAAAACAACCTTTTGCGGGAACAGGTAATGGTTCTGACGATACGGGGACCGATATCCATTCGAAAGACTTAAGCTTGCCCTGCTCAATCGTCATGCATCCCATTCCAACCTTCATGCCCCATTTGAAGGCCTGAACTATGGGGGTGCCGTTGATATAGAGAGGCTCTTTGAGATCCGTATGGCTGTGTCCGTCAATTATCAAATCAATGCCCCTTACATTGGATGCGAGTCTTTTAGATCCCCTTGAATTGTCGTTCCAGATGCCGAGATGGACAAGCGCTATTACTATATCCGCCTTTGTCTTTAGTTGATCTACAGCATCCTGTGCCGACCTCAGTTCATCTTCAAACACGAGGTCACGCACTTGCTGGGGATTGCCGATGGTCTCTGTTTCTTTTAGGGTAAGACCGAAAATCCCTATCCGTATGCCTTCGAAGACCTTAATAATATAAGGGCTTAGGAGGCGTGCTCCTTCTCGTGTGCGTATGTTGGCTGAAATAAATGGAAATGCAGCAAGCCTCTGCTGTGTCCTGAGCATCTCCAGAGGATTATCGAATTCGTGGTTTCCGAGGGTCATGGCATCATAGCCTATATAGTTCAGAGCCAGGATATCGGGAGCAGCCTTGAAAAAAGTGGACTCAGGAGTTCCTGTGTTGAGGTCTCCGGCGTCAAGTACCAGGACGTTTTTATGTCTCTTTCTTACCTCTTGAACAAGATCGGCTATGGCAGGAAGGCCCCCAACCTTTCTGGCCCCGATGTGAGGGAACTTTAGCGGGTGACCGTGCAGGTCGTTTGTATGGATTATGATAAGCCTCTGCTCAACGGCATAAGCCTTTGGAAGAATTAGAAGGCTAAGCCCCAGAATGATTATTGATAATCTGATAAAGCGATAAGATTCTTTCATTACGAACCTCCATGCCCGGGCAGGGCACAACGAAGGATGAAAATCACCCCCACCCTGCCTCCCCCGTCGAGGGGGAGGAGTGAAGAGAAGGGGCATTTTGAGGTAAACGGTCATGCCCTTTTGCGGCACAACGGGAGATGAAAATGCCGCACGTCATTCCGGACTTGATCCGGAATCCAGGTATAAATGACTGGATACCGGGAAATCAAAAAAATGGTTTTTGGTAATACGGCGCATCTCTTATAATGAAATACCAAGGGCTCTTGATCGCGTCAAGCTCGATGGCTGATTAGAGGCGAGGTTTGATCGGATACCGCTTTTTGCCGATAATCAAAAAAGTTAAACATTTGCCTGTACCAGCTCAATAATTGGATGGGATGGCTTTGCGCATATCAGGACATGCAGACCAGGAATCAGGTTCGTAGGTGCGCCTTCAGGCGCAGGGCACAAGGTTCTCGTGCGGCTGAAGCCGCACCTGCCCCGGATTTTTGAGCAAATACAATTGCCTTTTCTATTGTGCTACAAGCCGCCGTTTGTGCGAATACCGGATGAGTTATGGGGAAGGAGGAATTGATGAAAAGCTTTAACGTGTCTGACCGCAGGGAAGGGGTGACGGCCCGGATTCTTGAAGTCGGCTTTCGGAAGACCTGCAGTTTGCCGCTCTTTATCCTGACGGCGTTAGCTGCCGTTTTTTTCGCTGCCCATGAAGCCTATGGGAATAAAGGCCCGCAAGTGGAGATTTTTTCTCCTGAAGGGACGGTCAAAAATGTCCGGCAGGTAACGGTCAGATTCTCAGAGCCCATGACGCCCTTTGGTGATCCCAGAGGCGCGGTCATGCCTTTTGATGTGATAAGCCCTGTCCCGGGTGTGGGTCGGTGGGCAGACAGCAGAAACTGGGTATATGACTTTGAAAGGAATCTTCCGGGAGGGATACGATGTGAGTTCCGGCTTAAGGAGAAACTCCGCAGCCTTTCAGGGGCAAAGCTCCGGGGAAGAAAGATCTTTTCCTTCTCAACCGGAGGCCCATCCATTGTAAACGCCTATCCCTACGACGGTTCACAAGGCATAGACGAGGAGCAGGTCTTTATTCTTGCTCTTGATGCTGAGCCGGCGACCGAGACACTCCCAGGGCACGTTGCTTTTCTTATAGAGGGAATCGAAGGCCCTGTAGGCATAAGCTTGATAGAGGGAGAAGAGCGGGAGAAGATCATCAAGGCCTTTCATCGCTCAGGAAGACCGATTGATGCCTCCCTGGTTCTTATCAGATGCGTGCAGCGATTCCCTGCTGAAACCCCCGTGAGACTCATCTGGGGAAAGGGCGTTTTATCAAAGACGAACGTGCCGACTGAACAGGATCAGATCCTCAAGTACAGAACCAGGGCGAGGTTTACTGCGAGATTCGAATGCAGCAGGGAAAACCCTGAGGCTGATTGTTCGCCTCTCCTGGCCATGAGTCTCAGGTTTTCATCGCCTGTATCAAGGGAGCAGGCTGAGGCAGTTATTTTGAGAAGCTCTGAAGGAAGGATATGGAAGCCCGCAGGAATAGAAGAGGATAACTCTTCGGGGGTTTCTTTCAGCGCCCCTTTTCCGGAAAAGACTGTCTTCAGCATTGAGCTTCCACCTGAGCTTAAGGATGAAGCCGGAAGGCCCCTTGTAAATGCCGGCATATTTCCGCTTGAGGTCAAAACTGACCGGTATCCTCCACTTGCTAAGTTCTCCGCGCGATTCGGTATAATTGAACTAAACGGTGATCGAATCCTTCCTGTGACCTTGAGAAACCTGGAGCCCGAAATAAAGACCAGGTCAGTAAAGTTGAGTTCTGATGAACTAAGGCCGCTTATAAGAGCTAGAGTAAGCGCGGCTGGTCAAGTACCCACTGGCCTTCCGGCTGTGCTCAAAAAGGTGGCCTCCGCTACAAGGGAACAATCCATGCTGACCGGGGATAAGACAGTTAGGGAATTCACTTTTCCTAAGCCTTCAGGAGCTAAAGCCTTTGAGGTGGCAGGTATAAAGCTGGATGGGCCCGGTCTCTACCTGGTCGAGATTGAAAGCGCGATACTGGGCCGATCTTTACTTGGGAAGGCCAAACCGGCCTATGTCCCGGCCGCAGCGCTTGTTACTAATCTCTCTGTGCATTTCAAGTGGGGGAGGGAATCATCCCTTGTCTGGGTCACGGAGCTTGACAGCGGAGAGACGGTAAAGGACGCGGCTGTAACGGTTACGGATTGCAACGAGAAGACCCTATGGCACAGCAATACAGATGAAAACGGGGTAGCCGTGATTAACGAACCCCTCCCTTCTATCTCTGATCTTCCCAGGTGCAGCTTTAACTCCGATGCCAGGGATCATTTGCAACTTGGTGCCATAGCAGGCATCCAGGAGGGAGTCTTTGCCGTTGCAAAGAAGAAGGGTGACATGGCCTTTGTGCACTCAAACTGGGACAGTGGAATAGAGCCGTTCCGCTTCCATCTCTCGGAGGGTTCTTTCTCAGGGGGAGCGCTCGCCCATACCGTCTTTGACAGAACTCTTCTGAGGGCTGGGGAAACGGTCCACATGAAGCATATCCTGCGGAGACACACGACAAGGGGAATAGTGTTTCCCGACAGCCGATCAATGCCTGACACCCTCAGAATAACCCATGTAGGCTCTTTTCAGAGCTTTGAGATCCCCATAAAGTGGGAATCGGTAAGCTCCGCGGTCACTAACTGGCCAATACCCCGGGAGGCTAGACTCGGCGCCTATGAAGTCTCACTCGTAAAGAAAAAAATGTTATCTCAAGCCGGGCAGCCCCAAGAAGAGGAACTGGAGCTTCGTTCCGGTTCATTCAGGGTGGAGGAGTTTCGGGTGCCGCTCATGAAGGCATCTCTTCAAGGCCTGGTCGGCGAACTTGTCAACCCCTCTATCGTTCCCCTTGATGTTGCGGTGCAGTATCTGGCCGGTGGAGGGGCAGACGGACTGGCTGTAAAGATCAGGAGCGCCCTGACCGATAGATTCGTACCCGGGATTGAGGGATTTGAGGGTTTTGTCTTTTCAAACGGAGCGGTGAAAGAGGGCACGCAGGAGGAGGATGAATGGTATGAGGATGGAGAGAGGGCGGAAGAAAGTCCAAGGCTTCCAGCCCTTGAGGCAGCCCTTGATCAGACAGGCGGCCTGCGCCTCAGCGTCCCGAATATACCGATATTTGATAGGCCAAAGAAATTCCTTGCGGAGATGGAGTACCGAGACCCGAATGGAGAGATACAGACCGTTTCGACGAGCATCCCTATCTGGAACGCCGCGATTATTGCCGGGATAAGGCCCGATTCATGGGCATCATCCAACAAGGAGCTTCGCTTTCAGATTGTAGCGCTGGACTTAAAGGGAAAGGCCATGGCGGGAGTTCCTGTTAAGGTCATCCTCTATGAAAAGAAATACCTGAGCCACCGAAAGAGGGTGGTCGGAGGTTTTTACTCCTATGAAAACAGGCAGGAGATAAAGCGGATAGGAGTTCTTTGTGAAGGAAGGACAGATTCGACAGGGCTTCTATTATGCGATGCGATATCTCCGGTATCCGGTAACATAATCCTTGAGGTGGATGCGGTTGATCCTCACGGCAATCACAGCTATGCCCATGAGGAGGTCTGGATTGCCGATAGAGAGAGATGGTGGTTCGACATCGCTGACCATGACAGAATGGATCTCATCCCCGAAAAAAGAAGATATGAGCCGGGCGAAAAGGCGGTCTTTCAGGTAAGAATGCCCTTCAAGGAGGCAAATGCCCTCATAACAGTGGAGAGGGAGGGTGTTGTTGATTACTGGGTAATGAAGATCTCCGGAGAACGTCCACTGATTGAAGTCCCTGTAAAGGGCATTTACGCGCCTAATGTTTTCGTCTCAGCGCTTGTGGTAAGGGGCAGGATGGGAGAGCCTCAGCCGACAGCGATGGCGGATATGGGAAGGCCCGCTTATAAACTGGGAATAGCCGAGATCATGGTCGGATGGAAAGAGCACGAACTTAAGGTTACTGTTAAGCCTGATCAGGAAATTCTCAAGGTGCGGGAAAAAGCGAAAGTTTCCATAGCAGTCAAAAAGGCTCATGACGGGACTCCCCCTGCCTCAAGCGAGGCAGTAGTGGCGGTGGTGGATGAGGGGCTTCTTGAGCTTTCTCCGAATCGAAGCTGGGATATTCTTGATGCCATGATGGGTAAAAGAGGCTATGAGGTGCAGACATCCACTGCCCAGATGCAGGTCGTGGGAAGGCGCCATTACGGGCTTAAGGCCCTGCCCGCCGGAGGAGGCGGCGGCCGCAGGATTACTAGGGAGCTTTTCGACACCCTTGTCTTCTGGAAGGTAAGGGTTGAGCTGGACCAAAAAGGGGAGGGATATGTGGAAGTTCCTTTGAACGACTCTGTAACCGCATTCAGGATAGCCGCCGTTGTCACAGGGGAGGAAGGTCTATTCGGAGAAGGCTCGGCTTTAATTAGATCAACCAGGGATATAATGATCTTTCCAGGTATTCCTCCTCTTGTGAGGGAAGGAGATCGCTTTCCAGCGGAGTTTACGATCAGAAATACGACTGAGAAGGTCGTCGAGGCATCGGCCTCGGTAAAGGCGGAGGGTATAGAGGAAAACTTCCCGTCCCGGGAGATAATTCTTGATCCCGGGCAGGCAAAGACAGTGGGTTGGGAAACAAGGGTACCCGAGGGTATCTCTAACATTACTTGGGAACTTGATATCTCCGATAAGGGGGGAGTGTCGGCCGATCGTATCAAGGTCAGTCAGAAGGTCGTTCCTGCTGTACCGGTTCGTCCATATCAGGCAGCGATTCTCCAAATTGAAGGAAATGGAGAGCTTCAAGTCAGGAGACCCGAGGGGGCTCTCCCCGGCCGGGGCGGGCTGAGGGTAAATCTTATGCGCAATATAGCGGGAGGTCTTGACTCCGCAAGAGAATATATGTCCTCATATCCATACGGCTGCATGGAGCAGAAGATATCAAGGGCAATATCCCTACGTGACGAAGAATTATGGAGGCAGAGGATGGCCGAGCTTCCCGCCCACCAGGATAGAGATGGGCTGATCAAATATTTCCCGTCAATGGATTCAGGGAGCCCGGTCCTTACCTCTTATATTGCCGCGATAGCCCATGAGGCTGGCTGGGTGATCCCGGAGGACGTGAGGGAGAAAATGCTCTCTGCGCTCGCAGGTTTTGTGGAAGGCCGCGTTAAAAGAAACTCCCCAATACCGGCAGTTGATCTTTCGCTCAGGAAGCTCGCGTCCATGGATGCCTTGTCCAGATTCGGTAGAATGAAGCCTGGCTACCTGGGCTTAATTACAATCGAACCCAACCTATGGCCTACCTCAGCCCTCATTGACTGGATCAACATCCTTGTCAGAGAAGAAAAGATTCCCGCCCGTGAGGAGAATCTCAAAAAGGCGGAAAAGATACTCAGAAGCCGCCTTGCTTTTCACGGCACCGCCATGAGCTTTTCAACCGAAAGAAATGACGCCTTATGGTGGCTGATGGTCTCGGGAGATGTTAACGCCCTGCGCTCTATCCTTGCCGTCCTCCCGCTCAGGTCATGGAGAGAGGACGTGGTCAGAATGGTCAGGGGCGCTCTTGCAAGGCAGAAAAGGGGGAGGTGGGATCTGACACTGGCCAATGCCTGGGGTGTCCTCGCCCTCGAGAAATTCGAAAGAGCCTTTGAGGGAGAGACCGTATCTGGGAGGACTTCACTACGGTCCTTTGGCGACGTAAAGACCCATGTCTGGGATGAAGAATCAAAGGGAGAAAACTTTGATTTTGGCTGGAGCGATCGGCCCAATAAGATTCTGATCCGCCATGAAGGCACCGGTAAACCATGGGCCCTTCTTCAAAGCCTTGCCGCCATCCCTCTCAAGGAGGCCTTATCGAGCGGCTACAGGATAAAAAAGACTATTATCCCGGTAGAAAAGAAACGGCCTGATTCCTTGAGCAGCGGAGATATCTTGAAGATAAGACTGGATTTGGAAGCCCAGTCCGACCAGACATGGGTTGCTGTTTCAGACCCGATTCCCGCGGGGGCTTCGATCCTTGGAAGAGGCCTTGCCAGGGATTCTGCATTGCTTACAAAGGATGAAAAGCGTAGCGGCCACGCTTGGCCTGCCTATGAGGAGCGGACCTTCGAGGGATTCAGGGCATATTATGAATATGTGCCCAAAGGGAGCTGGTCACTGGAATATACCGTGAGGATCAACCAGAGCGGCTCCTTTCAGTTGCCCCCTACCAGGGTGGAGGCCCTGTATCTTCCTGAGATGATGGGAGAGCTTCCAAATGACGTCTTTGAGGTAGCTCCGTGAAACGGCCTGTCAGGCTTGGAGATTACGCTATGCCTCCTGGATCGGTCAGCGCTTCCAATGCTCATGCCGATTACCTTTATATGAAAATGCCCCTTCCCTTTACCCCTACCCATTTACCGTCGAAACGTCCGGACGCAGCGGAATTATTCCCTGCCCCTTTACCGTCTAAACACCGGGATGCGGCTACATTATTCCCTGCCCCTCGACGGGGGAGGGAGGGGTGGGGGTGGTTTTCATCTTTCGTTGTGCCCCATTCGGGCATGGGGGTTAGTAAGGGCATCCGGATGTTTAGTCAAAAGCCTTTTCCTAGAAAGGCTTGGATCAGGATCCTCCCTGTGCTTCTTGCTGCAGGGCTCTTTCTGATCCTTTCTTTTCAGGGGGTGATGGCCGCTTCAACTTATGAGGAGGTCAGAGGCTCTTTTTGCAAGTCCGACACCTTGATTCTTGACCGTAGGGGCGAGGTTATTCATGAAGTGAGGACAGACCCTCAGGTAAGGAGACTTGAATGGACAGACCTGAAAGACATATCCCCCGCCCTCAAGGAGGCGGTCGTTGCGGCTGAGGACAGACGTTTTTACCTCCACGGAGGGGTTGACTACAGGGCCATGGCAGTGGCTCTTATCCGCGCCTTGAGCTTTGGTGGGGTGAGGGGAGCAAGCACGATTTCGATGCAGCTTGCCTCCATTGTAGATAGCAGTCTTCAATCCCGGAAGCGCAGGCGATCCATTGAGCAGAAATGGAATCAAATTAAGACTGCCGTAGAAATTGAAAGGAGCTGGACCAAAGAAAAGATACTCGAGGCTTACCTTAATATTGTTGGTTTTCGAGGTGAGATGGAGGGGATTTCAGCGGCATCGCGGGGCATATTTAAAAAACAACCTCACGGCCTTGACAGATCCGAAGCATTGATCCTCGCCTCACTCATAAGGAGCCCCGGAGCGTCCCGTGAAAAGCTCATGAAAAGGGCTTCCAATCTTTGCAAGTATCTGAACTGGGATGTTGATGAAGAGCGGCTTAAAGATAACGTCACGGGAATTTTCGAGCGTACAAATTTCCCCCGGCCCATGCAAAACCTGGCGCCTCATGCAGCAAGGCATATCCTCAGGGGGAGAAAAGGCGAAGGATCAATATCAACAACCATTGATTCCGGGGTCCAGCGTTTCAGCATTGAAAGGCTCAAAGCTCATCTTTCAATTCTGAAGAATCAAAATGTCAATGAGGCTGCGGTACTGGTGGCTGATAATCCCACAAGCGAGATTCTGGCTTATGTGAGTATTTCTGAAAAATCCCCTTATGTTGACGGAATAAGGGCCAGGAGACAGGCAGGATCATCCCTTAAGCCATTTCTCTACGCGCTTGCCTTTGATGAGAGGCTTCTTACGCCTGCCTCTCTTCTGGATGACTCAAAGCTTGATATCGGCTTTCCGAACGGTATCTATTCTCCCGGGAACTATGATAACCTCTACAGGGGAAAGGTAACGGCAAGGACAGCTCTTGCTTCATCCCTCAACATTCCTGCGGTTAGATGTCTTTCCCTTGTAGGAATTGATGTGTTCCTGGCAAAACTTCGCTGCGCGGGAATAGAGAGGCTGAATGACTCCGGCGAGTTCTACGGCCCTTCCCTTGCCCTTGGAACCGCGGATGTGAGTTTGTTTGAACTGGTGCGCTCATATATGGCCCTTGCAAACTCAGGTACCCGGAAGGAGTTGAGATTTGAGAGGGGAGCACCTGAGACGGGTAAAAGGATCTTCTCAGACGAGGCCGCGTTTATGGTATCCGATATACTTTCGGACAGAGAGGCAAGGAGCGTCACCTTCGGTCTGGAAAATCCCCTTACAACCAGGTTCTGGTCTGCGGTAAAGACAGGGACGAGCAAGGATATGAGAGACAACTGGTGCGTAGGCTACACAAATCATTATACGGTAGGTGTATGGTTCGGGAATTTCTCAGGAATGCCCATGCGGGATGTAAGCGGTGTATCAGGGGCTGCGCAGGTATGGACTGAGATAATTAGTCGCCTTCACTCAGGCGAGATGGCCTCCCCTCCTGCCGCGCCCTCGGGAGTGGTAAGCGAGGCTGTTTCTATAGAAGGGGTGAGACGCAGGGAGTGGTTCGTGAAGGGAACCGAACCGGCCTCAGATATTTTAGTTGCGGCCAGACCCATGCAGCGCATCAAATATCCGGCTGACGGACAGATTGTGACGCTTGACTGCGATATTCCCGA
>Ga0210036_1005732_pt1 | contig 10595 bp, 13 predicted proteins | sample CryGeymeta201515_FD_185469 | JGI IMG/M metagenome (GOLD analysis project Ga0210036, IMG submission 185469) | Groundwater microbial communities from Crystal Geyser aquifers in Utah, USA - Crystal Geyser metaG 2015-15 (SPAdes) (version 2) | ecosystem: Environmental > Aquatic > Deep subsurface >... | reverse complement strand
ACAAGTAGATTGGACGATAGGTCAATTATACAGCAGATATAGCCAAATGCGTTAAAATTCGACCATGCGAACCATCCGCGCCTCCGAGATCGGGACCTACCTCTACTGCCGCCGCGCCTGGTGGTACCGCAAGCAGGGCGTGGAAGCGGACAACCAGTCAGAACTGACCGCCGGGACCGCGCTCCACCGCCAGCACGGACGCAAAGTCCTCGCCTCGGCTCTCACGCGGACGTTTGGGCTGGTCCTGCTCCTATTGGCCCTAGCTCTGCTGACGGCCTACCTCACCACCTCGCTTCTGCGGTAACACGTACACAAGTACACAGGTAAACAGGTACACACGGAACACGCAACACGCAACACGTATCTCCTATCTCCTATCGCCTATCCCGCATCTCCCATCTCGCGCCTCCCCCAAAGGAGTCCCCATGTCCGTCCTCGACCGCCTCGCCCATTTCCAGAACCGCCGCGACGAAGTCCCCAACCGGGAACTCGCCCGCGACCTGGCCGCCAAAAAAGACCGCGCCGGCATCCGCGAAATTGCCGAGCATCTGTGGGACAAGAACACGAATATCGCCGCGGATTGCATCAAAGCGCTGTACGAAGTCGGTTACATTGACCCCGCGCTGATCGGTGGCTATGTCGAAGACTTCGTTAAACTGCTCAAGAGTCCCAACAACCGACTCGTCTGGGGCGGGATGATCGCCCTCGCGGAAGCCGCCCGCGCGAATCCCGACGCGGTCTACAAGCATCTCGCCGAAATCAAGAAAGCCATGGACGCGGGTTCCGTCATCACCGTGGATAGCGCCGTCAAAGCCCTGGCCCTCACCGCTTCCGCGAAAGCCGAATACAACGAAACCATCTTCCCGATCCTGCTCAAACACCTGCAAACCTGCCGTCCCAAAGACGTGGCACAGCATTCCGAAAAATCCCTGCTCGCCGTCACCAAAGCGAACAAGACCAGATTCATTTCCACTCTCGAAAAGCGCATGGAAGACCTTTCGGGTTCTGCGCTGTCGCGTGTCAAGAAGGTCATCAAGCAAGCCGCGTTGAGGTAGACAGGTATACACGTACACAGGTAAACACTTCGACGTGAAACTACGTAACCACGTAACTATCCAACTACGTAACTATCATGCTCTACCTCTCCCTCTTTCTCCTCCTTCTCGCCCTCTTCCTCCTCTGGCAATCCTCGCGCCAGCAAAGGGACGCGGGCCTGCCCGGCGGGCGCGTCATCTACACCGACACGCGCGCCTGGGGCGCTCCGCTCGAACAACCGCTCTTCAACAAGGAACTCGGCCTCACCGGCAAGCCCGATTACCTCGTGGAGCAAAAGGGAGGGATCATCCCCGTCGAAGTCAAATCGGGACGCGCGCCCGAATCCCCGTACGACTCACACATCTACCAGTTGGCCGCGTACTGCCTGCTGGTCGAAAAGACCTACGGCAAACGCCCGCCCTACGGAATCATCCACTACCCCTCGCGCACCTTTGCCATAGATTTCACCCCCGCGCTTGAAGCCTCCCTGCTCGACCTGCTGGCCGATATCCGCCGCGACGAAACCCGCGCCGAAGTGGACTGCTCCCACGCCGAACCCGCCCGCTGTCGCAAATGCGGCTTCCGCTCCTCGTGCGAGCAGAAGCTGGCGTAAACCATCAATTGTTTTCATTGACAGTGAAAACTTTTCGGTGTATTATTTCACTATGAATGAAAACTTTTGGAGACAGAAGTGGTCAACGGACCAAATCAAGTCCCTGCTGTTTGAGCAATTCGATCTATTTTGTGGGTTGGATACGGGGATTCCCCGCGAAAAAATGGGGGAGGTGGAACGTGCCTCCAGCCTGCCTCATGCCGTTATTATCTCGGGTATGCGTCGTGCGGGCAAGTCCACTCTATTGGCGCAAATGGCGCATAAATTCGGCAGGGACGCGTTCTATTACCTGAACTTTGAAGATGATCGTTTCCTCGGCTTTCAAGCTGAGGATGCCAGCTTTCTATATGGGGTTTTGATGGAGCTATTCGGGGAACGTAAAATCTTTATCGTGGACGAGATACAGAACGTGCCAGGCTGGGAACATTTCGTCCGCCGCTTCATGGAAATGGGACTTAAGTTCTACATCACCGGGTCCAACGCCTCCCTCCTCAGTCGCGAACTGGGCACGCGGCTCACGGGCCGTTACGTCCCCGTGGAGTTGTTTCCCTTCTCTTTCGCTGAATTCCTGCAATTTCGCGGCGAGCCGCTCCCCAACCTGGAGCGGATGACGACGGCTGATTCGGCGCGCTTGAAGTCCACCCTTAACACCTATATCCAAATGGGCGGCATTCCCGAAGCGATCAAATATCCCGAACTGCCGTTGTTGCAGTCTTTATACGATGATGTGCTTTATCGCGATATTGCAACTCGCTACAAACTGGAGGCGGTCACCGCGCTCAAAGAACTGGCGCATACCCTGATAAGCAATCCGGCGACGCTCGTTTCGTTTAATAAGCTCAAGGAACAACTTCATTTGGGAAGCGTGAATACGATCAAGAACTATATTAATTACATGGAAAATAGCTGGTTGATCTTTACGCTGAACCTTTACGATTTTTCGCTCAAACGCCAGCAGATCGCGCCTAAAAAGGTTTATTGTATTGATACAGGATTATCCAACAAAGTGGGGTTTGGGTTTTCTCCCAATACCGGCCGATTGTTGGAAAACCTGGTATTCCTTGCCCTGCGCCAGCGCACACGGGAAATTTATTATTACACCTCGCCCGGCGGTTACGAAGTGGATTTCTATTTGCCCGAAGAACGCCGCTTGATTCAGGTGGCGCAGAATCTTGAAAATTCCGCCACGCGAGAGCGGGAGCTACGCGCTCTTGGAGATGTCGCTCAAAATTTGCCGGTCGCCAGCGCGCTGATTCTGTCCGATGCAAATGAAGATCCAATCGAGATAAATGGCGTGCCAGTGGAGATTCTATCCACGTCACGATGGTTGAATAATGCTCGAATCCACCCTGCTCGACCTGCTGGCCGACATCCGCCGCGACGAAACCCGCGCCGAAGTGGACTGCTCCCACGCCGAGCCTGCCCGCTGCCGCAAATGCGGATTTCGGAATGTATGCGAACAAAAGTTAGCATAACTCACCTCTTATCCCTTTCTTTCATCTTTCATCTTTCATCTTTCCTCATCCTACCGAACTATCCAACTATCAACTACCCAACTAAACTAGTATAATTGTTCTATATGTCCGATCCGTTCCTGCCTCACCACCCCGTCATTGCCGTGCACCCCAAAATGCCCGAGGCGCTCACGGATGCCCGCGCCATCTCCGCCTTCTTGAAAGAAAAAGGCCTGGACGCGCCGACCGGCTCGCTCTACAACGCGGGACTGCGCGGCCGCGTCGAAGACGGGGACTTCGACCTGCTCATCGCCCTCGGCGGCGACGGGACCATGTTGCGGGCCGCGCATCTGTGCGCCCCGCCTGGCGTCCCCATCCTCGGGATCAATCTTGGGCGTCTGGGATTTCTGATCCAGGTGGAACGCAAAGGCTGGCGCAAAAGCCTCAACCAACTGCTCAACGGCAAGGCCTGGATCGAGAAGCGCATGATGCTGCGCGTCGAATACCTGCGCGGCGGAAAGAGCCGGGGCGTCCTGCACGCGCTCAACGAAGCCGTTGTCAGCCGCGGGCAGGCGCTGCGTCCCGTGCGCCTCTCGGTGGATGTGGACGGCCGCCTGCTCACCACCTACGTGGCCGATGGACTCATCGCCGCGACACCCACCGGCTCCACCGCCTACGCGCTCGCGGCCGGGGGGCCGATCCTGCCTCCTGAATTGCGAAACATCCTCATCGTCCCGATCGCGCCGCATCTCTCCGTCGAACGCGCGGTGGTCCTGTCCGAAGGCACGTCGGTCAGCATCGCCATTCAGGGCGGGAACACCGTCCTGAGCGTGGACGGTCAGGAACCCATCAGCCTGGCAGAAGGAGATGTGGTGAACGTGCGCGCCGATGAATTCACCGCCCAGTTTGTCCGCTTTGGCAACCCCGGCTACTTCTATCGCAACCTGACCGCGCACATGAACCAGAACTCGATTTGACTCATCGTCCTGCCTGCACTGTGCCGCAGGCACACGTGAGCGGAGGGTCGAGTAGGCCAAGTGTTTTTCGAGGCCGTATCGAGACCCGCAGTCGAAGGACAAGTACCTTGAGCAAGGTTTGTTCCATGGACTTGCCCTTCGATCGCGAAGCGCTCAGGGCAGTGAAGCGTACTACCGATCACGGATAACTGATTACTGATGACTGATAACTGATCACTGGAAACCGATGACTGACACCACCTGCTACGTTCACCCCAAACGCCCCACCACCTTGCGCTGTAACCAGTGCGAGCGGCCGATCTGCCCATCCTGCGCGGTGCGGACTCCCACCGGCTACCGTTGCAAGGAATGCGTGCGCGGCCAGCTGAAAAAATTCGACACCGCCCAATGGGTGGATTACGTGTTGGGCTTCATCACCGCGGCTTTACTCGGAGGCCTCTCCAGCCTGCTCGTCGGCCTGGTTGGAAGCATGGCAGGCTTCTTCGCGTTTCTCCTGATCGCGGCCGGCACGTCCACTGCGGGCGCCATCATCGCCGAGGCCTGCCGCTTCGTCACGCGCCGCCATCGCTCGCGCCCGCTCTTCCTCACGGTGGCCGCTGGCATGATCGTCGGCGCGCTCCCGGCGCTCCTCAGCGTCCTGCTGACCATGAATATTTTCGGTTTGGTATTCCTCGGCATTTATCTTTTCGTGGCCGTGCCCATCGTCTATTCCCGCCTCTCTGGATTCCAATTCTTCAAATAATATGCTCACCGAACTCCGCATCCAGAACTTCGCCATCATTGACCGCCTCGACCTGAAACTCGGCCCGGGACTCACCATCCTGACCGGCGAGACCGGCGCGGGCAAATCCATCATCCTCGACGCGGTGGTCATGCTCATCGGCGGCCGCGCCGACACGGCCGTCATCCGCGCCGAGGCGGAGGCGGCCTTCGTCGAGGGGACGTTCACCCTCCACGGCTCCGCGCAAGTGGCGGTGAATGAAATCCTGAAACGCGAGGACCTGGAAGATGACCCCAACCACGTGACGTTGACGCGCGAAGTCCGCCGCGAGGGACGTTCCGTTGCCCGACTCAATGGCCGGACCGTGAGCCTGTCCCTGCTTCGGGAGGTGGGCGCGGCGCTCGTGGACATCCACGGCCAAAGCGAACACCTGTCCCTGCTCGACCCGCGCGCCCACCTGGGACTGCTCGACCGTTTCTCGGACGTGACCTCCCTGCTGGCGGATTACCGCAAAACCTACCACGCGCTGATTGACCTGCGCCGCGAACTCACTGACCTGCGCGCCGCGCAAGCCGACGCGACGCGTCGCACCGAGATGCTCACCTTCCAGGCCGAGGAGATCGAAGCCGCCCGGCTGAAGAAAGGCGAAGACGAGGAATTGCGAAAAGAGCGCGACCGGCTCGCCAACGCCGAATCGCTCGCCCAGCACGCGCAGGAGGCGCTGACCATCCTCGACGAATCCACGCCCGACACGTCCGCCGCCTCCGACCTGTTGGGACAGGCCGCACAGGCCATGTCCGCGTTGGCGAAGACCGACCCCTCCAAAGCGGACCTCTCCGAGCGCGCCGACCTCCTGCTCGAAAATCTCACCGACCTCACCCGCGACCTGCGCGACTATCTCGAAGAGATCGAATTTAACCCGAAGCGCCTCGAGGAAGTGGAAGAGCGTCTCAACCTCATCTTCCAACTGACGCGCAAATACGGCGGGAGCATCGAGGCGGTGGACAAGTTTGGAGCGGAGGCGCGGGCGCAACTCGAAACCATCACCACCGCCACCGAGCGCATCGAAGCGCTGGCCGCGCAGGAATCCAGCCTGCTCGATAAACTCGCCTCGCAGGCGGGCAAATTATCCGACAAACGTAAGCAGGCCGCGGAGACGTTGAGCCGCGGCATCGAGACCGAACTCGACGACCTGAAAATGGCCGCCGCCCGCTTCGGCGTGGACTTCCAGACGCGCCCCGACCCGAACGGCGTCCCGCTCGCGGACGGTTCGCGCGTGGCCTTCGACCAGAACGGACTCGACCGCGTGGAGTTCCTCGTAGCCCCCAATCCCGGCGAGGGACTCAAACCGCTGGCGCGCATCGCCTCCGGCGGCGAGACCTCCCGCCTCATGCTGGGACTCAAAAACGTGCTGGCGCGCGCGGATGAAATCCCCAGTCTCATCTTCGACGAGATTGACCAGGGGATCGGCGGGCGAGTCGGTTTGATTGTCGGCATTAAACTATGGAACCTGGCGCGCAACCATCAGGTCTTTTGCGTCACCCACCTGCCGCAACTGGCCGCCTTCGGCGAACAACACTACCAGGTGCAGAAACTCATCGAGAAAAACCGCACCCTGACCCGCGTCGAAAAAGTGGACGGCGACGCGCGCCTGCTCGAACTCTCGCAGATGCTCGGCGAGGTCGGCGAAGGCACGCTCCGCTCCGCGCATGAGATTTTGCAAACCGCGCGGCAGATGATTAAGGAAAGCAAGAAGTAGGACAATTTGCTAAATTGTCCCATATTGGACGCGGTATACTGTGAAATGAAAGGCAGGCTGAAATGAAATTTACTGTCGAATACGAACAGGAAGACGATGGTCGCTGGCTGGCAGAAGTGAAGGAGTTGCCCGGCGTACTAACGTATGGAAAAGACCCCGATGACGCGGTTGCTCACGCGCAAGCGCTGGCATTGCGCGTCGTTGCTGACCGGTTGGAAAACGGCGAGAATGTTCCTTCTTTGATGTTCTCCTTTGCAATGGCATGAGTGACTGGAAATCCGTCAAAGCCAAACGACTTTTGGCCGCGCTGGCGGGAATAGGTTGGCGCGTCAAACGCCGGACAGGTTCTCACAAGATTCTTGAGCGAGATGGCTGGCTTGATGTTGTCTTTGCTTTTCACGACAACGAGGAGATAGGCCCGAAAATGCTTGCAAGGGTTTCGAAAGTTACAGGTCTGAAACCAGAAAATCTCAGGAAGTAACAATCGGCACGCGGCACATTGGAGACCCGCGTGAATCAGCCGTCGGATGCAGGGCGTGGCATCCGACGACTGATTTTGTTTTGTGGGGAAGTTTGGCTATTGGGCGAGTTATCCCTTTAGCGCCTTCTCAATCATCTCACGATGCTCGGCAAAATGCTCGTAGGTATCCCCAATCACGGACGGCAAAAGCGGGGGACTTTGCGGATCATCCGCACGGCGCGGTTTCAACAAGTCTTCAAAAGGCATGATCTCCAATCTGTCCATCACGCGGGCGTAGAGACTCTTCAACTCGCCCAAAACATCTTCGCTGGAACGAGACTGATTTCGTGCGAGCAAAACCTTATTGATCACATCGAAATCCCAATCCGCGGTGACGTCTGCCGTCACCCCCAGCACCTCATGGGAGGGACGCCTGTCCAGGTGATAGCCCAACAGCATCTTCATCCACTCGGCAAGGTGCGCGAGATTATCTTTTGGCGTCCATCCACCCGCATCCCGCGTGGACATTTGCTTCTCGTCGAGTTTCGCGACGAGGGAAAGGAGCAAGTCCCATTCGCGGGTGATGAGAGAGAGGAGTTCTTCTTTGGTCTGGGGTTGGGAATTTTCGATCATGGGGAGATTACCAATCTATTCCTTCCAATGTCGTGATGAACTTGCGTTTCATTCGCCGAAGCATTTCCTTTTCATCAGTGTCGGGGCCATCTGCGTAGGCACGATTGATCTGTTCCAAAATCAGTTTGTTTTCGTAGCGACGAATGAAGTCTTCGATCGCAAGCGCGAACAACCGACTGCGGGTGATCTTCATCCTTCTGGCAATCTCATCAGCTTGTTGAAGGAGATTTTTCTGGATAGTGATAGTGGCTTTCACGATTGCCATAGTTTTAGAAAATCATGGAGTTCATCGTCATTGCGAGGAGGGTGGTTTTCCCGACAAAGCAATCTCCTGGTCGAGGGGTGGGATTGCTTCGCAACGAACGCTCGCAATGACGGGATGTGCGGGCGCCTACTCAAGCAAGCAAACTCTTCACCGCGCCAATAAAATCTTCCGCGACCTTCACTGCGCGGATCGCCTCTCCCTCCGTCACGTGGACGATCACCCCGTAATCCCCCACACCTCGCAATTCAAACAGCCAGTTCAGGTTCTTGCCCTGCGCAACCTCGAGTTTTCCGGTTTTCACAAATTCCCGATGGATGGCGGAAATCACCCCACTGTGTTTATTGGGATCGATATCCTTTCCCAAAAGTAATGCACTGGCCGCGTAGAATGCCGCGTAATACGCTCGCGAGGCGGCAACATCGTAATGACTTTTTTCGAGCAGGTCTCTCGCCACCTGCAAGGAATCGTCCGCCCTTTCAAGATTCGCGGTAATTTCGCTATCGTGTTGAGCCATTAGACTGCCATTCCCTCGCGTGCCGCATTGCGATACAGAGCCAGACTGCCAGACGCGAAATCTGACGCCAAAACAGGCTTGGCAGAAATTAGGCGTTCCGACTCCAATTGAACTGGATACAAGACATCCACGATTCGGCGTAATTCTGCAAAATAATCAAATGGAGGCGACAAAAGGATGAGCAAATCAATGTCACTGTTTTTTCTTGCCGTCCTTCGCGCAACCGAGCCATAAAGAATCACTCCCTTAAGCCGCTTACCGTAGACTTTGGCAAGGGTATCTTTACAGTTTTGAACCACGCGGTTTGACTCTTCTGTATTCATTACGAATATTATACATCAGGCAATCGGCTGGAAATCACATTCCTCAACTCCTCCTGCACGGACTTCCACGCGCGGCCCGCGTCCACCACGCGCCAGCGACTGGGTTCTTGCCTCACCATCTCCAAATACCCCGCGCGGACGCGGCGATGGAATTCCACGGTGTACGCGTCGAGACGGTTCCACTCGTCCGCTTTTTGCTTGCGTTTCAGGCCAATCTCCACGTTCACATCCAGCAAAACCGTCAGGTCGGGGAGCAGTCCGCCTGTGGCATAGCGGACAAGGGCGCGCACCTGCTCCAAATCCTGCTGGTGACCGTAGCCCTGGTAGGCGATGGTCGAATCGGCGTAGCGGTCTGAAAGCACGATCTCGCCCATTGCCCGCCGCGGTTTGATCACCTGCTCCACGAACTGCGCCCGTGACGCCTGGTACAACAGGGTTTCCGTGCGGGGATGCATTTCGGTATTTTTCAGGCTGTGCAAAATCTCGCGGATCTGCTCGCCGATGGACGTTCCGCCCGGTTCGCGCGTCGGGAAGACGACATGTCCCTGCTCGCGGAAATACTCCACGAGATAGGGAATGTGACTGGTCTTGCCGGAACCTTCGGGACCTTCGAGGGTGATGAACATGGGGTAGGTACACACGTAAACAAGTACACAGGTACACAGGTCACGTGTCTACGTGTTTACCTGTGACCTGTCTACATTTCTACTCGCGGAAAATCCTCACATGCCGCCGCGGCTCTTTGCCATACGAATGGCTCACCAACTCCGCGGTGCGCGCCATCTCATGTTGCAAACGTCGCACCAGTGACGGCCCGGGCGGAAGGTCCACCCAGCGCTCGCCGTTTAGCACCGCCGCGATGGCGACCTGCGTCTCGTCGCGCACGTTGTCGAGTTCGCCGCTGTGCGCCGCCACGCCTTCCATCGGCAGGTTGAACAGGTCGCCCATGAACTGCTCCACCTGCGCGACGGTGTTGGCGCGCAAAACATAAATGGGCATGCCGCGCGCCTCGGCGTCCATCACCGTCGCCTGGCGGTCGCGATAATACGAACGCAGGGTCACGAGCGCGTCGGCTTCGTCCGCGTCGCGCACGATGATGGCAGGCACGCCGAATCGTTTGGCGGCCTGTTGCAGCCGGTTGCGCGCCACGCCGTACGGATAGATGCGGATCGCCCTTATGGCGATGGCGCCGGTCGTCGGCGCGGACGCGTTGGGGGCGCGCGGGGCGGGAGTCGACGCGTCGGGGACAGGCGCCAGCCGGCCCTGGGTCGGATCGAGCGGCGGACGCCCCGTCGAAGATCCTGGCGTTCTTCCAGGGCGGCGCGGCGAGACTTTCGTCGTCTCCTTCGCGTCCAGCTTGGACCCCACAGTGGGCGCGGCCTTCTCGATCTTGATCTGCCCGTCATCGTCGCGCGTGCGGATCTCGGGAGGCAGGGGGAAGCCGCGCAGGAGCGCGTCGACCGAGGCCAGGATATCGGTGTGGACCGCGAAACGGTCACGCGTCTGGATCTCGACCAGCACGTCGAAGGTGGGCGGGGCGCGCCGTTCGAGCACCGTCTTCTGGGTGCCGCGCCGGCGCGCTTCCTCGTCCGAGAGAGTGACCGCTTCGATGCCGCCGACCAGGTCGCTCAGGGTCGGGTTGAGCAGCAGGTTGTCGAGCGTGATGCCGTGCGCGGTGCCGATGAGTTGGACGCCGCGCTCGGCGATGGTGCGCGCCGCCTGGGCTTCGAGTTCGCGGCCGATCTCGTCAATGACGATGACTTCGGGATTGTGATTCTCGACCGCCTCGATCATGACCTCGTGCTGGAGCGTCGGCACTTTGACCTGCATGCGGCGCGCCT
>Ga0210036_1005722_pt1 | contig 10610 bp, 9 predicted proteins | sample CryGeymeta201515_FD_185469 | JGI IMG/M metagenome (GOLD analysis project Ga0210036, IMG submission 185469) | Groundwater microbial communities from Crystal Geyser aquifers in Utah, USA - Crystal Geyser metaG 2015-15 (SPAdes) (version 2) | ecosystem: Environmental > Aquatic > Deep subsurface >... | reverse complement strand
CCCTCACCCGTGGACATGGACAAGCTTGACGCCGCCTGTCTCCCTATGGGGGATCCGGGCGTATCCAAGGGGAATGAGACCCTCTATGATCTCGAGCTGAATCCTTACGTCATTCCCATTCTCAGCGGACTCAACCATACCAATCAGCCCTGGCTTCAGGATATCACAGGGTTTCATGTTTATCAGAGATGGCATACCTGGGTCGAAGTTAATCCGGAAACGGCCGATAAAATCGGCATTCAAAACGGGGATTGGGTCTGGGTTGAGTCCCCCAAAGGAAAAATCAAGGCCCAGGCCCGGCTTTTCAAAGGCGCCATGCCGGACGTCATCAACCTTCCGGTCGGCCTCGGGCATGCATCGGGCGGGAGATGGACCAGCGGGATCGGGGAGAACGTCCTCAAGATCCTCCTTGCTGAAAAGGAGCCGTTCACCGGTAAGGTTCATTTCCAGCGTTCCCGAGTCAGATTAACTAAAACGAATGCATAAATCTTTGCGTCACAAAAGGAGCAAGACCTATGGCAAAGTGGGGAATGGTGATCGACCTGGATAAATGCACGGCATGTCAGGCCTGTGTGGTGGCCTGTCAGGCGGAGAACAATGTTCCGATCTCAAATCCTGAAACCACAGAGGTCGGCCGGAGCATCCACTGGCTGGAGATGATCCCTTTCGTGGATGAAGAATACCCCCATGTACGGATGCGCCTTCTGCCGCGGCCCTGCATGCACTGTGAAAACCCGCCTTGTATCAAGGTCTGCCCCGTCGGCGCCACGCAGATCAGTTCCGAAGGAATCGTGGGCCAGATCAATGCCCGGTGCATCGGATGCCGCTACTGCACGACCGCCTGTCCGTACACGGTCAAATACTTCAACTGGTTCAAACCGGAATGGCCCAAAGGCATGGAAAAATATTTGAATCCCGATGTGACCGTCAGATACAACGGCGTGGTGGAAAAATGCACGTTTTGCCATCACCGCCTCCAAAAGGCAAGAGACCAGGCCCGATATGAACGCCGCGAACTCGGACCCGGCGACTATATCCCGGCGTGCGTCCAGACCTGCCCGGCAGAGGCCATGTATTTCGGCGATCTGGACAACCCGAAATCAACGGTGTCCATCCTTGCCCGGAGCAAACGCGCCTTCCTTCTGATGGAAGACCTGGGAACCCACCCCAAAGTAATCTACTTAAGCGAAGGAGTGTGACATGGACCTGAAGAAGGCGTTTGAATACGATGAAAAAATTCTCCTCAAACCGGTTCTGGAGGCCAACCGGAACTACTACATCACGGTATTCCTTCTTTCCCTGATCGTGGCCTGGGGTTTCTTTGCCTATTTCCATCAATTGGGCAACGGGCTCGGGGTGACGGGCCTGAACAGGCCGGTCTACTGGGGGTTCTATATTACGAACTTTGTCTTTTTCATCGGGATCAGCCATGCCGGTACTTTGATTTCGGCCATTCTCAGGATTGCCCAGGCCGAGTGGCGCAGGGCCATCACCCGGTCCGCGGAGGTGATCACGGTCATGGTCATCTTCTTCGGTGTGGCCAGCATCCTCATGGATCTGGGACGTCCCGACCGGATCATGAATATCATCAAATTCGGACGATTTGAGTCTCCGCTTCTCTGGGACGTCACCAGCATCACCATCTACCTGACGGCGAGCACGGTCTATCTCTTCCTCCCCCTGATCCCGGACATCGCTCTCATGCGGGACAAGGCAAACAAGCGCAAATGGCTCTATACGGTTCTGGCCCTCGGGTGGACCGGAACCCCGAGACAGTTCCATCGTCTTGAAACGGCGATCTCCGTCATGGCCATTCTGGTCATCCCGGTCGCCGTATCGGTGCATACGGTCGTCTCCTTCGTGTTTGCCATGACCATCCAGCCCATGTGGCATTCGGCCATCTTCGGACCCTATTTTGTGGTGGGCGCCATCTATTCCGGCATTGCGGCTTTGATCATCGCCATGGCCCTGATCCGATGGGTTTATCACCTCGAGGGTTACCTGAAAGATGTCCACTTCAACAACCTTGGGATGCTCCTTTTTGTGATGACCCTTCTCTGGAGCTATTTCACCTTCTCCGAATATTTGACCACCTTTTACGGCGCAGAGCCCTCCCACATGCAGGTCTTCTGGGCCAAGTTCACCGGTGAATTCCGGTTCGAATTCTGGGGGATGGTCCTCTGTTGCCTGGTCATTCCCGGCATCTTTCTCAGCAACCGCAAGTTGCGTACCATCAAGGGGTGTGTATTTGCATCCGCAGCCATTACCATCGGCATGTGGCTGGAACGATTCATCATCGTTGTTCCCACGCTCGCCAACCCGAGACTTCCCTACGAGCGCGGCGTTTATCATCCGAGCTGGGTTGAGCTGTCGCTGCTTGCGGGATGTTTCGCTTTTTTCATTCTGCTCTACGTACTCTTCACCAAATTCTTTCCCATTGTCTCCATATGGGAGATCCAAGAAGGGAGGAAGCATGCCGTGGCCGAAGTCTCGGGGAGGGTCAAAACCTATCTCCCCGACATGAAAGATGATTTAGATGATGATGTGAAAAAAAAACATTCACCCATGCAGAAACCTTTATTGGCAACACTGAGTTTGCCGAGGAGGGATTTATGAAAAGCATGCATCAACTCAAAGATCAAGTAACCCCCTTTTTTTTATTTTTCCTTGTTCTGTTTCTGATCTGCACAGGAATCTTTCTGCCGCACAAAGTCCGGAGTGCAATGGAAAAGAAAGGTGATGCCGCGTTTATCTTCCCGGAAGATGCCAACAAGGGCTGGAAGCTGTTTCTTTCAAAGAATTGCATCACCTGCCATACCATATGGGGTCAGGGAGACGGGACGATCGGGCCCGACCTGGGACGGATCCATATCAGCCACCTCTCCGAAGGTCAGCTGGCGACGAATATCGTCAATCACCTTCCAAACATGTGGGAAAAGATGCAGGAACAAGGAGTCCGCTTTCCCGCGATAACCGATGTGGAGATGGCCGAGATCTTTTCCTTTCTCTATTTTATCCGATACGTGGATGAACCGGGGAATCCGGATGACGGGAAAAACCTCCTCTCCTCCAAGGGATGCATCCGCTGCCATTCCATTTTAGGCAAAGGAGGAAACATCGGCCCCGACCTGACCCGGTGGGGGATCTACATCAATCCCATTGTATGGGCCCAGCAAATGTGGCAGCATGCCCCGCAAATGGAACAAGAGATGAAAAAGAAGGGGATGTCCTGGCCGGACCTTGACTCAAAGGATATGATCAACCTGGTCGCTTATGTCCAGAGCATCGGCGGCAAGATCCAGGATGAATACCATCTGGAGCCCGGATCGCCGGTGCGAGGGAGGACATTATTTGTTGAAAAAGGATGCAAGGACTGCCACACCATTGAGGGAGAAGGGAAGCATCAGGGACCGGACTTCGGCAAGATCGAGTTTCCGAGGACCCTGGCAGGGATGGCCGCGCTCATGTGGAATCATTCACCTGACATGATGAAGATCATGAAGGCCCGTGAGATCCCGAGGAAGGATATCAATCCCCAGGAGATGGCGGACATCCTTTCATATCTCTTCGCTTACAGGTATTTCGATCCTCCTGGAGACGTTCAGCGAGGTAAAAAAATATTCGAAGAGAAGAATTGCGTGATCTGTCATACCGTCGGACCGGGAGGAAGAGACGGTTCCATCGGACCCAATCTGGGGCAGCTCCATCAGATCACGATCATCAAAGTCACCCAGGCGATCTGGAACCACGGCCCCAGCATGATGCAGAAAATGAGGGATTACGGATTCTCCTGGCCGGTATTGAAAGACTCGGACTTAAACGACATCGTGGCCTATATGCAGTCCGTAAGCCTTCAGAAAGAGTAAGGAGTTCATGAAGCAAATATCAGAGTGTTGAGCGCGATGGGTTCTCCTGCGGAGTGTCGCATGTTCCATGCAGATTTTTTAAACACTTTGCTCAGACTCACGCCCTGCCGGTCTTCCAACACGTTGACTTTTTGCATGAATTCCTGTATATAATCGTCTATGAAGTCGAATAGACTCTTCTCTCACCCGAGGATACGGGCAAAACTGATTCTTGCCTTTCTTACAATCGGCCTGATCCCTGTTCTGGTATTGGGAAGCCTGAGTCTGACCAGCTCGAAGAAAGCGCTTCAAAACAGCGCCGTCATGCAGGTCCATTCAGCGCTTTCCGCCAAGGTTGAACGGCTGCAGGACGCCCTGAGGCACGCTGAAAAAGACCTCCGGCTCCTCAGCCAATCCCCTTCTCTGATCACCTTTGCGGAATTTTATCCCGGCAACGTGGTCGGCAGAAACAACCTGAACCGAATGCTGATCCGCTCGCTGGAGGATCTTGCTGAAGGGAACCCTTTATATAGTGAACTCCTCCTCTTGAACCCCGAAGGGGAGCAGGTCCTTCGCGTGTTCCGAAGGGATGGGAAGCTCATGATCCAGGGGCAGGACCTGTCCCTGAATTTCAGCAAGGAAGATTTTTTCTGGAAGGCCATGGATACAGGCCGGGGAGAGATGATCATCACCTCTTCACCTTTGAGATCCATGGAAGGAAAAGATGATTTACAGACCCTGATCTACTCAACGGCGATTTATGACCGCGGCCATACGCAAAAAGGGATCTTGAGTCTCCGGTTTCTCATCAAGGATCTTGCACGACTTGCAAGCTCCGGCGGAGACTCCATGGGCAACACCTATCTCATGGATCACCAGGGCGGGTTTATGTATCATATCGACAACAACGAACCCTATCCCATTCAAGGCGGGTTTCCCGGCACGCTCGATGAACGGACCATCCAGAAAATTCTTTCCGGGCACGAGGGGCTGATCACGGAAGAAGCAAACCGCATCCTTTCCTATACCCCCATCTTTCCCGGAATCAATGAATCGGATAATTTTTGGGTCATGGTCATTGATCTCTCACGCTCGGTCGTCTATGCCCCTGTCAGAAGATTTCTTTTCTTTCTCGGCATCATGGTCATCGCCCTGGCCGTCATCGGCGCCCTCCTCGGCATGACGGCCTCACATCACTTGGTCCGTCCCATCCTCATGCTGCATCAGGGCGCACAACTGATTGCAAAAGGAGACTTCGACCATAAAATCACGGTTCAGACCAACGATGAGATCGAGGATCTTGCCGTGCAATTCAACCTGATGGCTCAGCGGCTGAAGGAATCGCGGCGCCGCCTTACACAATGGAATGAAGATCTTCAGAAAGAGGTCGAGAAGAGGACGCAGCAGCTTTTCCAGGCCGACAAAATGGCCGCTTTGGGCGCTCTCTCTGCGGGCATCGCCCATGAAATCGGAAATCCCCTGGCTTCCATGAAGACCAATGTCCAGTTGTTAAAGGAGAACCTGGGCGAGCAGAACACGCACAGCATCTTTCTGAAAAGGATTCTCAATGAAATTGACCGGCTCAGCAAATTCTTCAGGACCTTCTCCTCTTTTGCAAGGCCGGTCAAACCTCAAATCGCCCCCTGCGACATCCGGCAGATCATCCGGGAAGTCATCCTCTTCGTGACAAAAGAAGCCGCAGCCCACGGCATTGAACTGCGGGAGGCGTTCGACCCTCATCTCCCCCTTGTACAGGTCGATTTTCAAAGGATGCAGCAGGTCTTTCTGAATCTTTTTCTGAATGCGATCCAGGCCATGCCTCAAGGCGGCGCCATCACCGTCAGCGTCCATGCCCAGAAGGAAGATGCCGTGGATGCAACGCCGGCGGAAAAGGTCATGGTCACCGTCTCAGATACCGGCCAGGGAATCCCCGATTCATTGCGTCCTAAAATTTTCGAACCTTTCTTTACCACAAAACCCAACGGCATGGGCCTCGGACTTTCCATCACGCACCAGATCGTCATGGAGAACCACGGCGCCATCTCCATGGAAAGTTCTCCGGGGAAAGGAACGACCTTCTCAATCCTTTTACAGGCCGTGAGGTTGACGGCCGCAGCGAACATCACATGAAACCGAATCTGCTCATTGTTGAAGACGACGAGTCCATGCTTTCCACCCTGGGGGATCTCTTCCAGCAGGAAGGGAAACAGGTGATCTGCGCCCCCAACGGCCAAAAGGCCATGGATGAGTTTTTCAAGAACCAGCCGGACCTGGTCCTGCTGGATATCAGGCTTCCGGACATGGACGGGCTCAGTCTGCTCAAAAAAATGAGGGAGACCGTTCCGGATCTTCTCGTGATCATCATGACCGCATACCCCGAGGTCCCCACCGCCATACAAGCCATGAAAAGCGGAGCCTATGATTACATCAATAAACCTTTTGAGCTGGATGAACTGCGTCTGGTCATCCAGAAGGCCCTGGAGACCCGCCAGTTAAAAGACGAAGTCAAACGCCTTCGGCAACAGGGGGAATACGCCTCTCTTTCCACACCGATCCTCGGCAGCAGCCCGGCCACCCTGCAGTTACATCACCTGATCCGGATGGTCGCAGAAGCGCCCAAGACACCGGTCCTTCTTTCCGGGGAATCCGGCACAGGAAAGGAACTCGCCGCCAACGCCATCCACTACCAGAGCGCCCGGGCCCATGGGGCTCTGATCAAGGTCAACTGCAGCGCCCTTCCGGAGAACCTCCTGGAGGATGAACTCTTCGGACACGAGAGAGGGGCTTTCACCGACGCAAAGGAGACTAAGAAAGGGCTCTTTGAACTGGCTGACGGAGGGAGCCTGTTCCTCGACGAAATCGGCGAGATGACCTCTTCTCTTCAACCCAAACTTCTGCGGATTCTGGAAGGGGAGCCTTTTCGACGTGTGGGAGGAACCCGTGAAATAAAAACCGATGTGAGGATTATCGCTGCAACAAACCGGGACATTTTGGACATGTTGGAAAAAAATATCTTCCGGCAGGATTTGTATTTTCGCCTCAAGGTCATGGAGATCCGTCTTCCAACCCTTAGAGAAAGAAAAGAGGATATCCCATTGCTGGCGAATCACTTTATGCATCTCCACAGCCGGGAGATGGGGCGTTCCGAGGGGACTATGACCGGGGAAGCGCTCGAGTTGCTGATGAGTTATTCATGGCCCGGGAACGTCCGGGAACTCAGGAACGTGATCGAGAGAGCGGTCATCTTAGCCCATGGCAAACCCATCGACAGGGAACACCTCCCTTTGGAACTCTGCAAGTCCGCAATTGCCGAAAGATTCAAGGAGACCGTGCCTTTATCCATGGACCTCAAGCTTGAAGATCTGGAAAGGGAATATATCTTGACCATCTTAAAGAAACTGGACGGCAACAAGTCACTGGCTGCAAAACGGCTCGGGATCTCCCGTTCGACGTTGATCGAGAGACTCAAACGCTACCATTAAAAAAAATCTTGCATTTTTAAATTGATCACCCTATACTCCTATCCCGATGAAAGGTAACTCTTCTTCATCAAATCATGGGGGGTGAATATGAGGAGAGGTTTTGCAGTACTGCCTTTTTTTGTCCTGATGACCTGGATTCTAATTTCACCGGTCATCGCCTCGGATTCAGACAGCGCGGATCATCAAGACACTTCCACCAATGAAGACGCGGTCTACAAGGGCGATCCACAGCATCCCGATATCCCTGATTTTTTCGTCCCCCCTCCCCCTTTCTCTGAAGGAATCTTCCCCTGCTCCGGTTGCCATAAGGATATGAAACCCGATAAACAGCGAAGGAAACTGGAGATGTTCCACCAGGACATCGAACTGAAGCATGCCGGTCCGCAACAGTGGTGTCTGGATTGCCATAATGCGGACGACCGGGACAAGCTCCATCTGATCGACGGGCGCCTGATCGATTTCAAGGAATCCTACCTTCTCTGCGGCCAGTGCCACGGGACCAATTTCCGGGACTGGAAGGCCGGGGTTCACGGGAAGAGGACCGGAGAGTGGAACGGCAAGAAACTTTACCGGTTATGCGTTCACTGCCACAACCCGCACCAGCCGCGCTTTAAACCACTGACACCCAAACCGCCGCCTGTGCGGCCTGATGATATCAAATAAGGACCATCTCCAAAAGAGTGGGTGAAAACATCAGGGGTCAAGGGGTCAAGGATTCCAGGGGTCAAGTGAAGTGCTTTTTAAAAACTCAAGGGTCCGAGGGGTTAAGGGGCTTAGGGTCCAAGTGAAAAGCATAGAAAAAACTGAAAGGTAACAGAAATCAAAAAAACCACTTGAATCCTTGAACCCTGGAACCCTTGAACCCTGGATCTCTATAGGTTCTTGAATCCTCGAACCCTTCTTATCCAATAGATGGGAGAAGAAGCAAAAAAGGTTTCTCAAATGATGATCCTTTTATAAGGAGATGGATCCTTATGTCCAAAAAAATTCGTAACAACCCGCTCAACCTCCATTTAAACCGGAGAAACTTCATCAAAGGCACGGCCATGGGCATTGCCGCATCCGCTCTGCCGCTGAAAAACGCGGACGCCTCGTTCTTGGACGTCTTTTTCCAGAAGCATTTCAGGGAAATGAGCAAGCAGGAGATCCAGGAGGTCCTTGACCGTTTCGAGAAAACTTATTCCGAAGAGTATGGAAAAAAGGTTTCAGTCAAGGCGACACCTCCCCTTCCGGATGTCCTCTTCGGGTATGGATTGGACCTTTCGCGCTGCATCGGCTGCCGCCGCTGCGTCTATGCCTGCGTCGGGGAGAACAATCAGTCACGGGACCCGCAGATCCACTGGATTACGGTCCTTCGCTTCAAGAACGGGGAAAAATGGGTGGATCTCGAAAACTCGGAGTCCTATTACAATCCTGCCCAGGTGCCTGAGCCGGACCATTTCTATATGCCGGTGCAATGCCAACAGTGTGAGAATCCGCCCTGCGTCCGGGCCTGTCCCACGCAGGCCACATGGAAGGAACCGGACGGGATCGTGGTGGTGGACTATAACTGGTGTATCGGATGCCGCTACTGCATGGCTGCCTGCCCTTACGGGGCGCGGCACTTCAACTGGGCCGAGCCGAATATCCCGCCGGACGAACTGAATCCTGAGACCCATTATCTCGGCAACCGCCCCAGATACAAGGGTGTGGTTGAAAAGTGCACCTTCTGCATCCAGAGAACCCGTGCCGGGAAGTATCCTGCCTGTGTGGAGGTCTGTCCCGTGGGGGCAAGAAAATTCGGGAATCTGCTGGATCCGAAAAGTGAGATCCGTTACTGCATCGAAAACAAGCGCGTCTTCCGCCTGAAAGAAGATTTGAATACCTATCCAAAATTTTATTACTTCTTTGCAACCTAAACATTTTTTGGACGAGAGGAAACAGCGATGGCTGAAATCATCCGAAACTTTTTCAAGGCATTGAAACAGATCACCATCGGGGACCGAAAATATTACATGTGGCTCGCGTTCCTCGGCTTCTTCATCTTCATAGGCCTGGCGGCCTACTTCCAGCAGATCAATCGGGGACTGATCGTCACGGCCATGAGGGATCAGGTCTCCTGGGGGCTCTACATCTCCAACTTCACCTTCCTCGTGGGTGTGGCCGCTGCAGCGGTGGTCCTGGTCGTCCCGGCTTACATCTACAACTTCAAACCCATCAAGGAGATCGCCATTCTCGGGGAGATGCTCGCCACCACGGCGGTCATCCTCTGCATTCTCTTTGTCATGGTGGACCTGGGGCAGCCCACACGGATCTGGCACATCCTCCCTTTTATCGGCGCCATGAACTTTCCGAGTTCTCTCCTGGCGTGGGACGTGGTGGTCCTCTCCGGCTATCTCATCATCAATTTGACCATCTTTCTTTACGCGCTCTATAAGCTTTCTCTGGGCAAGGAGTACAGCCTTCAACTCATTGCGCCCCTCATCATCCTTTCCATCCCCTGGGCCGTGGGAATCCACACGGTCACGGCCTTTCTCTATAACGGCCTATCGGCCCGGCCCTACTGGAACGCTTCGATCCTGGCGCCGAGATTCCTGGCCTCGGCCTTCTGCTCGGGTCCCGCGATCATGCTGATTCTCTTCCAGATCATCCGCAAGGTCTCGCGTATTGATATCGAAGACAAGGCCATCTTCAAGATTGCGGAACTCATCGCCTATGCCATGTGTCTCAACCTCTTCCTCTTCGGGGCGGAGGTCTTCAAAGAGTTCTATTCCGGAAGCATCCATCTGGCTCCCATGAAGTACCTCTTCTTCGGGCTTCACGGCCATACCAGCATGGTCCCCTGGATGTGGTGGTCCGTAATCCTGAACATCACCGCTCTTGTCCTCTTTCTGACCCCCAGTACCCGTGAGAATTTCCTCACCCTCAATACCGCGTGTATCTGCATGTTGATGGGGATCTACATCGAGAAAGGGATGGGCGTCGTGGTCCCGGGCTTTGTGCCTACAACCCTCGGAGAGATCTATGAATACTCACCGACCAATTATGAAATCCTGATTACCATGGGGATCTGGGCCCTCGGCGCCTTGATTTACACCCTGATGCTGAAATTCGCCATCCCTGTTTACACCGGCGAACTTCGCTTCGAGTCCAAAAAAAACAAAACTGCTTAGATATCAGTTCGTTTCATGAGAAAAATATTTTTTATTGAATTATTATTTTTCTATTGACAATGATTTTCAATTTCAGTATTATCTGTATAAACAGACTGTTTCAATTTTGGAGAAATCCCCTTGTTGAAGAA